>Ga0181530_10003942_pt1 | contig 16131 bp, 11 predicted proteins | sample PEATcosm2014_Bin_42_FD_119769 | JGI IMG/M metagenome (GOLD analysis project Ga0181530, IMG submission 119769) | Peatland microbial communities from MTU Mesocosm Facility, Houghton, MI, USA - PEATcosm2014_Bin10_60_metaG | ecosystem: Environmental > Terrestrial > Soil > Wetlands > Peat | place... | reverse complement strand
GTGGACAGACTCGCGGTGTCGCCGGTCAGCGGCACTGTACCCAGCGCAGTTCCCCCGGACTTGATCGTCACGGTTCCCGTTGCCCCCGTCGTTACCGTGGCCGTGAAGGTCACCTCTTCTCCGACAAGCGAGGGATTCAGACTGGATGTTATCGTCGTGCTGCTCGGATTCTTGTCGACGACCTCTTGGAGCGCCGGCGAGGTGCCGCCTGTGTTGTTCGCGTCTCCGGCATACTTTGCGGTAATGGCATGGCTCCCGGACGCGCTGTACGACGTCGTGACAACTCGGTCGCGTAGACTATAATTGCGCGCGAGTATGGCCCTCACCTCTGGCACGAAACTCGGTCCTTATGAAATTCAATCCCCGCTGGGCGCTGGCGGCATGGGCGAAGTGTACCTCGCGCGCGACACGCGCCTCGAACGCACTGTCGCCGTCAAGATTCTTCCGCAACATCTTTCTTCCAATATCGAGGCCAAGCAGCGCTTCGAGCGCGAAGCCCGCGCCATTTCCTCTCTGAACCATCCCAACATCTGCACCCTGCATGACGTCGGCCACCAGGACGGGACGGATTTCCTGGTCATGGAATATCTCGAAGGCGAGACTCTTGGCGAACGCCTCATGAAAGGGCCGCTGTCGCCCGAACAGGTATTGAAGTATGGGATCGATATCTGCGAAGGCCTAGAGAAAGCGCACAAGAACGGTGTGATTCATCGCGACCTGAAGCCGGGCAACATCATGCTGACCAAGTCCGGCGCCAAACTGATGGACTTCGGATTGGCCAAGGCCACGCCGGCCCAACAACCGCCCGCATCCAGTCTGACCATGACGCTGTCCGGGCCTTCGGGAGGCCAGCCGTTGACCGCGCAGGGCATGGTGCTGGGGACGTTCCAATACATGTCGCCGGAGCAACTGGAAGGGAAGGAAGCCGACGCGCGCTCCGACATTTTCGCGCTGGGAGCGGTCTTGTACGAGATGGCCTCGGGCAGACGCGCCTTCACGGGCAAGAGCCAGGCGAGTATTGTGGCCGCGATTCTGGCTTCCGACCCGCAGCCCATTTCGGCGGTGCACCCCATGTCGCCGCCCGCGCTCGACCGCGTGGTCAGAACCTGCATGGCGAAGGATCCTGACGAACGCTGGCAAACCGCACACGACGTCAAGCTGCAACTGCAGTGGATTGCCGAGGCCGGCTCGCAAGCGGGCATTCCCGCGCCCGTGGCGGCAAGGCGGAGGATCTCGCAGAAACTGGCGTGGGCGGTAGCCGCCGTGGCCGCTGCCTCCGCCATCGCATTTGCGATTGGCTTTGTGTTGCGCTCGCCCGTACCCGCCCATCCGTTGCGAGTAAGCATTCTGCCGCCGGACCAGCACTCCTTCGATCCGCTGAGCATCGCCCTTTCGCCCGATGGCACGAAGTTAGCGTTTGTGGCAGCGGCCGCCGGAGGAACGCCGCAACTATGGGTGCGTCCGCTGGATTCGACCGCGGCCCAGCCGTTGGGCGGGACGGACGATGCCGCTTTCCCCTTCTGGTCGCCGGACAGCCGCAGCCTGGGATTCTTTGCGCAAGGAAAACTGAGGATCATTGACGCCAGCGGCGGGGCCGTGCAAACTCTGGCCGACGCTTCCCAGCCTCGCGGCGGCGCGTGGGGAGCAGATGGCACCATTCTATACACGCCTGACACCTTATCAGCCATGTTCCGCATCCCAGCGGCCGGCGGAACACCATCCCACGCGATTGGCCAGGACAAGGCAGCCGCAAGTATTGGCTCCCCGCGCTGGCCGGTATTTCTACCCGATGGAAGGCACTTTATCTTTTTTCAATACCGACCTGACAGCCAGGGAGGAGGGGGAAGTATTCATCTGGGGGCGCTCGATTCGCAACAGGACACAATTCTGGTGGCCTCGGATTACCGTGCCCAATACGCCAGCGGACATCTGGTCTTCGTCCACGGCGGGAATCTGATGAGCCAGAGCTTCGATGAGAAAAAACTGACATTGACTGGGAATCCTGTGCCCATCGCCGAACAGGTCCGTGGTGAAGTTCGGGGAGGGGCTGCGTTCTCACTCTCGAGTGAGGGCAAGCTGATCTTCGCCGGCGGGCAGTCGGCTACCATCGACCTGGCATGGTACGACCGCAGCGGGAAGAAGGGCGACACGATTGACAGCGGAACCTTCCAGGACGCCCACATCTCTCCCGACGGAAAGAAGGTCTCGGCGGCACGGGCAGATGCCGGAGGGCACCTGGAGATTTTCATCTACGATCTGGTCCGCGGCACTAAGTCACAGTTCAGTTTCTCGCAGTCCAGAGATGACGATCCCATCTGGTCTCCGGATGGGAACACCATAGTTTTCGACTCCGCCCGTAACGGGAAGATTGACCTCTACACCCGGCCAGCCAATGGCGCTCGCCAGGAGGAATTGCTGTATCACGACGACCTCGACAAATACCCCTTCAATTGGTCCTTGGACGGAAAATACATCGCTTATGAAACCATAGCCAACGGCCACTTCGACGTATGGGTGATGCCCATGTTCGGTGACCGCAAACCCTATGCCTTCCTGCAGGAAAAGTTCAACATCCGTTATCCCGTGTTTTCGCCAGATGCAAAATGGATGTCTTTCACATCTTTCGAGTCCGGGCATAGCCAGGTCTACGTCGTCGCCTTCCCCAAACCTGGGGGCAGGTTCCTGGTCGGTGACGGTCTGGGAGCAGTATGGAACCGCAACGGCAAGGAAATTTTCTACCGGGATGACCACTCGCGCATGGCATCGGTGGAAGTCACTGTGCACGGCGACAGCGTGGAACTGGGCAGGCCGCAAATTATGTTTCCCGCACAGTCCGTCGGAACCCTTCAGTTCGAGGTCAGCGCCGACGGCAAGCGCCTTCTAATGATGCAAGCGCCGGTGCAGAGTTCGCCCAGCCTCACCCTGGTCGTGAACTGGCCGCAGGAACTCAGGAAATAGAATCTGCGTTTTCGTGCTGAACCTCCGGGTTCGAGCCGCCGAGGGGACAACTTCCGATTGGTCGGCAACTCTTCCTTTACCGGATTATGCAATAGTTGCTCGTCATCCGGCCCCAATGGAAGCACAAGGCGGTGCAGACGTGCCTACTTGCTATGGCCAGATCAGTGCAATCCCTGACTCAGTCCGACCCATGCAACTCTTCGGTCACACCTTCGATCATGATCTACGTTCAGGACAAGATTGTCCTCATCCTCCGCGCTTAGCCTGCAGCGAACAACCGTAGTCAGGAGATGACGAGTCACTCGGTAGTGCGGTAGTGCAACGGCTTCATCCGACGAGCGCGATTGGTTCAGGACGGGTTGGTCACACGACCTATGAACAAAATGCTACCGGAGCGATTGTCGCGGATCAGAAACATGAACGGATGATCAGCGCGGAAGATGATCGGAGGCGTTGGACGTGCCGCAGTGGCCCTTCCGATTACCGCCGTTGCCGCCGCTGCTTCGGTGCCCTCTTCATTGACATCGATATAGGCTTTGTGGATGACGGCACCGATATAGAGATTGCCGTCGCGCTGCATCGTTTTGCGCGAAGCCATGCCGCTGAAATCGGCGATTTTTCCATTAAACGCTTCCTTCATTCCCATCGCCATCAACGTATCCCCAAGCTGGAATTGAGCTTCCATCTTGAATTTCGGCATGGTCACGTTGACTTCCCGAACAGGCCGCAACTGACCCGGCAATTCCTTTATGTTGGCAGGAGTAAGCGATTGCTCGAACGCAGAAAGCCCCTCCATTGCTTTTGGCAACAATATAATCATCGAGAGTTCGTTGTTCTTGTAAGGAATCTCCAATGCCTGGAACGAACCACCATCGAAATAATTAAAACCTTTCGTCATGTGCATCAGCGGCGTTTTGAGGGCTTGCGCCGCGGAGAGCCGAAAGTCTTCGTCCTTTGTATCTTCTTTTTTGAACTGCTCCTCCCAATCGCCCTTAAAGTAAATGGCGTTGGTCAGCACCAGCCGCGCATCAGAAGTAAGGCTTCCCGGCCGGAGCAATTCCCTGATCTTGTTCTCGGTCCGCTGCTCGACCCATGTGTTGATGGTCTGCCGTGATCCTTCGGTTGCACCCTTGAAATCCACCTGGTTCAGCCCGGCTTCGTAATTGTCCTTGTTCAGCTTGAGAAACTCCGGCAGGAGCGAATAGCCTGTCTGTACCCACAGCGCGTCAGCTTCCTTTAATTGATAGCCGTCATGCACCGCGTTGCGATCGCGCAGCAGCGCACCCATCGCCGGATGCAGCTGCCCAGGCGGTAATGTGAAATGCAGTGTCCTCGCCATCTCAGCGGCGGTATCAGCCCGCGCCCCGGCATAGGTCATGGCCAGCGCAATGGAAATGCTTTCGGGCGAGAAAAACAGATTGCCGCTCTGCTTACGCAATTGGCCATACAGTTCGATGGCGAATGCATTGTTGCCTCGGGCCGCTTCGGCCTGATCGGACGTGGCGGTTGTCGGCGGCTTCGCCGCCCATACGGCCACCGGCTGGACAAGACAAATGATGAGTAATGATATCAGTGGGTTCATGCGCATCTCCATTAAGCCGGAATCTCGCTTTTGGCTTCAAGAAACGGCCACCAGTGTACGCGCATCTCGCCTGATCGCGACATTGCGAGGCCCAAAGGTAGCCTCGGCGACGCGGAGCGACTCTTGAGCAGGGGGAATGGCCTCCGCGTACTTGCCTTGCTGGTAGAGCTGTTTGACCTGTGCGTTCAGCTCTTTCCACCGCTGCTCTTGCGCGGGCAGGGGCAGGGCGGCCACAAGTATGAAGAGCGAGCACGCCACCAGCCAAAGGCCAAAGTAGCGCCGCAAAGCGAATAGGGAAGTATCCTCGCAGGAGTCGTACTTGGGCTTCGTTTTGTCGCTCATGACTTTTCCTAACGCAGGCAGGGAGACCAACTCCCACTGTTCTGTTTACTGCGCCTCTGAAGCCCTCGCCCCAGCTTCGCATATCAAGAGCATGCCTGAACGGATGATTCAGAGAAACGCACAACCTAGTGCGCCGTGTGATGGGCGCGTTCCGATGTCTCGATCAGTTGCTCGATCCAGATCCCGATCATGAAGGGCAAAAAATCCATTCGAAATACGCCGTAGTAAATACCCAAAAAACTTGCCATGAACACCAACCCGATTAAAAGCAAGGTTCCCGTTGTTGCCCAGAGTGGAAAGAGCCTGTTGTTCAGCCAAGCGATAGCGAAAGCTAACAAAATTTTCAATATCCAATGGCTCCATGCATAGACCCGCCACGGACCCAACTTTGGCGCCAGCTCGCTTTCGATTGCCGAAGCAGTTAGCTCAATGCCAAGTTTCGGTCCGAACGATGTAGGGTGAATATCGGAGAAATTCGCGCCCAGCAGAACGATCTCGCCCAGTTCGCCAGCATGGGGAAGGGTACTTCCTCCGGCACCCATTAAGTCAGAGAGAGGGATGGTGCGGAAGTCCCAATCCGTGAGGAAGGGGCGTTTTAGATCATCGTTTGCATTGTCGCTGACCAGCGCACACGCATCTTTGGCACCGCTCTGACATAATGCGCGTAAGGTCGCCCAATGTAGTGACGGGGCGTGGGCGTCAATGGTCACGAGTCGCTGAAAATTGCGGACCGTCGAGTCAGTATCTTGAGGAAACAGCGGTGTACCGCTGAACTCCGGTTGATCGGGACGCTTTCCGAGCACAGCACCTGCTTGCCAGACGAGGGACCGCGTGCCATCGCGCGGATTGTTCTTTAACGTCTCGTATACCACTTGAGCCCATACGATTCTGGAGTTGCCGGCCGGTATCACCGTGCTGCGAAAGCGCGGTGCGGAAGTATCGATGTCTACCACTATTACTTTAGGTTCATAATCGATGATGTTCTTGAGAACAGACGTTAATTTTTCTGGCTGAAGGTACTCTCCAAGATAAGTGTCAAACTCCTGTTCATCGATGGTGATCAGGCTGCAGTGCAAGCCCGGAACCGGTTTGCGCTCGCGCAACAATATGTCCGTGCTCCCCAGCGTGGCTGGTTCGAACACCCAGCGTCTCCCTAGCCAATTGGTGAACACCAACAGAATTACGAGTACCGCGAGAAATCGCCAATCTGTGAGTATGCTCGAGAATGGCTGAGGGTGGGCTCGTAGGATTCGGCTGCGGAGATTCCGCAATGAAAACCGGCTGCGAGATTGCCCCTTTGGTGTCTGCATTGGTCATTGCCGGGACAATGTGTACAAGTAGGCTCGGCGCAGAGCCGGAGCAGTGCTGTCATCAGCATCCCAGTTTCGAGTAGCTTCGACGACCTGGCGGAAGTCGTCCGACAGGGTTTGGTATCTGGTCTCCTCGGCAACGAGCACATCGGCATATTCTCTGGTCCGGCGCGGTGTGCCGGCCTTGGTATCCCAGCGATACAATCGGTAAATCCCAGGATGTACAGCACTCGCCGGATAGAGTAAGGTTTCTTTCGCATTCCAGGAGTAGTTCACCGGTGGGGATTGATCCGGACAACTGGGCTCTCCGGTATCGCTTAGCGGACAGAGTTCCAGCAGGTAACTACCCGCTTCAAGCCTGCTCAATATATTTTCCAGACTCAAGCCTTGCTTGGTTAGCTTGGCGACTCCATCAGATAGGACTTGCCCATCGGAGCCTCTGACCTGCAGAATCCCCTCTCTGAAAGTCTCGTATATTTTTGGACGATCTGCAGCTAGTTCTGACACGGCGTCGAGGAACGCGGTGACGACGTTCTTTTGCCGCTCCTGCACTATGATCCTCGATAGATCCAGCGGCTGCTGACATGCGAGTTCCCGAGGTTTCGTGCAATCAAAAGTCTCCTTAACGCCCCAACGAGACCGGATGGTAACGCTTTCCTGACCATTCTTAGGTGGTACCCGGATCAGCTTGCTGTTGCGTTGAACCGGGTACATTCTCCACAGAGCAGCGCATGGCGTTTGGGAGTCATCGCACCAGTTGCCGTGAGCGCTGACGATCGTTCCGATCACTTGTGCGAAACTGAAGTTCTGCAAGCAGACCACTAACAGTCCACACACGATGAGCCAGCGGACAATCATCTTAAGCATTTTGTGATCCATGTCCGGGCCACGGCTGACTCGTTTCCACAAACAGAGCTAGATTCCCAGGTGATGTGGTTCAAGAGATCACGGCGGTGAATGTTCAACAGGCAACCTCAACCAGGCACTGACAACGCACAATCTAGCACCAGGGTATGGAGGACAGCAAGTTCGCCGTCCAACTCACTGTTGAGCGAAGATCCTCAATAATTTCTCCAACCGCGAGTCTATAATCTGCGACACTTCCAGTGAGGCCCTCTTAATTATGCGGTTGAAACTTTGCATGCTTTTGCTCTTGGCCCCGGCATTACTCTGTGTGGCTCAGACAAGACGCGCTCTGCTCATCGGAATTAATACCTACGAGCCTGAAGGCACCAATGCGCAGCACCCTGCCGGCTGTATCTACGGCCGCTGCGAACTAGACGCATTCGAGAACCTGCACGGCGCGGTCAACGATGCCCAGTCGATGGCCGACCTGCTCACCGATCCCAAGTTCGATTTTCCCAGGAATCAGGTGGTACTGCTCACTAATCCCGCGCCACCAGAGCCTGGGCCAGGAATTGTAATCCTACCCCCGGAGCAGACCAACCGCGAAGGCATTCTCGCCGCCATGCAGAAGTATCTCGTCGATGTGCCCAAAGCCGGAGATACCGTCGTTTTTTATGATGCCAGCCATGGTTCGTTGCGCGTCAACAGCCGAGGCAACAAACTCACCGTGCTGGTGAACGCTAAGTACGTGCCTGCGGACAGCACGCTGGTTCCCGCCGATGCTTACAAGGGCGGTTACGACGTGCGCGACCGCGAAATGACCCGCATCTTCAATGCCGCCCTGGACAAGGGCATACATCTCACGGTGATTTTCGACAGTTGCCACAGCGGTGGCTCCGCCCGCGGCATCGGCCCGAAGTATCGCCAACGCAGCCTGGCCTATGATCCGCGCGATATCAATGAAGCTCCCGAGATTTTTTTCAACGGCCAGCCTCGACCTGCGCCTACGGAACGCTCCGATAACCCGGCACTGGTATTCTCAGCCGCGCAGCAGGACCAAGCGGCTAATGAGGTGCCACTGTGGCAGGGAACCGAGCCGCATGGGGCGTTTACCGCCGCTCTGGTCGAAACGCTAAATGTCCTACCGGCTGACGCGCCCGCCTTCGTTGTGTATCAGCGTGTGAAAACAGTACTCGAAGGAAGCAATGTCCCCGATCAGGAGCCGGATCTGGACGCGACGGACGCGCGGCGGCAGCAACCACTATTTGGCGGCGTAGCAACCGATTCCGGTAAGACCCGCACTGCTGCCCTTATGACCGATCAAGCCGGCGCCGTCTGGCTAGATATCGGCCGCGTTTCCGGCATCGGCGTGGGCAGCGAGTTCACGTCGATGATCAACAAGGGCAAGGACGACATCGTCAAACTCCGCGTCACGGACCTACAAGGCATTGCGCGTTCCCGGGCGCAAGTCATCAGTCCAACGGGCGCAAAGGTTGCCCCAGGAGAAATCTTCGAGCTAGCCAAGTGGATCCCAGCGGAGTCCGCGCCGTTGCTTCTCTGGCTCTGGCCGTCCAACCTTTCAGCAGATGAGATTCTCGCCGCTGGCGCCGAGATCAAGGTGGCCGGTGTGGCGTCGGTCTCGGATCCAGCGGAGGAACCTTGGACCGACATTCTCTGCTGGGACGGCACGAACTGGACGCTGCAGCATGCCGGCGTGCCGGCTGCCGTTAGCATTGGTGCCAAGCTTAGGGCAGGGACATTGAAAAAATATCTCTCGGCCGATGCCAAGGTCTGGGTGAACCTCCCTCCATCGCGGGACTTGGCGGCAAAACTCGCGTTGCACGACAGCAACAGCGCCGTTCAGGCCGCTCCGGATCTTGCCAGCGCCAACTACATCCTCACGGGCGTGCTCACCGATTACGGTCCGGCGTACGCGTGGTTCCACAAGAACGAATTTGCCGCAGGCCCTCGTGCATCGATCACCACCGACCACAGTCCCGGTTGCTCTACCACGTCGCAGTATCCCGTGCGCAGTGATTGGGTAGTGCTTGCTGACGCAAGCGTTATCGAGAAGGGAGTAGCGGCTCTGAACAAGTACGCATCGCTGTTGGCCAAAGTGCATGGCTGGTTTGAACTGGCAGACAGTCCCACCGGGGCATCCACGGCCAACTACTACAAGCTTGCCATGGTCCGCGAATCCGACCGGACGCCCTTGCTCACTGGGCAGCCCACTCAACAGGACGACCAACTGAAGATGGCCCTCCAGTCCGACGATCGCGTCACCGAACGGCGATGGGTCTACGTGCTCGACATCGACTGTCATGGCAAAGGTTCACTGCTCTATCCGCTGGACTACTCTGAGAATCAATTTCCCAGTGCTGCCGACAATGACCGCTTGATTGTCCTGCCCGTTGCACCCACACTGCGTGTCGGCTCGCCCTACGGTGTGGACACGCTCATTCTGCTGAGCACGGCGCAGCCGCTGCCCGACCCCTACGCGCTGAACTTTGAGGGCGTCGCCTCGCGAGGCACGCGTGCAATGGAAACACCTCTGCAGAAGCTGCTGACTGATACCAGCAGCGGCATGCGCGGCTCTCCCGTAGAGATACCCACGAATTGGGGCATAGCCTTGATGACCTTGCGCAGTGTTCCAAAGGACGTGGCCAAATGAGATTCCCCTGGAGTGCGCAGCTAATATAGAAGGCAAACTTTGCTGTTATCGAAATTCAAGGAGAAAGACGATGTCTGTTTCTCGCCGTCACTTTGTTGCCGATGCTTCCGCTCTGGGTTTGCTCGCGGCGTTTTTACCGGAACTTGCCGCTGCACAAAACGCATCTCCACAAGCTCCAGATGAGGACACGCCACACGACTCCTACAACTTCTGGAACGGCTTCTTTGACTCTGTCAACCCATACAGTTCGACCTATGGGCAGAAGACTGCGACGCGCGGGCCGGTAGACCGACTTCCTGATCCCGCTGCCAGGACGCAATATCTCCATTACAAGTCCGACGAGAAAAAATTGCGTTATGCCACTGATATCGATAAGGCGGAGTTGTTAGATCACGACGGCGACGTAGCCGTGAGCATAGGGTTGTCGCAATATCGTCCCGGGAGCGGCGACAGCAATGTGCATGCCTCGCAGTTGCGCGTGGACGCAACCCAGGTTCATCCTTATATGAACATCGTCGCTCCGCTGGCGTGGACGGCCATTGCCTCCCTTATGCCAAACAAAACGGGCAAAATTCCGTCGCTCGACCAACTCGGATTCAAATCGATTCAAGCCACGCAAGGCACCAGCAAAATCCTGCTCAACCAGGGAACAGGCAAGCTCGCCGTCAACATCTCCAAGGCCGCGGCCAAATCGGTTTTCGTGAAGGCGCTCAACGTGATGATTACCGGCGCAAAAATGGCGGCGCCTCTGGCCAGTTTGCCGGCCATCAGCGTTCCCGCACTCAGTTCGTTTACGGAAGTGTTGAGTTACTGGGAAGACCGCACCAAATTTCTTATGGCGGGCAATTTGACCAGTGTCGTTGCCACGCAGCAGGCGCTTGCTGATCCCGAGCGCGAAGACCACTACATCGGCCTGATCCCCGGCGATTACTTGATGGTCCCGCAGAAGCATACCGCCGATCTGGCTAAGGAACTGCCGAATTTAGACTTGGTGCAGGGCTATCTCGTGCGCAAGGACGCAGACCAAAACGTCCCGCTAGAAACTCGCGCGCAAGACGCCATCCCGGGAATCACCTACGCCAGCATGCGAGTTAGTGTGGCACCACTGGATGTTTCGGCGGCAGCCAAGACCACACCCTCTGGCGCCAGTGCGGGTTCTCCCTGCCCGAGCGGCGGCAAGAAGAGTTCAGGCAAGGACAGCCCGAAGACGCCGTAAACAATCGGCTTTTTGTTAGAGCTCCGCGAAAGTCAACGCGTGCCCGATCTAGTTCGTTGTAGAAGTCGCCTACATTTCCGCCGCGCAGCGTAGTGGAAAAAGGGAGCAGGTTCACAGTGCTCCTGCCATTTCACATGCCGGCCACTTGGTCTGCGGCAACCTAGAATTCGTGGCCGGCGAAGGTTCTAGGAGGGACACCTCTTCTCCCATTCTCCCCGCAAGTCTTGCTACCTCGAAGGTGTATAGTGTACCCCCGGGGAAGGAGCGCCGGAGTAAAGCTCATGTACACGATTCACATCATGAATGGACTGCGAACTCTACGCCCGTATCGTAAGAGCCGTCCCATTCTGACTGGCATCTGTGCATTGCTTGCACTGCTACTGTTTTGTTCATTTGCCGTTGCAACGGACGCGCAAGCCGGACCGCAGGAAATCAGCGACAAGCCGGAACTCGTCGCTGAAACCGGCCATACTGGATACGTAATGTCGGTCGCCTTCAGTCCAGATGGCCGCACGCTCGCCTCAGGCAGCGAAGACCAGGGCATTATCCTCTGGGACGTTGACACCGGCCGTGAGTTGCGCCTGCTGACCGGTAATCGGGATTACGTGCTGTGTGTTGCTTTCAGTCCGGATGGCCAAACTTTGGTTTCGGGAGGCCAGGACGGCACGGTCCGACTATGGGACGTGCATAGCGGCCGCGAGCTGCGTAGCTGGACGAGTCCTCAGTCCATATCCTCCGTGGCCTTCAGCCCCAATGGTCGTCTGCTAGCTTTCGGCAACGGATCCTGGTCGGACCGTGCGGAGGTTACGGTTTGGGATATAGCCGGTAATCGCAACTTATCCTCTCTAAACGGTCGCAGTCCAGTTGCGTTCAGTCCAGATGGCCACATCCTGGCATCAGGAAGCAAAGACAAGGGGATCATTTTCTGGGACGTCAACACGGGACGTGAGTTACGGTCTTCTGCCGCCGAGCCGGCAGTCCAAGCCCTTGCCTTCAGCCCAGACGGACGAAGTTTGGCTTCGGGAAGTGACGGAGTTGCGGTCGGGACAGTTGAACTGTGGGACGTTGCAACGGGCCGAAAATTGGGCTTGCAGCCAGGCCTTAGTCCTCCCGTATTCTCGGTTAGCTTCAGTCCGGATGGCAGAACCATTGCTTCCGGGACAGGTCGCAGTTCGATTCTGGAAAGCAATACAGTCAAGCTATGGGACCTGGGCAGCGGTGAACTGCGCTTCCTGAGCGGCCACAGAAACCAGGTTTACTCCGTCGCCTTCAGCCCCGATGGGAGCACACTGGCTTCCGGAAGTTGGGATAGCGATATCAGACTTTGGGACGTCGGAGCGGGGCGTGAGTTGCGGACGCTGGCTGGCCGCACGCGGGAAACCAACTCCGTCGCATTTAGCTCAGATGCCCAAATGCTAGCTTCGGGTGATGACTACGCTGCAAGAGTCTGGGAGGTCACAACTGGCCGTGAGTCAACCTGGCCTCACGGGAGCGTTTCGCTCGCATTCAGCCCCAATGGTCATGTCCTGGCTTCAGGTGGTCGCGGAGTCAGTTGGTGGGACTTGGATGCTGGAGAGGTGACCTCCAGCAATCTCGGAAAGACGGAGTTGGTCACATCCGTCGCGTTCAGCCCCGATGGTCTCAGCTTGGCTGCGGGAGACGCATACCGGGTCATTTCGCTTTTGAACGTTGCCACTGTCCAAGAACTCCGCAGATTCAGCGGCCCAGGCGGAGACAACTATGTCTCCTTTAGCCCGGATGGCCGGCTCCTAGCGGCCGCGACCAGATTTGCGGTGTTCAGCCCCGATGGCAAGATTCTGGCTGCTAGAGGTGATGAGACGGTCTCGATGTGGGATATGTCCACTGGTGCAGCAATAACCAATCTCGGCGATATACCCTTATCTGGCCCTCGGCCTGCAACAAGAGTACCGCTCAACGAAAAAGTAAAACACTATTTGTCGGACGAATGGCCGCAGGAGTTATCTCCACAGGAGTTGCAGAAGGTCGCGCACGATAGCCATGACAGCGAGATCAAACTATGGGATGTACGTACAGGTAAAGAATTGCGCTTGATCATGCCTCATGCAGGTGAAGTGAGCTCCGTTGCTTTCAGTCCCGATGGCCGAACGCTGGCATCCTGGAGCTGGGAGGGCACTACGATCAAGCTGTGGGAAGTAGCAACCGGGCGCGAACTGCGCACCCTATCCCTTCGAAGTGGTTGGGTTATGTCGGCCGCGTTTAGTCCGGACGGCCGATTCATCGCATCTGCTGGCAGCGCCGGATCGGTGCTTGTTTGGAGCGCAGCTTCCGGCGATGAACTTGCAACATTGATTTCTATATCCGGAAGCTCTGATTGGCTAGTTTTCACTGATGACGGCTTGTTCGATGGCTCGCCTAACGCATGGAATCAGATCCTCTGGCGATTCAAAGGCGACACGTTTGATGTGGCGCCGGTGGAGATTTTTTTCAATGAATATTTCCACCCGGGCCTGCTCGCCGAAATACTATCGGGGAACCCGCCTCCCTCCCCAAGAAACATCGCAGAAAGAGACCGCCGGCAGCCGCAAATAAGAATCGACCTGGATGCGAACCAGCACCCCATCGAGCAAACTGCCGGCCGGGACATCAGCTTAACTCTTTCCGTAACGGAAGCGCCGCCGGACAAGGACCATGTGCACAGTGGCAGCGGAGTTCGCGATGTGCGACTCTTCCATAACGGCTCGTTGGTGAAGATGTGGCACGGAGACGTCCTCCACAGAAACCGCTCGGCAAGGCTGGAGGCCACGGTTCCACTCCTTGCCGGCGAAAATCAGTTTACGGCCTACGGCTTCAACAATGACGACATCAAAAGCGACGACGCCAAGCTGACGGTCACGGGCTCTGCGGCCCTAAAGCGAAAAGGAACAGCCTATGTTGTTGCAATCGGGATTGATCATTACGCAAACCAAACCTTCGATCTGAGGTATGCCGGCGCCGATGCGCGACTGTTTGCAAAAGAAGTAGGCAGGCAGCAGCGCAGGCTAGGCGAATTCAAGCACGTTGAAATCATTCCGTTGCTCGACTCCGACGCCACACGGGCGAACGTTCTTTCCACACTCGCACGCCTAGGCGGCAATCAGGACCCTTCGGAAGATGTTCCAGGGCAGATTGCCAAGCTAAAAGCTGCTCGTCCAGAAGATGTCATCTTCATTTATTTTGCGGGACATGGCATCGCCGACGGTGCACGGTTTTACCTTCTTCCGCATGATTTGGGTTACTCTGGTTCGCGCAACACTATCGATGAATCGGTGCTGAAAATCATCGAAGAGCACAGCATTTCTGATGAAGACTTAGACAAACAACTCGAAGCAGTCGATGCTGGTCACATCGTGCTGGTGATTGACGCCTGTAATTCAGGCCGGGCGCTGGAGGCCGAAGAGGCGCGCCGCGGTCCAATGAACTCAAAAGGACTGGCGCAGCTCGCCTACGAAAAAGGTATGTACATTTTGACTGCTTCACAAGGTTATCAGCAGGCACAAGAGGTCAGTCAATACGGCCACGGCTTGCTCACTTATGCTCTGGTAGAGGAAGGTTTGGTGCGAAACGGCGCGGCGGGAAGCGCAAAGAAGATCTTTGTGCGGGACTGGTTGGATTATGCGGTCAACGAAGTGCCGCGCCTGCAACTGAATTGGGTGACTGCTGAACTGGAGCTGAAAACCCAACCCGGCTCGCTTAACCAGGCGGCGCGGAGACGGGGCTTCGGCTTCAAGTATGCAGACGGCACCGGCCCGGGCACAATCAGGCCGTCTCGTTTGGGGTTGCAGACCCCGCGCGTCTTCTACCGTCGTGATCCCGAACGCGCCCCGTTGATCATCGCCAGGAAATTGCGTCGTTCTGCTGCGGCATCAGCGCGGCCTTGACGGGCAAGCGCGCTGGCGACAGCGAACCAGCACACGGGACACAACTACGGCGCCGACGTGATCAGCCCGCAGGAGGGTGTTGGATGTCACTTAGACCGATTCTGATGATACTTGGGGATACTTTGTTCCGGAAATCAGTGCTGCAACATAAATACTCTTGCAATGAAGTTCCCTACACGATGGCATCCTCACCGCTGTGAATGGACAAAACAAAACTAGTGTCCAAGTCCGATGTGCAAAGTAGGTAGCGATTTCCGGATAGAAGACGTGCGCGAAAATCGAAACGCGCTAATAACCACAATGGCGGGACAGGGTTTTGATCTTCCGGCTGCAACCAATCCGGTGCCGAATTACGATGTGATTGCCGGGCTGAATTATTTGAAGTCTCTACCCTTCATTGATCCTGCCCGGATTGCTATCTCAGGATGCTCCTACGGTGCCATCCAAACCCTGCTCGCTGGGGAGCGTGACCTAAGCGTAAAGGCGCTCGTGCCGTTCACTCCGGGTGCAATGTCGTGGGAGCAAAACCAGTTGCTCCAAGACCACCTCATTCAGGCAGCGAACGATTAGAGTCTTGGTCCAAGCCACGCTTTGAGCAAGGAAGCAAACAAGAAGCGCAAAGATTTTCAATCGAAGATCTAACCCGCCTTCGGCAAAACCCACCAGGATGGGCACTGCGGGATTCTGTTCCTCGGCAACCGACGTATGGGGAACTGAAGTGCTGGCCGTTCTGGAAGCACAGATGAAGGCCCCTTAAAGATAATCCCAACCGAATGGTACTGCCAGAAATCAAACGCGGTCCCAGTTCCTACCTTGTAGTTGTTCTTCGAACTCCTCCGCAAAAGAGGAGCGGGAGGCTCAATCATTACGTCGGTGATTTACTGCGCACCAGGGCGATGTCCAGGCTGTCCCGCGTGCGAACCGAACTGTTCCAGTGCTCGTAATCCCATCCTCGCTCGCCATATCGTGAAAGAACATCATGGCCGCATCGATGTGAGCAGCGTGGTGGGCAAAGGGAGCAAGTTCACAGTCGTCCTGCCATTTCACATGCCCACTGCTCCGGTTGCCGCAACCTAGAATTCCGGTCAGGCTAGATGCTGGTCAATCGTCGTTGGCCAAAGTCGCTTGCGACCTCTGGCCCGTCCTAGTTTCTGCATCGAGGATATGCTCCACTCTGCTATCAGGGCTTGTTCACCACCTGCGTCAGCAACGGTGACGTGCTCCCCTTGTAGGTCCCATCTCCACTGTACACGGCGGTGATGTTGTGATTGCCTGCCTTAAGAGTTGACGTGGACAGACTCGCGGTG
>Ga0181530_10003941_pt1 | contig 16134 bp, 12 predicted proteins | sample PEATcosm2014_Bin_42_FD_119769 | JGI IMG/M metagenome (GOLD analysis project Ga0181530, IMG submission 119769) | Peatland microbial communities from MTU Mesocosm Facility, Houghton, MI, USA - PEATcosm2014_Bin10_60_metaG | ecosystem: Environmental > Terrestrial > Soil > Wetlands > Peat | place... | reverse complement strand
TCAGCGACCAAGCGAAAAGCGCGGGGCTATCGAACAACGAAAAACCTGCTGACGATGCTCTATTTCGTAGCCGGCAAACTCCAAGTCCCATGCTACTGATCCACTGAAAATGTCGAGGAACCAGTTTTTTTTGGCGCGACACCTTCGTTGACCGCTCGATCCTGCGTCGGAACTATAACGGATCCGAAAGGGTGGTGCTTCGAAAATTGGAGGCTGCCCTTCCGCCTCTTCCCCTACTGTACTCATCTGGACCAAATCTTGCTCAAGGTGTCGTCGGGCAATTACCCGCGCTTTTTGCGACATATCTTCGGATTCATGGAACAATTGACCTGACCTTCATTTTGGCTCCGCTTTGGTCAGCCCCCGATGGTTTCATTACTGATCTGCTTGCCCTCGCATGCATAAGTCTTGAGCGACTCGCGGAGGAATGGAAGCATTACAGCCATAATTCAGGGGCGCACCCAAAGAGCAAGTTTTGTTCCAAATGGCAAAGCCGAAAAATTCGATCCGCTCTTAAGAAGGCACTCGACGACGCAATTATCGCAGACCCACAACTCGCTACGGCACCAATCGAAATAATCGAAGGACGCATCGATAGTCAGTTGGGCCAGCAACCGAATGCCGACCGCCTGATAGGCGTCTTCAATTCTATTGGCGTGAAATTGGACGACGACGAAAAGGCTTGTGTCAAGAATCGCAACCGCGCATTGCACGGCAATCGGACCCTCCTGGACTGTGGCGACACGGGAACAATTGACGCCGAAATTCTACGATTCGACATCATCCGCATGATGATCATAAGGGCCGTGCTCTCAGTGCTTGATTATCGCGGCCCGTACATCAACTACGCAGCACGATCGCCACAAAAGGATTCTCCAATTGAATGGCGCCCTGGTGAACGGTTTAATTTGATTGGCGAAACTGCACCATTGGCGAAAAGTCTATGAAAAAGCAAGCTCTCGCCTCAAGAACTTCGCGCAGCCGGTTGTGCTCATTTCTGAACCAATTCCGCAATCGGTGCAGGGCATTTATATCATCGACACTCGCAGTCACCGCCTTGGCCGGCCTGTTCGCTGTCGTTAATCCGTCCTCCGCTCAAGCACAGGTTATATTTCAGAACCTTTATTCATTCCCGGCTTGGACGGCCACTGGCGCAGGCGACCAATCAGGACTTGTGCAGGGCATTGACGGCAATTTCTACGGCACGACTGAGGTCGGTGGGGATTACCATTATGGCACGGTATTCCAGATGACCCCTTCTGGCGCAGTAACGAATTTGGTTTCCTTCAATGTCAGCAATGGCTCTGGCCCCACTGCCGGCCTGGTGCAAGGTGCGGACGGTAATTTGTATGGCACAACTTACGCAGGTGGAACAAGCAACGGGGGCACTGTGTTCAGAATAACGACCAGCGGAACCCTAACCACTTTGGTTTCATTCAAAGGCACGAACGGCGAAGCTCCCGAATCCGCGCTTGTCCAGGGAAGCGATGGCAATTTCTATGGCACAACGGTTGCTGGTGAGCACAACGCGGGCACCGTATTCACAATAACAACCAACGGCATCTTAACAACCCTGGTTGCATTCGAGTTTACGAATGGCTCTAGTCCAGAGTCGGCTCTGGTGCAGGGGACTGACGGCAATTTTTATGGTACGACATCGTGGGGTGGCGTTACCAGTTCCCAAATCCCCCAAGGTATGGGAACGGTGTTCCGAGTTACCACCAATGGCACACTGACAACTTTGGTTGCATTCGACGACACGAATGGTTATTATCCTCAATCGGCTCTCGTGCAGGGGAGCGACGGTAATTTCTACGGCACAACTTATAGCGGCGGTGCGTACGATTATGGCACGGTATTCACAATGACTCCATCGGGAACACTGTCGAGATTGGCTTCATTCGACCTAACCAATGGCGCTAATCCGTTCGCCGGACTGGTGCAGGGAAGCGATGGCAATTTATATGGCACGACAGAGAGCGGAGGCGCGAATGATGCCGGTACAATCTTCAGAATAACGACCAACGGCACACTGACGACTTTGGTTTCATTGCAGGTTACGAATGGCTATTTTCCTGAGGCGACTCTGGTGCAGGGAAATGACGGCTATTTCTACGGCACCACGCCGTACGGCGGTGCGAACAATTGGGGCACGATCTTCTGTGTCATAGGTGTTCTTTCCTCTGGCTCTTTACAGGTAACGATCTGTCCAGCCGGGGCTGTGAATGCCGGAGCGCAATGGGAGGTGGACGGCGGCGTCTGCCAAACCAACGGAGCAACCGTCTGCGGCCTGACGGTCGGCAACCACACGGTTGGATTCTCGACAGTGGCAGGTTGGATCACGCCAGCCAGCCAAACCGTAACGCTGATTTCCAATCAGACCACGGTAGCAACGGGCATATATTCGCTGGAACCGACTCTACCGCCCGTATCGGGTTGCGCGATCTTTACCCGTCCAACGGACACCATCTTGATAAACGGACACACTCTTGTAACCAATCAGATGACGATTGAGGCGGAGATTCAAATTCCTTCATCGTTCACGGTGCCGAGTTACGGCTCCCCACGGATTTTCGAGGAACAATTGAGTGGCTCAGGCGACAAGCAGTTTTGGGCTTCGCCCAGCGCCGTCGGCGGTTCAACATGGGTTGCTGACAATCAAAACAATGGTAGAATTAGCCTTGCAGACTCAATCGGTGACGATGTTTGGCATCATCTTGCATTTGTCCATGACTCCAACGAAGTAAGAGAATATTTGGACGGCGTTCAAATTGGGAAACTGGACTTTTCAGGCGACCCTTCCATCGCCAACTCCCCCAACAGCGTGATGTCAATTGGTGCATTTCTCTACACAGGTGGCGGGGCCCTAGCGCAATCCTTCATAGGTGCGGTTCAATGGGTCCGAGTTTCATGCGTGGCACGCTATTCAGGCGCTTCGGTAACACCACCTGTCACGGTGCCTCCATCCGACGCCTTCACCCAGGTTTTATTCGATTTCAGCCATGTTGCCCCAGGAACCTCAACTGTCTATGATCTCAGTCCGAACCATTTCACCGGCGTAGCTGCGATGGGGTTCAGCGGCGCAACTGCCCCCAGCTTTGTCCTGCCAGCAGCGCCGGCCTTCCAAACAGTGACCCAAGCAAACCGCTGCCTCACGCTGACTTGGAGCACCGTCCCCGGACAGATATATCAAATCCAATACACTACCAACCTGACACAGGCGAACTGGAATGATTTGGGGTATCCCCTGGTTGCGACCAATGGCGTCGTCACCGTGTCCGACAATACATGCTCGGACACACAACGGTTTTATCGTGTTGTCCAATCGCAGTGACGAAGCTGCGCGAGCCCCACATTGTGCTTTATGAACGAGACATCGGAATACCTGACCTGCTTCTGCTCCCATTGCTCACAACGGCTCAAATTCTCCCGTGAATGTTCTGGAACGGAAATTGTGTGTCCTGATTGCGGGTCCACAACAGTCCTTGGCTTTACATCAACCGAATCCGAGCACCGGTGGGAATTAAGTCTCAGACCGCTTGGTGGGCCACGCTATGTCCCCTTCCGAGAACAGCGATGCTACAAGCGGTGGGAAATAGGTCTCAGTCCAGTCGGAGAGTTCAAGACAAGTTCTCAGAATGTTCCAAACTATCCAACAATATCCGCAAGGCCAGCCAACGAGCCACCCCAATTGAACATTTCCAGGAGCGCCGATCCGCAAACAGCATCAGAATCCCCGTCTCCCCTGGCCGGTGTCGTCAGCAACGATCTTTTTACAACCGCCGATCCATCAGTCCCTTCCGCATCACAATATCGCGAAGGCGTATCCCACGAAGTCACGCTCAACAGGTTTGAACGCAATCCCCATGCTCGAGAGCAGTGCATTGCGCACTACGGCTGTCGCTGCTCAGTCTGCGACTTCGATTTTGAGCACGTCTATGGCGGAATCGGCCGCGCCTTCATTCACGTCCACCACCTCAAACCTCTCGCTGAGATTCGGAAGGAATACGTCATAGACCCCATTGCAGATTTGCGTCCGATTTGTCCGAACTGCCACGCGATGGTTCATAAATGCTCGGAAATGATGACAATTGAGACTTTGAGAGCATTGATTCGGTCCAAATGGCGTGCGGATCTCCTCAGCACAAAGTGTACACGAAACGCTATATGCAAACACACAGGTCTAATTGGCCTCTTTGATATCCTTGGGTACGGGAACATGCTTAGAAACAATAGGATAGACGATGTAATCCCGGTTTTAGAAAGTATCAAACGCCTTCCCGAAGACGTACTGGCAATTGCACTCCGCTGGATGGGCGGTTCTGACAGCAAGATCGTCCAGTCAATATTAGGAACTATTAAGCCGGTCATTTTTTCGGACAGCATGCTTCTTGCGATGCCATTAGTGGACGGCGAGGATGCCCGCCTGCATCAGCTTCGTCCATTTGTATTTCTTGTCACCGCTTACTCTTTAGTTAGGAAAACTTTCGACCTATGCTTGCCGCTTCGTGGAGCTATTGGTTTCGGGGAATACTATGTTGAGGATTCGCCGCCAATTTTCCTCGGCAGGGCTATCGCGGAGATTCATGGGTTGGAAAAATGCCAGGAATGGTGCGGATGCGTCGTCTCTTCAGAAGCCGAAAAACTTTTCACGCAACTTGTATGGAGTCGGCAAGGTGATCCGCTGTTTCGACACCTGCTCACGAATTACCCCATTCCTTTCAAAGTGGGCAAACGGCAGACCGCCACGTACGCACTGAATTGGGCCTTCCCGATTTTTCCAGATACGGAAGCAGTGGAGGGCGACATTCGTGAAGCCATCACCAGAAGCTTTAGTGGGTATGGAAAAGCCGATACGGATTCTGACACGGTCGTCCGGAGCATCGGCGCGAAGATCGAGAATACGGAGGCCTTTCTCCTCCACTGCAAAAAAGAACGTGAACGATGGCTTCCCATACTGGGCCGAGGCGGAACCATGCTATTTTCCATACGATCATAGTGCTCACCCGCCTCCTGTAGCTTCGATCCGCAAAACGCACAGCACTCAGGTCGCCCCCAATTCCAGCTTGTCCCTCAGCCGGAAAACCCTTCCGTTCCTCTTTCTCGCCCATTTGCTGCGGATACGATGCTCGGTCTCGCTGCGCCCTCACTGCACGTCTGGGCCTCCGCAAATGGGCGAGAAGGGGCCGCCGCCGCGAGTTTGCCGGCAAACCAAAAGGCATGAACAAGCAAACCCGGAAAACAAAGCTTCCCGAGGACGGATTTATGACCGCTCCGGGCTATCCGTTTTCGGCCCGCGACATCTTCGGCGATTTGCGCTCCAGGCTTGCCGCGGAGCATCGGCGCCCGATGAGTTTCGAGCGATTGGCCAAAATGCTCGGCCGTTCCAAGAGCACCACTTACAACTGGTTTGAACCACAATATGTTGTGGTTGGTGTCTCCTGCCGAGCCGGGGTTCCGTCTCGCAAACGGCTCGGCAGGAGCGGCATCCTCTGTGGGAAAGAAGGACATATTTCGCTCCTGACGGAGCTTGAATGCGCGTTGCGCTGGCGGACTACAGAGATGCCGCGCCTACGGCGCTCCTTGAAACATGCGCCCTTTGATGACGGCCGGCAGAACTCGGCGGTTGACGGTCTCCCTTCCGTCTGACACCATGCCGCCCGCGTGAACGTGCCAGTGAAGCTCAATGAATATGCCGGACCGTGAGTTTCAGATCTTTGCCAAGCCGGCCGGGGCTGTCTGCAATCTCGATTGCCAGTACTGCTACTACCGCGACAAGGCGGGCCTACATCCGGCGGCCGGCGCGACGCGGATGCCGGACAGCCTGCTGGAAGAATACATCGTCCAGCACATTGAGGCAGCCGGCGGGCCGGAAGTTTCCTTCTCCTGGCATGGCGGCGAGCCAACCACCCTGGGCGTGGACTTTTTCCGAAAGGCCGTCGAGCTTCAGCGCAAGCACAAGCCCGCCAACTGCCGCATCCGCAACGGCATCCAGACCAACGGCGTGTTGCTGGATGAAGAATGGGGCCGCTTTCTGGCCGCCGAGGCCTTCAGCATCGGCCTCAGCCTTGACGGCCCGGCGGAATTGCACGACGCCTGCCGCGTCACCAAAGGCGGCCAGCCGACTCACCGGCAGGCCTTATGCGGATACGAGATTCTGCGCCGGCACCGGGTCTTCACCAGCATCCTGTGCGTGGTGCATAACCTGAACGTCCAGCGCCCGCTCACAGTCTATCGGTTCTTCCGGCAAATCGGCTGCCGCCACCTGGGCTTCCTTCCGTCCGTGCAACAGTCCCCGGAGAGCGCCGCCGGCGTTGACAAATATACGCCGTCCGCCGATGACTACGGGGCGTTTCTCTGCAAGATTTTCGATGAATGGATCGAACGGGACGCCGGCCGGATCGCGGTTCAGACATTCGAGGAGGCCGCCCGGCCGGCCCTCGGCCTGGAGCATTCCTTGTGCGTGTTCCGCGAAACCTGCGGCCAGATTCCGGTTCTCGAACACAACGGCGACTTCTTCCCGTGCGATCATTACGTGGACCGCGAACACCGCCTCGGCAACATCCGCCAGACGCCTCTCAGCGAACTGCTGGACAGCCAGGCGCAACGCGATTTCGGCGCGGCCAAGCGGGACGCCCTGCCCCGTTACTGTCGTGAGTGCGAAACGCTGGCCCAATGCAACGGCGGCTGCCCCAAGTACCGCTTCATCCGGACGCCCGACGGCGAACCGGGCCTCAACTACCTCTGCGCGGGATTGAAGCGTTTCTTCCTGCACAGCCGCGCGCCCCTCGCGCGCCTGGCCGCCCGCGAGCGGGAGCAACCGCCCGCGCCCGCGACCGCCCCGCGCAAAGCGGGCCGCAACGATCCCTGCCCCTGCGGCAGCGGCCTGAAGCACAAGAAGTGCTGCGGGGCCGGATAGTGTGCGGGCGCACGACAGCAATTCTTCGCGCCATCCTCTCTCTCCCCGCGTGCGGGGAGAGAGCCGGAGAGAGGGGTTCCTGAAATTTGTCCTGCGCCCGTAGTGTGTGGGTTGGGCGGATTTGACTTTTCTGGGAAGCGGTCTGCATGGATGCTTGCCATTCTCAGGCGCGGATTTGGGGCGCCGGATCAAAACGGCGCATGGCGAGTTCAGGCAGGTCAACATTCCCCGGCTGGCGCAGGAGGAAAACCACCATCCCGGCGATGTCCCGCGGTTGGATCATCGGTTGGCCTTCCAGCCGCCGGCCAAGCTGCGTTCCGTGGATCAGGCCGGTGGCCACGCCGCCGGGGCAGAGGGTGTGAACATGGATGTTGTGCGGCTTGACTTCCATGGCCAGACATCGGGCGAAGCCGAGCAGGCCGTGTTTGCTGGCGCAGTAGGCGGACTGGCCGGGGTAGCCTTGCAAGGCGGCCGTGCTGGCGATGTTGATGATCCGTCCGCGCCGGCGGGCGATCATCCCCGGCAGTACTTCCCGCGCGATCAGAAACGGCGCCGCAAGGTTGACGCGCTGGACCCGGTCCCAGTCGGCCAGCCCGGTTTCCGCCGCGGCTTTCTCAAAAAATGTCCCGGCGTTGTTGATGAGAATATCCACCGGGCCAAGCCGCTGGAGGAGTTGCCGCACGGCCGGCGCAATCCGCTCCGAATCCGCCAGATCGCACGCGACAAATTCCCCGGTGACGCGCGGCCGGGTGCGGGAGAGAAAACCCAGCCGCACCCCTTCCCGCGCAAGAGCTTGCGCGACGGCCAGCCCGATGCCGCGGCTGGCGCCGGTGACAATCGCGCGTTGGCCGGTCAGCGCCTTCATGCCAATTCAGATGGAAAATCAGGACCGGCGTTGCGCGGGTCCAAACCACCGGGCTGCTGTTCTAACAAATTCATCATGGGCACTGGGGGTTACCCGTGTGAAGTATCGTTCGATTGCGGCACAATTCAAGGATTTTCCCGGCGTATTCTCCTGGCGGCAAGACAAAGCGCGGCATCAGCTCCATTACGGCGGCGGACTGTTTGGCGTTGACTGCCAGCCGGGACCTCCCAACCGCGCCGCCTCTTCCATCCGATCCACATCAAAGGCGGCTTCCGGCAACGAGATTAGGGCCAGATCATCTTCATGTTTGACAATGATCCTCCGGGCGCCCTCGTTTCCCTCCAGCACGCCAAGCTCCGGATAGTACTTTCGGCTGAAGAGCGCCGGAGCGCCCAACACGCCCTCGTAATCCGAGGCCACGATACCCCGGCCCTCCAAGCGGTGGACGCTCACCAGCCGGTCCAGCATCCCGGCTGTGATCAGCGGTTGGTCGCAAAGCATGATGACAACCGCGTCCGCTCCCGCCGTCTCCGATGACACTGCTTTGAGTCCAGCGCGAATGGACTTGGCCATGCCCTCAGCCCACGCCGGATTCAAGGCCACTGTGACGGGCAATGCGGTCAACTCCATTTGCAGCCGGTCCGCGGAAGCACCCAAAACGACCGCCACCGGACGACAGACCGACGCCAGGGCGGTTTCCGCGGCATGGCGAAGAAGGCTGCGCCCCCGGAAGGGCAGCAGTTGCTTGGGCCGGCCCAAGCGAGTTGAAGCCCCTGCGGCCAGGAGGATCAGAGCGATTCCGGCGTTGCCGGGCGGGTTCAGATTCTCAGAGGGTTGGCCCATGGATTGGCCCTTTTTTCTCGCTCAGCGAACCGCCGGGGCGGCCCGCCATGACGGCTTGGATTTCCGCAAGAATGGCCAGGGCGATTTGTTCCGGGTTCTCGGCTCCGATATCCAAACCGACCGGGTTGTGGATTCGCCGCAGCAGGTCATCCTCCATCTCCAATCCCGGCAACCGCAATTCCTGCAACATCTGAAGCGCGCGCGCCCTCGGCCCCATCAAACCCAGGTAGCGCAATTTCAGCGGGAGCGCCGCCTTGAGAAAAGCGCAGTCTGTCAAGTAGTTGTGGGACATGATGACCGCCGCTGTTCTTTGGTTCAGACCCAGCGCGGCAATTGCCTCCGGCCGGACCACCACCACCGCATCCGCCTCCGGGAACCGCGCCACTTGGGCGTAAGCCGGACGCACATCCGCCACCGTCACATGATAACCCGCCTCCCTGGCCAGGCGGGCCAGGGGCGCAGCGTCATACCCCGCCCCAAAAATCACCAGCGGCGCCGGGGCGTCAATCACCTCCACCAACACTTCCGCCCCGCCGCCGGGCAGTTCGAATTGCACCGTCCGGGTACGATTGGCGGAAAGCGATTCCGTGGCGGCACCAAGCAGTTGGGCGCGCAGATTCTGCTCCCCAATTTGTCCCGTCACATTGCCGTCCGTATCCAGCATCAATCGGTCCCCAATCCGCGCAGGAACATTGCCCCGGACGTGAAAGACCGTGGCTGCCGCGCCGGATTGCCGCCGTTGGAAAATTCCTCCCGCAAAGCGAATGAAATCATCCGCCGCCGAACCGGGCCGCAGCGGTTCAATCAAAATATGCGCCGTCCCCTTGCAACCCAGGCCGGCCCCAAAAACGATGTCCTCCTCCGCGGAAGTGTCGTAAGTGACCAGGATGCTCTCCCCCTTTTGCGAGGCGGCCTGCGCCTTCTCCACTACATCGCGCTCCAGGCAACCGGCGCTGACAGAGCCAACCGGCTCTCCATTTCTCAACACCAACATCCGCGCGCCCGGACGCCGGTAAGTGGAACCGGAAGTCTTGACCAGCGTGGCCAGGGCCAGAGCGTTTTCCAGGCGGGCGGAGCAAATCCCGAGAATAGTGGCAAGTTCTTTCACGAACCCATCTCAATTCCTCCGCCGCTAACCCTTCAGTCCATTGGGCGCCATCGGCATGGAGCGCAGCCGGATTTGGGTGGCGTCAAATATCGCGTTGCCCACGGCGGGGGCGATGCCGACAATCGGCGTTTCTCCCGCGCCGGCGGACGCAATGTCCTTGCGGTCAATCAAAACGACTTCCATCTTGGGAAGGTCGGTGAAGCGCGGCACCCGGTAATTCGCCAGATGCGGATTGGTGATCATCCCGTTCTTGAATTCGATGGCCTCGAAGAGCGCCCCGCCCAGCCCCATCATCATCGCCCCCTCAATTTGATTCTTGAGATGGTTCGGGTTGACCACTGCGCCGCAATCAAACGCCGTGACAGCCCGCAGCACTTTGACCGTTCCGCTGGCGGCGTCGGCCAGCACCTCGGCGCAAGTGGCGATGTAGGAGTTCTTTTCCGTCCCGCCCGCGATGCCAAAGCCGTGGCCGGCGGGAGCTTTGGCGTCGCCCCAGCCGAACGCCTTGGCGGCCGCTTCAAATACCGCCCGAAGGCGCTCGTCCGCCAGATTCTTGAGCCGGAATTCCAACGGGTCCATTTTCAGCAACCGCGCCAGTTCGTCCATGTGGACTTCCCGCGCGAAATGATTGGCCGTGGCCGCAAGCGCGCGGTAGGAACCGATGCTCAACGGGGCGCGCGTCGAATAAAAGGCGGTCTTTTGATTGGCAGCCGGAATTCTGTAAGGACTCTGCAGTCCTGAATTGCCGGATTGGTAATTGGATGCCGCCCACGAAACCAGCGTCCCGTCGTTGCGCACTCCGCTGGTGATGTCAATGACCCCCGCGGGACGAAAATAGGCCCACGTAAATTCCTCCTGGCGCGTCCAAACCACTTTCACCGGTTTGCCGGCCGCCCTGGAAAACCGCGCCGCTTCGACGGCTGCCTCGCCCGTGTGCTTGCCACCATAGCCCGAACCGGTGTCCGGCACGATCACCCGGATGCGCTCCTCCGGCAGGCCCAGCGCTTGCGCCAACTCGGTCCGCACGCCAAAGGGGCGCTGCGTTCCTGTCCATACCGTCAGCTTGTCCGCCTTCCAATCCGCCACCGCCGCCCTGGGTTCCAAAGGCGTGTGGGCAATGTAAGCCACCGTGTAGGTCTGCTGGAGTGTGTGATCGGCCCCGGGAGCCGCGACCGGTTCATTGCCGCCCGCGCCCGCCGGAGCCGCCCCGCCCCCTCTGCCTCCGCGGGCGCCACCGCCACCGCCCCCCGCCACATTCTGTCTCAAATAGTCGTAAATATCGGCGCTGGAAGGCTGATTGCCGGGGGCGGACCATTCCACTTTGATCGCGTTGAGCGCATGTTCAGCCTGCAGTGAGTCCGGCGCAACCACCCCGATGAAATCCCCCTCATGCACCACTTTGGCGCCTTCCATCCCTTCGGCGGCCGTGGTGTCAACCGAAACCACCTTCGCGCCAAAGCTCGCGGGCCGGAGCCGTTTCGCAAATAACATGCCCGGCAATTTCGTGTCGGATGAATACTTGTGCCGGCCGGTGACAAAGTCCCGCCCGTCCACTTTCGGGACCGATGTCCCGGCAACGGTCCACTTGCCGGCCGGCGTAACCGGCGTCGAATCGTTCACCGCCCTGGTGATCTTCTGGCCTTTGGTCAACTGGCCGAATGTAACCGCTTCGTTGCGATTCGCGTTTGCCATGAATATCCTCCCATCCGCCACGGTGAGAGAGGCGCGGTCCGCCTTCAGGTAATCCGCCGCCAAGTCCAGCAGCGCCTCGCGCGCCGCCGCCGCCGCGCGATGCAGCCGGGAAGCCATTTGTGGAGTCGTCTGGCTGCCGAATGTTCCCGCGTCATACGGGACCAAATCCGTGTCCGCCATCACCATTTTGATCGCCGATACCGGCGCTCTCAACTCCTCGGCTACCGCCTGCGTCAGCGATGTGCGGATATTCTGTCCCACTTCCGCTTTGCCCGTAAAGACGGTCACCGTGCCATCCTCGCCGATGTGCAGCCAGGCGCTGATCTCATCGGAAGCCTGCCCGCCGCGGCCGCGCGCCCCGCCTCTGCCCGCCACTTGGGCCAGCGCCGCCGGAGCCAGAAAAAGCACCATCACGCCGGAGCCAAGCGTCTTGAAAAAATCGCGCCGGCTCACCTCCAAACCAGCGGGCGATGCCGCGCCCATCCCGTCAAGCTCCGCCTCCAAAACTGGTATGTCGGTGGGATTCATTTGGCTGGCAATGTTCTGGCGCCTTCCCGGATCGCCGCAATGATGCGCTGATAAACCCCGCACCGGCAGATATTCCCCGACATGGCGCGGAGAATTTCGCTTTCGGACGGGTCCCGGCTTCTTTGCAACAACGCGTAGGCGGACAGGATCATGCCCGAACTGCAATAGCCGCATTGCATGGCGTCCATCTTCAGGAATGCCTCCTGCAAGGGGTGCAACTGTCCATCCCTTTCGAGACTTTCGATGGTGGTGATTTTTCGCCCCTCCACCGATCCAACCGGGAGAAGGCAGGAGCGGGTGGGCGAGCCGTCCAGCAGCACCGTGCAGGCCCCGCACTGGCCTTCGCCGCAGCCGTATTTGCAGCCGGTCAAATCAAGATCATCGCGCAGAACGCTCAACAAGCTGCGTTCGCCGTCGGCGTTGACCGCAACGGTTTTCCCGTTGACCTGAATTTCCGTCACTTTTGGCATAAACTGGCCGAATGCACAATCCTCGGACGAATTGAGTCTTGCCAATATAGCCGAACTGCGCCGTCAACGCCAGTATTTTCATGCCGGCGGCAAGGTGAGCCCCCTGTCGGCTTAATGGAATAATGCTTGATTATCCCGTGGAGCGGCGCTAACATCGCGGCGTGTAAATCAAAGAAAAAGGCCGGCAAAGCGATAACGGGACAAAAGATTGTCAATAACAAATAACATGAGCACAACAAACCTGGAACAGAAAAGAAAAAATATCGAGACCGCCGTGAAAATCCTCGCCCTTGTGGTCGTCGGATTTATCGTGGCGCCGTTCATTTTCATCGCGATCAAGGGCCTGCTCGGAGCCATCGTCGCCGCTGTCATCGGCCTGGTCGCCATCAACCTCGCGCCTTCGGTCGCCGCGTTGGTGGCCAACTGGCGGCTGAAAGCCCTCAAGGCGGTCGCGGCCGCCAACCCGATCGAGACCTTGGAGAACCAATACGCCGAGCGGCAGAACGCACTGATCGGAATCCGGGACAACATCAAGGAATCCTACGCCGTGCTGCAAGACCTGTACGCTCAGATCCAGGAGCACGACGAGAAGTACCCCGGCAAACCGTCCCAGAACCTCGACAAATACAACAAGTTGAAGGCATTGATCGAGCTGCGCGGCAAGAAGTACAAGCAGGCGCAGATCAACCTCAAGGCTTTCGGCGAGGTCATCGAAGAGAAGCGTTCCGACTGGAAAATCGCGCAGACCATGGCGCGGGCTTCCAAGCTGGCCAACGTCGGCGAAGACTTCCAATCCAAGCTGATGCAGGACACCGCCTTGATCACGGTCCAGGACGGCTTGAACCTCGCCTTCTCCGAGCTGGAAACCAGCCTGCTGGACGAGCAGTCCACAGATCCGTCACCAACGCAGCCGGCCGGCGCCATCGCCGCCCCGCCCTCCCGCCCCGCCGCCCAGATTCCAGAGAAAACCGGCCCTCCGGTTCTCGACCTGGGATTTGACGAAAACAATATCCTGGAAGCGAAAGTCATCCCGCCAAGTCGCAAGACAACCGTCTAACTTCAACCCGGAATAACCCCATGAAATACAGAGTCATCGGATCCCTCATCGTGCTGGCGGTCATCGTCGTGTTATGCCTCCTCTTTTCCCAGTCTTCGCAAGACGACGGCAATCCGGGCACAGACACACCGCCGGCGGCAGCTCAGTAATCAGTCACCCAAACAGTCCCTAACGAACAGCAAAACAATGAAAAACATGACATCAACGGTCGGCATCGCCTTGACAATGTTCGCGGCTCTGGCTGCATATTCGCAGACCAACACCAACCCGCCCACATTCATCAAGGGCACCATGGACATCAAATATAATTCAAGAGCCAGCGACACCCCCGCCAAAGGCGTGAAGGACGTTTATACGCTGAACGTCAACATGGCCAACAGCGCCGTCTTTCACGGAACCATCTCGGATACGCCTCAAATCATCGAGGGCATGTTCTCCAAGAGCATTACCCAGCCGCGCAAGCTCGAGTACGACATCGCCTGCGACGTCGTCAACCCCAGGAACCCCGCCGACACGCGGAACGTCGGCCGCATGTACGGCGTGGTGCCCATCGCCTCGGACGGCACCTACCACTACGACACCGGGTCGCTCACAGTGGACATCCTGCCGATGGGCAGCGCGGCCGGGTTCACCAGCAAGTTCAGCGGACTGGCTTCCGGCAAACCGCTCGGCCGCCCGGCGAATTTTCTTGACACCCTCAAGTCGGAGACCGTCAACATCACCCGGTCTGCCAACGGGAAGACAACAACCGTCGCCCTCAAGAAATACGACAAGATGGAGTTCCGGCAATTCGTTATCGGCGCCGGGCCGGTTCAAATCTACCAGCAGGTCACCGCCAACGGCGAGATGCTGTACGACTACGACAAGAACTGCTGGTTCTTCAACAATGTCACCGTTCAGTACGAAGACAGCGGCGTTGTCAAGATTGACCGCCTGACCGGAACCATCCGATGGATCGAGTCTCCGCAGCGCAAGGTCAACGGCCAGGGCGAGTACCAGTTCGACGTGCGCGTCAACGAGCCGCCCCCCAGCGCCACCGCGGCCTTTGACACCAAAGAGTCCGACGAATCCGCCTTCTTCGAGACCGACACCTCCGTCCCGGCCCTCACCGGCACCATGAAATACAAGGACACCCTCCGCGGCGAAAAAACCATGGCGTCCAGCGTCGCCATTGACTTGACCGGCAACAAAATCACCAAGCAGCAGGCTATGGTTCTCTGCAAGATCATCATATTCGCCTCGGTCGTGCCGATGAACTCGGACTAACCGGCCGGCAAGCAGAAACGACCAACATGAAAAACATCCTCTCCGCATTCGCGGCGCTCGCATTGACCGCGGCGGGCGCCGGCGCTCAAACCATTGCCGCAAACACCAACGCCGCCCCGGCGCCGGCACTTGACACGACAAAATACGACCTCACTCTCGGAGCGGGAGGCGTTGCCGTCCAAAAGATCACGGACCAATCCAGCGTGAACCTCTCCCTGTCCGCCGACCCGTTCCAGAGCGCGCGGAGATTGTGGCTCGGCGCCTCGCAAGGTCTTGCATGGAGACCATTCGGCGGTTCCACCGACCTTGACGCGGAGTGGCAAATAGCCATTTACAAGGACACCGTGTTTGTTCTCCCGGCGTGGAGCGCCGGCACAACCTACGGAAACAAAGCCGGCCAAGTCTGGCGAACCGGCCCGGAGATGATCGCCCAATACTACGTCACCGACCACTCCTTCATATTCGGCCAGGCCAATTACGATATGAACACAAGGGGAAGCGGCGACTTTCGCTGGACCGTTGGCATCGGTTTGGAGTTCTAAACGAAAAGCGCAGGCCCCTCAACGCGCCGAGCGGCCCGGCGGTTGCGCCGCGCCGTTTGAGGCGGAGTTACTTGTCGGGGCCGCACGAATCGTTCCTTCGGCCGCGCCGCCCAACTGGACGACGCGCTCGGCAAGGTCATCCACGCAGCCGCCAACGCCCTCGTAGATTGGTCGAGACGATCGCGTTCGGCGTCCCGCCGAACGTTCTTGATGGACGGAAAAAGTGACTTGCGTCCGCGTGATAAAGCGGTACGCTTTTTACATTGGGGCGGGGTAGCCAAGTGGTAAGGCACGGCTCTGCAAAAGCTGTATGCGTCGGTTCAATTCCGACCCCCGCCTCCAGTTCTAAGCCCTTGATTGGCAAGGATTTAGCGCGAGTCGAGAGTCAGAGTTTCACCGGAATCTTCACCTGTTTGGCTGCCCGTTCAGAAACTGGTCTCTGCTCGGATACCGCTTGCCCACTGCTCGCTTACGCGACAGCCGCCGACTGCCTCACACTCATAAACATGAGTGAAACAATGAAACAAGCATTCGGTCTGGTCCGGCGACCCTGGGGCGTCTTCTACCTCAAGAACAAAATCAGCGGCGAACAAAAGAGCCTCAAGACAAGCGACAAGTTTGAGGCGCAACGCATCCTCCAGGCGTACAACGAAACGAAGTGTCAGCCTCACTTCAACCTGGCGCTGGCGCGGGTGTATCTCAACGGGGCTGATCCCAAGTTGGCAACGCGGACATGGCAGGAGGTCATGGAAAATATCGTCGCCAAGAAAACGGATGACACGCGGCGGCGCTGGGAGGTTGCGGTCAAGGACAGGAATTTCGACTGCATCCGCAACCTGCCCGT
>Ga0181530_10003939_pt1 | contig 16139 bp, 18 predicted proteins | sample PEATcosm2014_Bin_42_FD_119769 | JGI IMG/M metagenome (GOLD analysis project Ga0181530, IMG submission 119769) | Peatland microbial communities from MTU Mesocosm Facility, Houghton, MI, USA - PEATcosm2014_Bin10_60_metaG | ecosystem: Environmental > Terrestrial > Soil > Wetlands > Peat | place... | reverse complement strand
GCAAAGACGATGTCCCACCCGAATTATCGTCACGTGTTGCCTTGGTAGCAACGAAAACGGGTCGTCCTGCCATGCTTATTCATACAAGAGAAGAATCAATCTGCTGTCACAACAAACGATACCCGTATAGGATCAACCATAAGCTGGGCGCGTCGAAAGATGGAAAGCTGCAAGCGGCACAGATTGAATTAACGTCAGATACCGGCGCATATGCCTCCCATGGCCCATACGTCTTGTGGAGGTCTGCCGTGCATGCGACTGGACCGTATGTTGTACCAAATGTCAAGGTCGACGCAGTCTCAGTCTACACGAACAACCTCTACTCCGGATCATACCGGGGCTTCGGAAACGTTCAAGGCGAATTCGCCGCCGAATCTCAGATCGATGAGCTAGCTGAGAAGCTTGGTATGGATCCTGTTGACTTCCGACTCAAGAATGTTCTTCGTGACGGATCTTACACTGCAACGAACCAGTTGCTCGACCATTCAGTTGGAGTCGAGGAGTGCTTGGTAGAGAGCGCGAAGATCTCTAGATGGAAAGAAAAGAAGGAATCCTACAGGCAAATGCATGGAACGAAGAGGCGGGGAATCGGCGTTGCGTTGATGTACCATGGAAACAGCACCAGCCGTGGCGCTCCCGACTATTCCGCGGCCTATGTGATGGTCAACAAGGATGGTAGCGTTCGATACAGGACCGGCATCACAGACATGGGACAGGGAACCCTTACGGGGCATATGCAGATCGTGGCGGAGATCCTTGGCGTTCCGTTCGAGGCTGTGCACCGTGAAAACGCGGACACAAGCGCAGTGCCCGACAGCGGGCCAACTCACGCCTCACGTGGATTAACACGAGGTGGGGCCGCGGCAATGGTGGCGGCATACAGGGCACGCCAAAGCCTCAACACTGTCGCAGCCGAGCTGCTCAATTGCACTCAAAATGATGTTGAGATAAGAAATGGATGGGCTTACTCCGGAAAGAATCCTGAAAAGAAGATTGCGTTCAAGGACCTAGCTCGGGAATGCTACGAGCGCGGCGCGAATATTTCGTATACAGGATACTTCCGAGCCCCTAAGAATGTCTTCGATCAGGAGAAAGGGTTGGGAGAAGCGTACGCAAACTACAGCTTCGCGGCCCACGTTACTGAAGTAGAAGTTGATACTGAGACCGGAGAGGTCAAGGTTCTGAGAATTACACCTGCTTACGACGTCGGATTCGCAATCAACCCCGCACTAATCGAGAGCCAAATCCACGGCGGAATCGCCCAAGGCCTGGGGTTTGCTACGATGGAGGATATCATAATCCAAGACGGAATAGTTCGCAACCCGAACCTAATGGACTACTTGATGCCCACCTCAATGGACATGCCAGAAATCGAGAAACCAATCTTGATCGAGAAAGCCTACAAGTGGGGACCGTTTGGAGCCAAAGGCATCGGTGAACCCCCCCTAATAGCGATGCCATCCTCGATTGCAAACGCTGTTGCAGACGCTATAGGAATACGCATCCGGGATCTACCAATAATTCCCGAACGGGTTCTCATGGCAATCAAGAAAGCCGGTGGGCCGAGGACATGATCTCAAACATGGCACAAATTGTAGTAAGAATCCACTCAGCCTTGAGAGCGATCGCTGGGGAGAATGAAACCAAAGTTGAGGCAAGGAATGTGAGGCAGGCGCTAGACGCGCTGGCTCAGAAGTACGGCCAAGAGTTCAAGGAGAGCCTCTTCGACGCACACAACCAGATTGATTTGCAATTTTACAGAATCTTCCTTAACAAGGACGTACTAACACCGGAAGACGGACTTCGAAAGGAACTTCATGACGGTGACGTTTTGCAGATTTTTCCTCCGGTGGTAGGCGGGTAATGAACGAGTTCGAATACCTACGTCCAACGAACCTAGATGAGACGCTAGGCTACCTATCGAGTTACGGTGGAAGATCGAAAGTCCTTGCTGGCGGGACGGACCTTGTTCTACTACTCCAACAAGGCATTATGAAACCCACCCATGTCATTGACATTAGCTATGTCCCAGAACTAAGCTACATACGCGAAGAAGACGGCCATCTGAGAATTGGTGCCGCTACCAAAATGCGGGATATCGAGATCTGCACACTCGTTCGGAAAAAGATACCAATGCTCGCGGAGGCCTCACAACTGGTCGGTGAGATCGGCGTACGAAACATAGCCACAATAGGAGGAAACTTGGTCAATGCGTCTCCCGCTGCAGATAGCGCCCCCCCACTCCTCGTATTAGATGCGAGCCTCAAAGTCAGAAAAGCAGGGACCGAGCGAACAATTCGGCTCAACGATTTCTTCGTACACGTCAAGAAGACAGTGCTCGCGCCGGACGAATTAGTGACAGAAGTGAAAGTTCCGATTCCACCGCCCAGGAGCGGCGGAGCATTCTTTAGGCTTGCAAAACGCGGAGGCAACATAATATCCATCGTAAGCGCTGCTGCATTTCTCGTGATGAGCGGGAACGTTTGCTCCCTAGCCAGAATCGCGATGGGTTCGGTGGCCCCCACACCGATTCGAATCAAGAGTGCTGAAAAAGCTCTGGAAGGTGCAGAGCCTACAGAGGAGAAGATTCGAACAGCAGCTCAGAATGCCTCTAACGAAATAAAGCCGATCTCAGACATTCGAGCCTCAGCAGAGTACCGAAAGGATACTAGCAGAGTCTTGGTACGTAAGGCTATCCAGGAAGCTTTGAAACGGGCGAAGTCATGGAGTTGAGAGTATGAAACTCGTAGATGTTGAATTCGTTTTGAACGGAAAGCCTACCAAGGCGCTGGTGAAACCGAACGCGACGCTACTCGACCTATTACATAATGAACTGAAGCTGACGGGGACGAAGAGAGGTTGCGACCGCGGAGATTGTGGAGCCTGCACGATTCAGTTGAACGGACGCGCTGTTAACGCCTGCTTAGTTCTCGCGCCACAAGTAGCCGGAAAAGAAGTCACGACAATCGAAGGAATAGGAACACCAGAAAAGCTCCATCCGGTACAACAGACTTTCATAGAAATGGATGCGGTTCAATGCGGCTACTGCATCCCGGGCCTCATCATGTCGGCGAAATCACTAATCGAAGAAAACTCGGACCCCACCACCGAAGAAATTAGAAACTATATTTCAGGAAATCTCTGCCGCTGCACAGGCTACTTGCACCAGATCGACGCAATCAAATCTGCAGCCGCCAAAACCAGAAAGTAACTCACTCAGATGATGCCTTTCTTCTCGGTTCGCTTGCTGCTCTGCATATGGCTTTGATGATGTTCATGTACCCCGTACACCTGCATAGGTTGCCTCTAAGATAGTCTCTGACGTCGCTCTCTGTTGGCGTTGGGTTTTCCTGGAGTAGACTTTCTGTCGTCATTATTAGACCAGGAATGCAGTAACCACATTGAACGGCTCCTTCATCGACGAAAGCCTGCTGGACTCTATCGAGCTCGTAACCCTTGGAAATACCTTCTATCGTAACTACATCCTTACCGTCCGCGTCCAAGGCCAATGTTAGACACGATAGTACTGGTTCGCCATCCAACAGGACAGTGCAAGCCCCACATTCTCCAATCCCGCATACGTACTTGGTCCCAGTCAGGTGTAGTTTGTCTCTAATGCAATTCATGAGTAACTCGTTCGGTTCGACGTCGAGTTTCCTCCGCATTCCGTTTATCACAAACTGTATGCTTTTCTTAGCCGTCAACTTCCTTCTGCCCTCCTGTTTGCGAGTTCTATCGCGTCACGCGCGATGACATGAGAGACTTCCTTTCTATATTCCGCTGTGCCTCGAATGTCTGTTATTGGTCGAATTTCCCCAGCTACGCTCTGAGATGCTTGATTCAAGGTCTCGCGTGTCAATCGGTTGCCCTTCAAGAGATCGGCTGACTTATTTGCCATGATCGGGGTTGGAGCAACTGATCCGAGTGCGATTCTGGCATCAGAGATTCTCTTGTTAGTATCTAGCTGAAGCATTACTGCAATGCTGATCTTTGCGATGTCCATGCTGGCTCTTGAAAGCCGGATAAATGATGTTCCGGTGTGAGGTCGCGGAGTCGGTATATGGACCTCAGTAAGTATCTCCGACTTAGATAACACGGTTTTCCCTGGGCCTAAGAAGAAATCCTTCAAAGCGACTGTTCTAGTGCCATTCGCACCGAGTATCTTCACCTCGGCTCCCATCACCAGGAGTGGTGGGGCAGTATCTGCTGCGGGGCTGGCGTTGCAAATGTTCCCGCCTAGGGTTGCCATGTGTCTTATCTGAACCGAGCCGATTACTCTAATGGCTTCGAATAGAGCTTGGAATTTTGCGATCACGGCTTCGGATTTTTCTATTGTTCTCAATTTGGTTGCAGCGCCGATATGAAAACCGTCAGGTCTTTCCTCGATGAAACTGGGTTGCTTAACTCTGATAATGACTTTAGGCTCGATGAGTCCTTGTTTCATTTTGATGAATAGATCTGTGCCGCCTGCGAGAATGGCCGCATCCTTGTACTTTGCAAGGAGGGCGGCGGTCTCTTCCGGGGTCTTTGGTTCGAAGTATTCAAACGACGGGTATAGGATTCTCGTATTGATCTGGTTGGTGTACATTCTCCTTTCTCCTTAATGCTGCCACTATTTTGTCGGGGGTGATCGGGAGTTGGTAGAACCTTATGCCGATGGCGTTGTAGATTGCGTTCGCTATTGCGCCTGCTACGGGGTTTAGGGCCCCTTCTCCAATCCCTTTGGCGCCGAATGGTCCAGTGGGTTCGTATGTATCACAAAAGAAGATATGGATATCTTCGGGAGGGGGTAGGTCGTCTGCTGATGCGATCTTGTAATCTGTTATGAAGCCCTTGTTGAGTAAATCGCCGTTCTTAAGGTCGTAAGGAAGGTCCTCCTGCACCATCATCCAGCCCATTGCGAAGCCACCGTGGATTTGGCCTGCCGCGAGGTCAGGGTTAATGACGGTTCCAATGTCGGCACCTGCGACGACTTTGATCGGTCTGACGATTCCCGTTTCAGTATCAACTTCCACCTCGATGAAGTATCCTGTGAAGTGTGGAGGACAGGCTGTCTGTCGCAGGCTGGCTTCCGCGTATATGGTTCCCCAGTTCTTATTGCGAGCGGTCGCCACGACTTCTTTGATTGTTATGTTTTTGTCCGGCATTCCTTCAGCATAGATGATTCCCTGACCGAGACTTTCATCCGGCCTTATTCTCAGGCCTGAGGGATACACGCCGAGAATTCGTGAGGCGAACTCGAATAGTTTTTCCTTAGCCTCCTTCGCAACCTTCCAGGCTGCGCCTCCACCTGCGTAGACTCCTCTTGAAGCATGCGTACATACATCATAAACAGTCGTCTGCGTATCCGCTAGCACTACGTTGACGTTGTCCAGTGGAACTCCTAATTCCTCTGCGACTATTTTCGCGTGTGCTTCGAGCGTTCCTCCGCCATGGTCCATCATCGCTGTGATGTAGTCTACAGTCCCGTCCTCGTTTATCTTCACAATTGCGCCGCCGTAATCTACGACATGACTGGGCACAGGGGCTCCTGCGCTCGAAGTGTGAAATCCTCGCCCAAGCCCAACTCCTCTCCGAAGCCGTCCTGTCTGTTCCCCGGGTTTGGGTCGTTCGTTCCATTTGATCAGCGGCGCGCCACGGGTGAGAATCTCTTCGACCCCGCAGCTTTGGATTATCGATTTCACGGTCGGACCTTGGCCCCAGAAGACATCACCCTTGCCCACATAGTTCTTCAGTTTGAATTCGAGCGGGTCGATTCCTAGCTGCTCGGCGAACTCATCCATAATCGACTCTACTGCCCAACATGTCTGCGGGTTTCCGTAGCCGCGAAGGGCGCATGACGGAACCTTATTCGTATAAACTGCCTTGCCCTCGTACTTCAAGTTTGGAAGCTTGTAGAGAGAAACCCACCAACCCACAACGCATCCCAACAAGGGGAAAGCCTGAACCTGGTGCGCGCCAATGTCAAGTATCGCTTCAAGTGTGCCCGCGGTAAGCTTTCCTTCCTTTGTCGCTCCAAGTTTCAATTTGAAAATCATTTGGTAGGAGCAATGGTCGTGTAGGTCCTCCTCCCTGGTGTAAATTACACGAACTGGGCGCCTCGCCTTTAGTGCTAAGGCTACGGCAATCATGGTCGCAGGGTTCGTTTGAATACTGGATCCAAAACTTCCCCCAAGGGCCGTCTTCTTCACATTGACCTTACTGAGGGGGATCTTGAACACTTCACTGATCAGTATGCGAGTATTGTGGATGGTTTGCGTGGTTGTCCAGACAGTCACTCCGCCGTCCGGTTCGGGCCTGCAGACAGCAGCCTTCGTCTCTAGTTGGAAATGATAACGCCTGTTACTTCGGTACTCTCGTTCGATGATCTGGTCTGCCTCATGGAAGCCACGCTCAACGTCTCCTTCGGAAACATTGAGGGTGCAACCGACGTTTTGCTGAACCTGTAGAACCTTATCGTGAAGTACCACCGTATCGTGAATGAGAGTCTTTCCGGGTTTCATGGATTCTTCAGCGTCGAAAGACGCTTCAAGTGGCTCATACTCGACTAGTATTGCTCTGAGAGCCTCTAACGCGTCGTGGTCGGTTTCTGCGGCGACCACGGCTACGGGTTCGCCCACGAACCGCGGAGTATCAGTCAGCAGTGTCCAATCTTTGTACGTGGCTTCAGGTGTGCTCACTAGGCGTGGGCAATATCTGACGGTGGGAGTATCCTTGTAAGTGAGACAGACAGCTCCGAGCTTCTCAGCGTCGGTAACATCTATGTTCGTGATTTTCGCGTGAGCGTACGGGCTCTTTAGGACGGCTGCGCATAACATTTCTGGCAGCCAGATATCAGACGCAAACAATTCTCGCCCAGTAACTTTTGCTATGCCATCTTTTCTCTTCGTTACCCTACCGATTGTGTGCGAGAGTCCCTCCTCCTTGATTCCTAGGGTTCTGTATCATATCTATAGTCATATACTTGAACCTGCTATCCCAAAGTCGATGCTGCATGGATACTGGGTTTATACATTCCGCGAAAAATGCCCACTTCACCATCTAAGCCCAATTCCCTGTTACGACAGTGAGCCTTTCTGTTGCTTTTGGTCACGCCAGCGAATTCTTCAGCTCGTTTCAAGACGGCTTCGTAGAGGACTGTTAGGATTATTTCATTTGGGTTCAGATATGGTGCATGCCTATGACTTCACTTAGTGAATCCAGCTTGTTTTCTGTGAGGAGGTAGAGTATTTGTCGGTTAATTCTTGAGGCTACTCCGGGGCCGTGATAAACTAACGCTGTGTAGATTTGCACTGAGGAGGCACCTGCTTGGAAGGCTTTCCAGGCGTCGAAGCCGGATGATATTCCACCGCATGCATTAATTGGGATTCTACCGTTAGTGTAGTCATAGATGTCAGCTACGATTCGAAGCATATCGTTGAAAATTGGCGGTCCGCTCAAGCCGCCCGTCCCAATTTCTGCACGGGGTTCCTTGACGAGTTTGGTGTTTGAAGCGGTTAAACCATTAACAGGTGCCTTTGTGCAAATGTCGATTAGCTCGTGGACCCTCTGCCGTCCTTCGTCATCGAAGTAAGGTGGAATTTTCACCCAGATTGGTTTGTTCGGCGTTTTTGTTTCGTTGATTGCTTTCAGAAGTTTGGTGAGCATGTCTGGTTCTTGGAAAATTCTTACCCCAATAGTGTTGGGTGTGCTTATGTTCAATTCGATTCCGTCAGTCAGCGGTTCCAATTGGCGGTAACATTCAACGAATTCTTCGATGTTCAATCCGGATACGCTTACGATGATGGGTTTCATATTCGGAGGCCTTTGCGTGAGATTTGCGGCGTTCTCCCGGGCCCCTCTATTGGGTAGTCCCATTGAGTTGACTAGCGATTGTTCCGGGTACCGCCACATTCTAGGCTTCGCATTGCCTTCGCGGGGGTTCAACGTTACAGTCCCTAATGTAAGGTAACCAAATCCTATCCTAAAGAGCGAATTCCACATCTCACAGTTCTTGTCAAATCCTGCAGCGAGTCCAACTGGGTTTGGCAGCTCAAGGTTCCCCACTTTGACGTGGAGTCTTTCATCGCTGACGCGCAGGCGCCAACTCAGGGGACGCCAGAGAGATGGGCGCTTGAAGAAGCATTTAGCAATTTCATGCGCAGTCTCAGGCGGCGCGAGAAACATTGCCGGGCGGATGGTTGCTTCGTAAAGACTCGGGCTCAAGCCAGACTACTCACGTACAGCTCACGGCCGCTAACGCGACGCCCGATATAACAGATATCCAAACATCAGGATGTTTTCCAACTCGGATCCAGTCGTCATTCTAGCTCCTCGTAGGCGTTTATGTGCGTTCTCAAAATCCAGATGCCGTTCTCCACTTCTGTTCTCATTCTTGGTAATTGTTAACTCTTCTATTATACACCGGATGGCGCTTACTTCATGGGTCTGCATGAAAAGTGCCGATTCCGAACGCGCTCTTCTATCAGAGATCATGACAACTAACATTGTCACGATAGACATTACTGAACGAGTGGAGGAAGCAATTCGGCTTATGGTCAAGTACGATATCGGAAGCGTGGTGATAACCGACAAACAGAAACCTGTTGGTATTATCACTGAACGTGATGTAACCCGATCCGCCCTGCGAGGAGATAGTCTGCTCAAGTTACCCGTTCGGAGTCTAATGTCTCGACCCCTGCAAACCGGTACGCCAGACATGGAGATATGGCAAACCTTCGAGACAATGTTGAGATTAGGTGTTAGGCGCCTACCTTTAATCGAAAATGGAAAGTTAGTTGGGATAGTAACTGAGAAGGATCTGACTAGATGGGTGCTTCGAGTATTCTACGAACCAAAGCTTCCCAAAGAAATTCGTACCCTCGTAAACAACCCGCAGATAGAAGCTTTGACGGGTCGACCGCGCTGTCCAGGTTGTGGTCGTTATCAAGACGAATGTATCTGCGTAAGGACTCAACTCGCAAGCGAAGAATAGGCCATTTGCGTCTTCATTTCACCGAGTAAATCGAATATATTATCACGACGAATCCGAGAACCATGATGGCCGTTCCGGTGGCCATTGCACTCAGCAGTTCCGATCCGAGTATCACGTAGAGTATTCCTTCAGCAACAGTGCCCGCAGTTATTAGTGCAAATCCAATCGCTACGTAAAGTAATGGTTTGCTGGAGTTTCTCTTGTATCCCTTGTATGCAAGGAATACAATGAACGCGCCGAGAATGAGCGCTACGACCTTCGCAAAACTGGTTAACCAGAAGATCTGAGAAAGTTCAACCAAAACCGTCTACTCCCATCAGACTGTTGGTATCGAAGTCCACATTCGTGTAAATCGGTCGGAAACATGTTCATTTACGATTATCTCGATTCGAACATCGCCCTTCTCGAAACTCACATCGATTCGGCGCAGGAGGCTTCTGTACAGGTCATACCACTTGCCGTCTGTTGTCCTGCCTGATTTGACTGCGGCCAGTAAACCTGCTTCCACGAGTTCATCTATGCGCCTGTAAACGGTAGTTATCGGTATTTCATACTTCTTACTCAATTCGAGCGCGCTGATTGGCTCTAGGATTGTGGCAGTCAGTATCTTTCTGGAGTATTCGTCGGCCATCGCTGCAAGGATGCGATGCTTTGACGGCTCATCACTAACTATCAAGGGTACCCGATTCCGAACCGTGCCTCAAGCCACAATACATATCCCTTTCCCAGACTCCTAGATAACCAAATAAATTAGCCGATAGCGCCTCCGCCATTAGTACTTGAAACGAGGACAGATTCTTGAGGGTAGGATAGGGCAAACAAAGTTCGGGAAGATTCGACACACCTCAAGCCGGGAGCTCGTCCCTGAAGCTTTCAAGGAAGCGCTTTCCGAGGCGGGACTAGGTAGGAAGGATATTTCAACACTAATTGTGTGCTCAGGAACTCACTACGATAAGCAACGGGCCCCTGCAGGGATTATGACCGAATACCTAGGCCTTAACCCAACCCCCACGTTACACGTGGAGGCTGCGTGCGCGTCACGACCCTACAGTGAGGGCGTCTCTTAGATAATCGAAACTCCACACTACAACGAAAGCGCGGTTACGAACATCTCAGTTAAACTGGATGTCGATGGTCTTTTCCGTTGCGGCAACAAGCAGGCAAATATTCATCGTCAAGCTCTTCGTTGTTTGTTGCCGTTTTTTCTTCTACCACGAAGCCCTCTCTACGATACCCGCGCTTCAGATTAAAGCATTTGGGCTCCGTCCGACAGATGATTCGCTTCGTATCTTTGACTCCATGAGTGCCGATGCTAAACCGCTTTCGTTGCGAACGGATTTCTCAAGTTAAATTTCTTGAGTTTTCATTGTTGTTTTCGGAGTTTCTCTCGTTACATATACAAGGAGTCGGCCTTTCTTGTGCCCCCAGTCGGTTATTCTGTAGAGCCTGTCATCCAACTTGGCGGTAGACATGATGCCCAAAAGTCCTTCCAGCACGTAGGTGTGATATTTGGTGCCGGAAAGATACCAATACCCAGTAATCCCTAGCAGGAGGATACCCAAGACATTCAATTTGCCAACAAAAACTAACCTGTCCTTGTAGCGTTTTATGAGCAGAAACTGTCCGGTCTTGATTTTCTCATAGACCAAAACAGGCATGCGTTTGTTGAACCGGGTTAGTTGCTCAAAACTAGGCGACTGATTTTCCTCTCTGACCATTATTCCGGTTCTGAGCGAAATAAAGTCTACTCAATACGGGAGTCCGTTGCTTGCGGCATATGACTCTGTAATCCGCTCCACCGAAAATTGTATGTCATCTGACATACAATTTTGCTTGTAACATATAGCTCTGTAAGCCCCAGATAGATCAGTGGTCTATCTAATGTCGAGAATGTCGGGCAAAGTTGCCATAGTCACAGGAGCCAGCGGCGGCATTGGACGCGCCACCGCCCTGGAATTCGCAAGCGAGGGTGCAGATCTAGTGCTCCAGTACAATTCCAACAGGAGTGCGGCGGAGAAGGTTGCACATGAAATAAACTCCCTCGGCCGCGAGGTCTTGCTGGCGCAGGTAAACTTCTCAAACGTGAAGGAGTCTCCCCGCCAGGTTCAGGAGATGGTTGATACCGCAATTAACAAGTTCGGGAAGGTAGATTTTCTGCTAAACTTAGCCGGTTACCCTGCGAGGGGGGAGTGGAATAGGCGTTTCTTGGAGGTGTCACCTGACGATTTCTTTAAGCCTATCAACGTGGACCTGTTCGGGTCCTTCCTGTGTGCGCGCGCCGTTGCACCGCAGTTTCTGAATCAAAAGAAGGGAGTAATCGTGAACGTTAGCTCAACGCCTGCTTTGAGTGGGCACGATAGGGGGTTTGCATTTACTGTAGCCAAGGCAGGTATTATTGGCTTGACGAAGGCCCTCGCTGTTGAACTCGCACCTTACGTTCGCGTAAATACAATAGCCCTTGGAAACGTTGAAACCGAATGGGTAAAAGAGCTGACAGGGGAAGAATTGAAGAAGGAAAAGAGCGAGAATCTCATAAAACGATTCGGTAAGCCTGAAGAGATCGCCAAGATTCTCGAGTTCCTCTGTTCAGACGATTCGACATTCATAAACGGGCAAACGATCGTGTTGGACGGCGGTAGTATACTTCACTAGGACCCATACTCTCATTCAACAACATCTAAGAATGCATCTCGTTGACATAGGGCGCGGCTTCGGAATCCTTAAAGGCAAATTTCCTTTCACGGTGGAACGGGCTCCATGTCAGAGACTTCTGCTGAACCCAATATTTTCCCGGGCAATTGGACAGTTAAGACACAGGCGTTGCTTCACACCTATGAGCAATCATTCGTTCAAGATTGGAACCCAGTAACGCTATCTTGGGACTCACTGGACCCATCGGGCCTAGACTCAAAGGAACGGGTTGCGCAGGCCTATTGGATGGCTAAGCGCGCGTTATTCGAGAAATCAGATCGGAGCGTTCGGGACAGCCATGTTGAAGGCGGCAATGCATGATATGGAGGATCCAACCAAGAAGTTTCTGGCGGCTGTGACATTCGACGAATGCAGGCATGACGAGGTTTGTAGGCGTGCTTGCAAGCTCTGTCCAAATTTCCCATACTTCAGGCCTGTTGAGCGTCATTGTAGCGATGTTCTCAGATTTTTCGTAAATGATTGTTTGATAAGTTTGGCTCGTATACGATCACTCGATCTTGGATCGGGAACGGTTCTGGTTCTTGTTGAGACGTGGCTGAATAATTGTGGCGAGTACCGGCCCAAGCAGTAGCGCGAGGAAGAGGAGGAAAACAGCAGTAGCGCCTACCTTTATCACTAAATCATTTGACGTGAGTGCATAATTGCATTTCAGACCTCCAAGAAAGGGGGTTCCTTGAAGGCAATTCAGCAGTCCAACTAAACCAACTAGGGCAACCGCTGAGCAAATGAAGGCAATTTCAAAAATTCTGCGTTTCATTCTATTTACCTTTGTAGATCGGTTTTCGCTTCTCGAGGAATGCTTTCATGCCTTCCCTTCCATCCTCGGTGGCGAACAGCATGTAGAACGCCTTTCGTTCGAACTCCAGTCCCATCTCAAGTGTCGTGTCCTGTGCCCTCAAGATCGCTTCTTTGGCGGATCGGATTGAGATTGGGGGTTTTGATGCGATTTCGGTGGCGATCTTCTTAGCTTCCTCCATCAGACTTTCAGGAGGAACTACGCGATTAACTAAACCAATCCTGTACGCTTCGTCCGCCGAAATCGACTTGCCCGTCAGAATCATCTCCATAGCCTTGTATTTTCCAACAACGCGCGGCAGACGTTGCGTCCCACCGGCACCTGGGATGATTCCAACGTTCACTTCTGGTTGACCGAACGTCGCGGTCTCGGACGCCACAATAAGGTCACAATTCATAGCAAGCTCATTTCCGCCACCTAGGCAGTAGCCGCTAACGGCTGCTATAATGGGCTTTGAAATCTTCCTGATCCGATCCCACAACTCAAACCTTCGGCCAAGCACTAGGTCAACAGGTGTAGACTGGGACATTTCCGCTAAATCAGCTCCGGCCGCGAAGGATCTCTCACTGCCCGTCAGAATAATCGCCTTAATGGTCACCTCTCTATCTAATTCCTCAAGCGCGCTCACCAGTTCCGACATGATCTCGAAATTGAGAGCGTTCAGCACTTTCGGCCGATTCAACTGGACTATGCCGATAGGGCCCTCCTCAGTGACCAATACGTTCTGGTAACTCAAAACGCGTCCCACATCAAGACCTAATCATGTCTAGACTTAAGCTTCACGAATACCCCCACGTTGGGAGGCTGAGTGGGCTCAGCCGAGTTCCCTTGGAACTGAGAAGTCTAATCTTTACAATTAAATTACGGGGAATATATAACGAACGTTAAATAGGGCAGTAGAACAAGCAGGAAAAACATCTTCCCAATCGCGAGTGTGAAGACTTGAGTTCCGTGCGACCTCCTTGGACGATGAGGAGCGATCTTTCTGAGGCACCAGTCTTCGTTTGCTGGGAAACGACCAAGGCCTGCCTATTATCTTGCAGGCATTGCAGGGCGAGAGCGATCAGGAGTAGCCTGCCAGGTGAACTGGACCATCAACAGGGATTGGAACTAATCGATCAACTTCTGGAATTTGGCGAACCTTACCCGGCGCTTCTGCTAACGGGGGGCGACCCGTTGATGCGGGACGACATCTTCGACTTAATCGAATACGCGAAAAGCAGATCTATCTACGTGGCCGTCGCGGCTAGCGTGACGCCGAAACTGAACGAGGCCACTGTTTCCAGAATGAAGGAGATGGGCGTTGACATAATGTCCGTCAGTCTCGACGGAGCATCGCCTGAAACCCATGACAAGCTTCGCGGGATCAGAGGCACCTGGCAAGAAACGATTCATGCTATGCAATCGGCGAAGGACGCGGGGTTGAGAGCACAAATCAATACAACGGTGATGAGGAGCAACATCAACGAGTTAGCTGAAATCTTTCACATTGTTAGGCAGAGTGGAGCGGTCGCTTGGGAGGTATTTTTCCTAATTCGAACAGGCCGCGGGGCGTCGCTTGAAACCCTTGAGGCAAAGGAGTGTGAAGAAGTAATGCACTTTCTCTTTGACGCGTCGCATTATGGTGTGCCTGTGCGAACCGCAGAGGGGCCTCACTTCAGAAGGGTACGTGCAGAAAGAGGAAACGGTCATGCCCCCCCAACCGGTGAGCTTTATGTGCGTCTAGCGGCCAGATTGCGAACACTTGAAGGAGAAACTACGAGTTCGCCCTCTTTGAAGTCTACTCCTACTAGGGATGGAAGGGGGATTCTCTTTGTAACCTACGATGGAGAGGTATACCCAAGCGGTTTTCTACCTTTGAAGACTGGCAGAGTACCAAGCGAGAGCCTCCGCTCTATCTACCGATCTAATCCACTGTTTATCGGATTGAGGGATTCTTCAAAGCTGAAGGGGCGCTGTGGAGTTTGCCATTATAGGGACATTTGCGGTGGGTCAAGGTCTAGAGCTTTCGCTGAGTTTGGCGACCCATTTGCAGAAGATCCCGCTTGCGCCTACATTCCTCAAGCAGAAACGCTGGTAGCTGAGATTACTCGTCTGAGTTGAGTTTACATGTCAACGATTACTCAAGAGCAACGAATACTTGGGATCGCGAAGGAACTTTTCACTCAGCGTGGGTTTTCAAATGTCGCTATGCGTGACATATGCAAAGCAGCCGACGTCACCCCACCCACAGTCTATTACTACTTCAAGAACAAAGAAGCCCTGTTCGACGCGGTCGTACGCGAAAGCGTGAGCTTGACAGGTTTCATCACGAAATTAGCGGACGAATGCGAGAAAGCAAGTGGACCGAAGGAACAGATACAGGCCTTCGCACGCACCTATCTGGCCCATTTTCCCAAGGATCACCTGAACGTCGGACTTTACGTTCGGCACTCGACGGAAGAACTTGATTCAGTTGGACGCAAGACCTTGGCTGCTGATCTATCTAGAATCCAATCCGTTCTCAACGCTATTGTTGAAAGGGGGATCGAGGCAGGAGAGTTTCGTAAAACCGATCCGAAAATGGCTGCTGAATGCCTGCTTGGTATGATGAATCGTTTTGTTTTTCAACAGATACATTTCAGACGTAACTTCAAACCGTCAGAAGCTGCTTCGTACCTATCAGATTTCTTTCTACTAGCCATGAAACCAATTTGATTCCTCATTACGGGTGAGTACACTGTCGAATTCTTCGAATCGTCAGCTTACCATGGTGGGCACCAACCACAAACACGCCCCCATCCGTGTGCGGGAACGCCTCTGGTGTCCCCCAGAGAAGTTGGCAGACCGACTCAAGTCAACCATTAATCAAGCCAATATTGCAGAGGCAGTTATCATCTCAACGTGCAATAGAACAGAAGTCTACGCCGTCTCTCCTCTAGACTGTGATGTCTCAAAGGACATAAGAAAAATCATGAGTGAGTGGAGTGGCATCCAACCCGCGGATATCGAACAGTACACATATGCTGTAACTGGAGAGGACGCCATACATCATTTGATTTCCGTGGCCGCAGGCCTTGACTCTTTAGCTGTAGGAGAGCAGCAGATCCAGGAGCAGGTAAAGCAAGCCTCTAGAATTGCGAATCAGACGCAAACTAGCGGGCCTTTCCTGTCAGAACTCTTCCGCCACGCCTGCAGAGCCGCAAACATCGTCAGAAAACAAAGCGGCCTAGATACAGAACGGGTGTCAGTGAGTTCCGCCGTTACTCTGATGCTGAAGGAGTTATCGAGAAAACATCCGATTGAAACAATCCTACTAGTCGGTGCGGGCAAGATGATCTCCCTTGCTGCCGAAGATTTGTCGGCATTTCCAGAGATTGAAATTTGGGTTGCGAACAGGACCATACAACGGGCTCAAGATCTTGCATCGCAGATTTCAGGTAAAGCCATCGGACTAGGCGATATTCCTAGCGCGCTTGAGAAGGCCGATGTCGTTCTCACCTGCATATCCTCTGAAGATTATGTGATAGGCGCCGATGAACTTCAGAAGGCCATAGCCAAACGCAAAGGCAAGGAACTTACCGTTATCGATGTCGGCGTACCACGCAACGTAAGCCCAGACTCGAATCCTATCCTTGGGTTGCACGTCTACAACATTGATGACCTAGCACCCTTCAT
>Ga0181530_10003937_pt1 | contig 16145 bp, 11 predicted proteins | sample PEATcosm2014_Bin_42_FD_119769 | JGI IMG/M metagenome (GOLD analysis project Ga0181530, IMG submission 119769) | Peatland microbial communities from MTU Mesocosm Facility, Houghton, MI, USA - PEATcosm2014_Bin10_60_metaG | ecosystem: Environmental > Terrestrial > Soil > Wetlands > Peat | place... | reverse complement strand
CCCCTGCCGTGAACGTAGTGGTGTATTCCGCGAAGCTCAAGTACGTCGGCAGTTGGTTGTCAAATTGAACGAAGTCAAGCACGCTGCAGTTAATGTCCCCCGGGCACCAATAAACATACAAACCACGACCTCATCCATAAAGAAAATTCCCAGTAGGGCCTAAAATCTCAGGGCGTTGCGCAGCCTCGAAGGAAAGTACGTAAGACTGGCCGAGAGCTAGCGCAGCAAGGGTCTGATTTATGTCGCCAGGAAACGAAGCTGGGTTGTTGGGGTCATACTGGATAAAAGACGACTGAGTACCGTCCGGGGCCGGATTATTGTCCCCGGGTGTATCCAAGCCGAAAATACCCCCGTCGGAGGTAATCCCGGAACTTCCGGTAAACGTCCAACCGACGCCAGCGGAGCCATCGAGCAAGGACGAATATTCGCAACCATCATAACCACTCGTACCACACAGCACGTCCGACACGTCCGGGGTCTCGAATGAAGGATCCGTCGGAACAATGATGTTCGCCCAGCCACAACAGCGCAGTAGCAACAGAATGCCAGCGATTCTGTGAAAATGCATACGTTGTTCCCAATTACCCGGGATTTCCATCTTGGGCTCCCGGGTCGGATTCAGTATACACCCAGCCTCCATCCGTGGATCCGGCAAGTTGACCCGGCGGTATGCGCGCTCATGCCGGTGTGCTTTGATCAGAGGGAGCAAAAGGGGCGCGTTTCTCAGCTCCAGTAATTGCGGTCCAGGCTGCGGTATTGCACCGCTTCCGCCACGTGCTTGGCCGAGACCATCTGCGACTCGCCCAGGTCGGCCACGGTGCGGGCCACTTTCAGAATGCGGTCGTGGGCTCGCGCCGAAAGGCCCATGCGGCGAACCGCCATTTCGAGGGTGCGCTCGCCGGCATCGTCCAGCTCGCATTGCTTGCGGATCATGCGGCTGGGCATTTGCGCATTGTAGAAGCCGCGCGCGCTCTGCACCGCCCGCGCGCGTTCCACGCGGCCGCGGATATCCGACGAGGGCTCCGCGTTCGAGTTGCCGCGCAGCTCTTTGTAGGGCACCGCCGGCACTTCCACGTGGATGTCGATGCGGTCGAGCAGCGGCCCGCTGATCTTCCCCAGGTAGCGCTGGATGATGGCCGGCGTGCACCGGCACTCGCGCGTGGAATCGCCATAGAATCCGCACGGGCACGGATTCATGGCGGCCACCAGCATGAACCGCGAAGGAAAAGTGAGCGTCATGGCGGCCCGTGCGATGGTGACGGAGCCATCCTCGAGCGGCCCCCGCAACATTTCCAGGACGTCGCGCGGGAACTCCGGGAATTCGTCCAGGAACAGCATGCCGTTGTGCGCCAGGCTGACTTCGCCCGGCCGCGGCGTGCCCATGCCGCCGCCAATCAGCCCCGCGTCGGAAATAGTATGGTGCGGCGCGCGGAACGGCCGCTCGTGCAAAAGGCCGCCGGCGCTGCGTAACACGCCCGCAATGCTGTGAACCTTGGTAGTCTCAATGGCCTCTTCGAACGTCAGCCGCGGCAGCACGCCCGCCAGGCGTTTGGCGAGCATGGTCTTGCCCGAACCCGGCGGCCCGATCATCAGGACGTTGTGCGAACCGGCGGCGGCCACTTCCAGAGCGCGCTTGGCCATGGTCTGTCCGCGAACGTCGCGGAAGTCCGGCGCCGCAGCCGCGGCTTCCGCCGCCAACGCAGACGTGCCGTTGGGCCTGGCCGCCGTGAAGTCCTGCGGCCGCGTGAGCAGCGCCACTACTTCCGCCAGGTAGCGCATGCCGTACACGCTCACGCCTTCCACCACCGCGGCCTCGGCCGCATTTTCCGCCGGCACGATCAGGTTGGGGATGCCCATATCGCGCGCGCAGACGGCTACCGACAACGCCCCGCGCACCGGGCGAATGGCTCCATCGAGCGACAATTCTCCGATCGCCAGGTGCCGGTCCAGGCCCTTCACAGCACCCATCGCGCCCAGAATGCCCAGCGCCACCGGCAGATCGAAGCCGGCGCCTTCCTTGCGCACGTTGGCGGGCGCCAGGTTGATGGTGAATTGCTTGTTGGGATATCCGAAGCCCGAATTGATCAGCGCGCTCTTGATGCGCTCGCGGCTTTCGCGCACGGCGGTATCGGGCATGCCAACCATCACGGAATCGCGCGCGTTGCCCGACGAGAACATGTCGACTTCGACATCGATCAAATGAGCATCGATGCCATAGATGGCAGCGCTGCGCGTTTTAAACAGCGCCATTGAGGAAGGATCTCTGCAAGCTCAGTATAGGTCATCGCGGGGCGGCGCGGGCCGGGCGCCGCACGCCACCGCCGGCGCCGGCCGCAGTATGACACTATGGAAGGTCATGTGGCTGGGAATCGATATCGGCACCGGCGGCTCGCGCGCGCTTCTTGTGGATGAGCGCGGCAGCGTCCGCGCGGGCTTCACGGCGCCTCACGAAGAGATGTACATGCAGCGTCCGCTGTGGGCGGAGCAGCGCCCCGAGAACTGGTGGGACGCGGCTGTCACGGCCATCCGCGGCGTGCTGGCGCGCGCCGGCGTGGAGGGCCGGCAGGTCCGCGGCATCGGCCTCTCCGGCCAGATGCACGGACTGGTGATCCTCGACGAGGCCAGCGCGGTGATCCGTCCGTCGCTCATCTGGTGCGACCAGCGCAGCCAGGCGCAGGTGGATTTCGTGAATGCCAAAGTCGGCCGGGAAAACGTGCTGCGCTACACCGCCAACCCCGTGCTCACCGGCTTCACGCTTCCCAAGCTGCTGTGGGTGCGCGACCACGAGCCGCGGAATTTCGAGCGCGTGCGCAAAATGCTGCTGCCGAAAGACTACGTGCGCTTCCGCCTCACCGGCGAATTCGCCTCGGAGGTATCCGACGCTTCCGGCACGGCGGTCTTCGACGTGGTCAACCGCCGCTGGTCGTTTGAGATGATGGATGCGCTCTCGCTTGACCGATCCATGCTTCCCTCCTGCCACGAATCGAGCGAGATCACCGGCCGCATCAGCCGGCAGGCGGCCGCGCTCACCGGTCTGGACGCCGGGACGCCGGTGGTGGGCGGCGGTGGAGACCAGGCCGCCAGCGCCGTGGGCAACGGCATCGTGGAGGCCGGCATCGTCTCCTGCACGCTGGGCACTTCCGGCGTGGTCTTCGCTCACATGGAAAAGGTGGCTTACGATCCCGCCGGCCGCGTTCACACTTTCTGCCACGCGGTGCGCGGCCGCTGGCACGTGATGGGGGTCACGCAAGGCGCCGGCCTCAGCCTGCAGTGGTTCCGCAACCAGCTTGCCCCGGGCGTGGAATACGATGCGCTCACGGCCGAAGCCGCGCAGTCTCCCACCGGCGCGCAAGGCCTGTTCTGGCTGCCCTACCTGATGGGCGAGCGCACGCCGCACCTGGACGCCACCGCTCGCGGCGGCTGGATCGGCCTCACCAACAGCCATAAACGCGCCGATCTGATTCGCGCCATCATCGAAGGCGTCTCTTACAGCCAGCGCGATTGCCTGGACATCATCGAATCGCTGGGCGTCGCGGTGAACTCCGTGCGTGCTTCCGGCGGCGGCGCGCAGAGCCGGTTCTGGCGCCAGTTGCTGGCCGACATCTTCGCCAAGCGCGTGGTGACGCTCGAAACCCAGGAAGGCTCCGCGTACGGAGCTGCCTTGTTGGCGCTGGCCGGCACCGGCGAGTACGCGTCGGTTCCGGAAGTCTGCCGGGCCGCCGTGCGCGAAACCCAATCGGTGGCTCCGCGCGCTGCCGATTCCGCCTTCTATCAGAAAGCTCACCTGGTTTATCAAGCGCTCTACCCGGCGCTCCAGCCGGTCTACAGCCAGATCGCCGCGCTCTAGGGAATTCGTGGATGCCGCTCTACGCTCTGGCGATTTCGCTTTCGGCGTTCCTGCTGTTTGAAGTCCAGCCCATCATCGCCAAGACGATTCTGCCGTGGTTCGGCGGCACTTCCGCGGTCTGGACCACCTGCATGCTGTTCTTCCAGGTGGTTCTGCTGCTGGGGTATCTCTACGCGCACTGGCTGCATGAAAAACTGGCGCCCCGCAAACAGGCGCTTCTGCATATAGGCCTTCTGGCGGCCAGCCTCGCCGCGCTGCCTATTCTCCCCAACCCCGCGTGGAAGGCGGCCGATGTCGCGCATCCCTCCGAGCGCATTCTGCTGCTTCTCGCGCTCACCGTCGGGCTGCCCTATTTTCTGCTTTCCTCCACCAGCCCACTGCTGCAGGCCTGGTATTCGCGGCGCAACCGCGGCGGCCTGCCGTACCGCCTGTTCGCGCTTTCGAACGCCGCGTCCATGCTGGCGCTTCTCACCTATCCGCTGCTGGTGGAACCCAACCTGCCTACGCGACTGCAGGGCTACGCCTGGTCGGTGGCGTATGCCTGCTTCGCGGTCATCTGCGCGGTCACCGCCTGGCGATCTTCGGCTCAGCCCGCGGCGGCGGCTTCTCCTCAAGTCGAAGAGGCCATCGAGCCGCCGCCTTCATTCGCCGCCCGCGTGCTCTGGCTCGGTCTGGCGGCCTGCGCCTCGGTGCTGCTGCTGGCCGTCACCACGCACCTCACGCAGGATATCGCCGCGATTCCCTTCCTTTGGATTCTGCCGCTCAGCATCTACCTGTTGAGCTTCATCATCTGCTTCGAATCGCCGGGCGCATACCGCAGAGACATTTTTCTTCCGCTGCTGCTCGGGGCGCTGGCCTTCTTCGCCTACCAAGTGTGGCCCTACCGTGGCGCCATGCAGATGCGCGTCGCCATCGCAGCCTGCGCCGCGGCCCTGTTCGTCTGCTGCATGGTGTGCCACGGCGAACTGGCGCGCCTCAAGCCGGACCCGCGCTACCTCACCGGTTTTTATGTCACCGTGGCTCTGGGAGGCGCGTGCGGCGGGCTGTTCGTCGGCCTGCTGGCCCCCAACCTGTTTCATGCCTTCGACGAGTTTCCCATCGGCCTGGCGTTATGCGCCGTGCTGGTCTTCCGGGTGCTGGCGCCCGAACTGCGCCGGTTTGGCGTGGCCCGGCAGCGCTGGGGGGTCGGCGCCCTCGCCGTGGTGCTTTGCTGTTATCTCGCGGTGCTTGTGCACCTGATGCGGGAAATGGTGGGCGGCTACGTCCTGGTGGAGCGCAATTTTTATGGCCAGCTCAAGGTGCAGGATGACGGCGACCCCGCCGGCGAATTCTCCAGCCGCAGCCTGGTCCACGGCACCATCAACCACGGCTCGCAGTTCTTCAACGAGGTGTATCGCCACGAGCCGGTCACCTACTTCTGCCCGCAGTCGGGCATTGGCCGGGCCATGCGCGCGCAGCAGGGGGCGCCCCGCCGCATCGGAATCCTGGGCCTCGGCTGCGGAACCCTGGCCGCTTATGGCCGTCGCGGGGATGTGATTCGGATCTACGAAATCAACCCGCTGGTCCTCGAGATCGCGAAGCGCGACTTCACGTATCTCCGCGACACGCGCGCCCAGGTGGAGATCGCCATGGGAGACGGGCGCCTGGCGCTCGAATCCGAGCCCAGCCAAGGCTTCGACCTGCTGGTGATGGACGCCTTCTCCGGCGATTCCGTGCCGGTCCACCTCATCACGTCGGAAGCCTTCCGCGCCTACTTCCGTCACTTGAAGCCCGGCGGCATTCTGGCCGTCAACATGACCAACAGCTACCTCGACCTGGAGCCGGTGATGGAGCGCGCCGCCGCCTCGCTCGGCAAAGCAGCCTATTCCTATCAGTTCGAACCCGATCCGGGCGACAATATCTGCTTTGCCTGCTCCTGGGCGTTGATTATGGATCGCGCCACCATGGCCGCTCACCCAGGCCTGGAACACGGCGGGCAACTGCTCAAGCCGCATCCCCGGTTTCGCACCTGGACCGACGACTTCTCGAACATGCTCGGCATTCTGAAGTGAGGCGCTTGCAGCGGACCGTCATGCGGCGGGCGGCGAGACTACCCTTTCGGCGAGCTGGTAGAGTTCCGGCACGCCCCGGCGCAGGCACTCCGCGCGGCAGCATTCGCGCCGTTCCACGAAATCCGTGCCATGTTTGCCCGGCTCCAGAACCAACCCGGCCAGCCAGACATAATCTTCGGTTACGTTCTCCAAAAGGGTGTCGGGGAGCGATCGCAGGTATTCTCGGAATGTCTCGCCCGGGTCCCCTTTCATATTCGTAGCAGACGCAGTATTGCGCCAAAGGGTTACAGGAAGTCAGAAGTCAGAATACACCACACGCGCCGCGTGATTCCGACTCCTGACTCCTGACTTCTGTCTTCCCAACATCGACCGTTCCTGTCGAGGTCGGCGGCGCAGGCGCTAGTTAGTTTTCGCCGTCTGGATCTTGGCGAAGTACAGGTCTACCGAGCGGTCGATGTTCGTCCGCGTCATGCGCACCGGCCGGCCTTCGTACTCGCTGATGGCTCTGACCAGCTTGTACACGTCCATCGGATAACAGGCCCGCAGATATTGAGCGCCGGCCGCCGCGCAACGCTCGCGCAGGTATTCCGCGCAACCCGGCTCGCAGGGCACCTGGTTGATCTGCATCACCCGCTGGAAGATCCGGTCGAATACGTCCGGGCTGACGTTGTCCACCAGCACTTTGGTCTGGATGCGGCGCAGGAAGGCCTCATCCGCCAGGTCGTGCGGATTCAGGTTGGTCGAAAACACCACCATCATCTCGAACGGCACCTGGAACTTCATTCCCGAAGCCAGGGTCAGATAGTCCACGCGCCGGTCCAATGGGACAATCCACCGGTTCAGAAGTTCGCGCGGAGTAAGCACCTGCCGCCCGAAATCGTCGATGATCAGAATCCCGTTATTGGCCTTCATCTGGCAGGGCGAAATAAAACAATGCGTGGCCTGGTCCAGCTGCAGCTCCAACATCGCCGCCGAAAGCTCGCCGCCCACCGTGATGCAGGGCCGCTCGCATACCACCCAGCGCGGGTCGAGCAGTTCCTCGTGGTGCGGCGCCGGGCGATGCACCACCGGGTCGAACAGCGTAATGATGTGCCCGTCCACTTCGACGGCGTACGGCACCAGCACGGTATCCCGGTATACGCGCAGAATCCGCTCCGCGATCGAGGTCTTGCCGTTGCCCGTGCCGCCGTACAGGAACAGCGACTGGTGGCTGATCAGCGAGGGGCCCAGGGAATCCAGCAAGTTGTCCGGCAGCACCAGGTCTTCGAACGCCTGCCGCAGGCTCTCACGGCTCAGCCGCACGTGCGCGGTCTGCGCCTTGACCACCTGATGGTATTGCTGGATGGATATCGGCGCCGGTCCGACATATTGGCACACTTCGTTCCGCGCCGTGGCCAGGGTGCGGCCGCCGCTGGTGAGTGAGAAGGCGTAGTCGTTTCCCAACATCCCCTTCACTTCCAGGAGGTGCTGCTGCCGGAACTGGTGGAACATGATTTCCAGCACCGGAAAAGAGAGTTTCAACGTTTCGTTCAGCATCGCCAGCGTGCCCGAGCCATGCAGCCAGAGATAGCGCAGGATCAGATCGGAGACCATCGAGCGCGAGATGCCCAAGTCTTCCAGCCGGTCCGGAATGGTCGGATGGATGGTCTGCACATCGGGCTGTACTAGGTTCGCAGTGGCGGGACTCATAGGTTTCGAGCACGGTGCCGCACGGCCTAAACCGGCAGCCGCTTGAACTATACAAGAGAAGGTCCAAACCTGCCAGTACGCCATTGGTTAACAGGAGAAGAGGCCGGAAGTTAGGAGTCAGAAGTCAGAAGCCGGAAGTCAGAAGACTTCTGACTCCCATATCCCGAAGAGGGATATCAGGGGCGGAGCCCTTGCCTAGTGGGGGTGTCCGTGGTGCGTCTCACCCTCCACGGGTATGGCGCATCCATTCTCGGAAATGGCGCAGCTCACATGCTCGAATTGCACGGTGGTGTGATGGATATGGAAACTCTCCGCCAGCATGCCGTTCAGTTCGCGCAGAATGCTGTCGCTGGACGACGGGGGAACATCGTCGATCAGCACGTGGCAGCTCAATGCCCGCGTGTTCGATCCCAGGCACCAGATGTGCAGATCGTGGACTCCCAGCACGCCCTGGATCGCCCGCATGGCTGCGCCCACATGGTCCAGCCGGATGCCCTTGGGCAGTCCCTCCAGCAGAATGTTCAACGACTCCTGGATGATGTCCCAGGCCGTCCATACAATCAGCACGCCGATCAGGATCGAAAGGATCGGGTCCACCTGCACCCACCCCGTGTAACGGATGGTGATGGCGCCGGCGATGATGGCAATCGATCCCAGCGCGTCTCCCAGCATGTGGACGAACGCGCCGCGGATATTCAGGTCGCCCCGGCTGGCTCCGCGCAATGCCAGCACGATACTGCCGTTCATCACCAGGCCTAGCGCCGCCACCGCCATCATGATGTTTTCCTGTACGGCCGCCGGGTGGCGCAACCGCAGCGCGCTTTCGTAGAAGATCCACGCCGAGAGGCCGACCAGGGTGAGAGCGTTCAGAAAGGCCGAAAGCACGCTGGCGCGGTGATACCCGTAGGTTTTGGTTTCGTCCGCCGGCTTGGATTGCAGGTAAAAGCCGAACCACGCCAGCAGCAGCGCCAGCGCGTCCGTGAAATTGTGTCCCGCGTCGGAAATCAGCGCCAGCGAGTGCGCCCGCACGCCCGCAAAAAGCTCCACCACCACGAATGCGGAGGTAGCCACCAGCGACCACCGGAGGACGCTCCCCGTTGCCGGGCCGTGGCTATGTGTATGGTTGTGCGAGTGCAATTGCCCTGCTCTCCTCTATTTTAGCGCGGCCTCTCACTCTACCGTCACCCAGTACGGCATCACCCGCAACATCCCGCCCTTCCTCCACGCGTGGAACGGCGCGCGGCCGAACACCTGCGCCAGCCTGGTTTGGAGCGGGTCGTCCTCGCCGCGCCGCAGCAGCAGATCCACGATGCTGCGCCGGGACGGGTACATCACCAGGCTGACCTGCTCGGCCGCCGGAATCCTGGCTTTCTGTTTCACCAGGTCGATGGCCGTGTCGAGGCCGCCCAGTTCGTCCACCAGGCCGCGCTCCCTGGCCTGGTCGCCCAACCACACCCGTCCCTGTGCCAAGGGTTCGATCTGGTCGAAGCTCCGGTGGCGCGCGCTCGCCACGCGGTTCACAAAGTCGCGATAGCTCTGGTCGATGCCCCGGCGCAGCATCTCGCGTTCCTCCGGCGTCAGCGGCGTGTAATCGGATTCCACATCCGCGTGCTTTCCGCGCTCGACGGCATCCTTGGTGATGCCCAGCTTGTCGTACAATCCGTGCAGATTGGGTTTGCCGAAGACCACCCCGATGGAGCCCGTCTCGGTCTGCGGATACGCCACAATCGGGTCGCCGGTCATCGCCATATCGTAGCCGCCCGACGCCGCCATGTCCGACATCGAAATCACCAGCGGCTTCTTGCGGCTCAGCAAGCTCATCTCCCGCCACATTTCGTCCGAGGCCACCTCTTCGCCGCCGGGTGAATCGATTCGCACGATCACTCCCCGAATGGTCGCGTCATCGCGCACCTTGCGCAGCAGCTTGTTGAATCCGTAGGAAGTGAGGTTGCTCTCATCCGCGCCATCATCGCCCGCGTTCCCGCGCACGATGTCGCCTTCCGCCACCACCAGCGCGATGCGGCTCTTGCCACCCAGCCCGACCGCTTCCGCCGGCACCTTCAGGTAATCGTCCAGCGCCACCTTGTGCGGCTCGCCGGTTTTCAGCCGGTCTTTCAACTCGCCCCACATCTCGTCTTCGTATTTCAGCGCGTCCACCAGGCCGGCCTGTTGCGCCTGCGGGGCCGTGAACGGCCCCTGGTCGATGATGCTCCTGACTTCGTCCGGCGTCTTCTTTCGTCCGGCCGCGATCTTCGCCACCACGTTGCCGTACAGGTCGTCCACCAGGAGGTTCATGACGTCGCGAGTTTCCGCGCTCATATCGGAGCGCGTAAACATGTCGCCAAAATCTTTGTACTTGCCCGCGTGCTCCACTTCCACCACCACGCCCAGCTTGTCCAGGGTCTTCTTGAAGAACATCAGCTCCGCGCGCAATCCCCTCACCATCACCAGGTCCGAACCGCCCAGGTAAATGCGATCGGCCGCCATGGCCAGGTAATACTCGCGCGCTCCGGGCGTCCGCAGGTAAGCGTAAACCGGCTTGCCCGACTTGCGGAATTGATCGAGATCCGCGCGCATCTCTTCCAGCTTCGCCCAGCCGGCCGCCAGCTTTTCCGGCTCCAGCACCACCGCTTTGATATGCGAATCCGCGGCGGCCTTGCGCAACGTCATCCAAAAGCCGGCCACGGTCAGGCCGGGATGATCGCCTACGAGGAACGCGGGCATCTCCAGCGGCGGCTTCTCCGGGATGTCGCCCTGCAGGCGCAGCACCAACACCGAATTGTCGGCGATGTCCGGCGGCCTGTCGCGAAACCGCCAGGCCACAATGAAGACCAGCACCAGCACCAGAAACACCAGGAACAGGCCGGTCGCCAAACCCAGTAAGAACTTTCCCATCGCCTTACGCCTCCAGACCCTTGCGCAACGCCCGCAAGTCGATCCCCAATGCCTGGCACTTCTTATATAGGTGGCTCCGCTCCAACCCCAGCGCCCGCGCCGTGTCGGTCATGCGCTGGTTGTGCCGTTTCAACTCCGCCAGAAGCTGTTGCCGCTCGAACGCATCCACCCTCTGCGCCAGCGTGCCCTCCTGAGGCGGGCTGTGCGGCGCGTTCGCGGCCGGCCCATCCGCGCCGGCCGGCAGCGCCATGCGTACGGTGGCCGCGTCCACCGGCCCATCCGCCAGCAGCAGCAACCGTTCCACCATATTGCGCAACTCCCGCACGTTCCCGGGCCACGAGTAGCGCTGCAACTCCGCGATCGCCTCGGCTTCAAACGGTTTTGGCTTCCAGCCGTTTAGCTCCGCCACCTGCACCGCGAAGTGCTCGACCAGCGGCGGAATATCCTCCACCCGTTCGCGCAGCGCCGGCAGCGCCAGCGGGTACACGAAGATTCTATGGTACAGATCCTGCCGGAATCCGCCCGCCTTCGCCAGTTTGTCGAGGTCGCGGTGCGTCGCCACCACCACCCGCACATCCACCGGAATGGTCCGGTCTCCGCCCACGCGCTCCACCTGCCGCTCTTCCAGCACGCGCAGCAGTTTGGCCTGCATCACCATCGGCATGTCGCCGATCTCGTCCAGGAATAGCGTGCCCTTGTTGGCCTGCTCGAACTTCCCGATGTGCCGCGACGCCGCGCCCGTGAACGACCCTTTCTCGTGCCCGAACAACTCCGATTCGATCAGCTCTCCCGGTACCGCCGCGCAATTCAGCGTGACGAACGGCCCGCCGCGCCGCGCGCTGCGTTCGTGCAGCGCCCGCGCAATCAATTCCTTGCCCGTCCCGGTCTCGCCCAGAATGCAAACCCGCGCCTCACTGGCCGCCACGCGATCCACCTGCGCCATCACCCGCCGCATGGCTTCGCCCGAATGCACGATCTGGTGGTTGCCCACGCGCTGCCGCAACTGGCGATTCTCTTCTTCCAGCCGCTTCAGCTTGAGCACGTTTTCGACGGTGAGCAGCAGCTTTTCCGTGGAAAGCGGCTTCTCCAAAAAGTCGATGGCCCCCAGCTTTGTAGCGCGCACCGCCATCTCGATGTTGGCCTGTCCCGAAATCATCACCACCGGCAGCGCGATCCCCAGCCCGCGCAACTCTTCGAGCAGCGTGAGCCCGTCTTTGCCCGGCATCACGACGTCCGACAGCATCATGTCGAACGCCTGCGCTTTCACCAGTTCGAGCGCGCGGCCCGCGTTATCGCACACGGTGGCCTCGTGCCCCGCGAGGCGAAACGCCCTCGCCAGCGAAGCCAGCGTATTGGCATCGTCATCGACAATCAACAGGTGGGCCAAATTTGAGGGTACCTCTAAAAAGGGGACAGCATTTTCGAGCTGCGCCGCCGGTGCTATCATGCTCCTCAGTCGAAACGGAGTCATCATGAAGCGCGTCTTCTTCTCCCTCACTTTCGCCTGCGCGATTTTCCTGCTCTACGGCCAGACGCAGGACGCCCGCATCCCCGTCAACTTCCAGGAAGTCATGATCCCCATGCGCGACGGCGTCCGCCTCCAGACCGTCATCCTTTCACCTAAGGATCCCAAAGGCCCGCTGCCTTTCCTGATCCAGCGCACCCCTTACGGCGTCTCCGCCAAAGAGGCCGCCGACCGCGGCATGCCCGCCGCCAACCGCGCCCGCTGGGAGAACTACTACGTCGTCACGCAGAATATCCGCGGCCGTTTCAAATCCGAAGGCAAATTCGTGATGGGCCGCCCGCCGCACGATCCCAAAGATCCGAAAGGCGTCGACGAAACCACCGACGCCTGGGACACCGTCGACTGGCTCATCAAGAACATCCCCAACAACAATGGCCGCGCCGGCATCGCCGGGACTTCCTACGATGGATGGACCGCCGTCATGGCCGCTCTCGACCCGCATCCCGCCCTCAAAGCCGTCATCGAGCAGGCCTCTCCCGCCGACCAGTTCCTCGGCGACGACTTCCATCACAACGGCACTTTCCGCCTCAGTTACGGCTTCGAATACGCCGCCCTGCTCGAAACCACCTCCGAAGAGAATTACCATTTCCCCTTCGACCGCGCCGACACCTACGACTGGTATCTGGCGCTGGGCCCGCTCTCGAACGCCGACGAAAAATATTTCCACGGCAAGCTGCCCACCTGGGAGGATTTCACGCGCCATCCCAACTACGATGCCTTCTGGCAGCGCCTGGCCTTTGCGCCCTATCTAAACGCGGTCAAGGTTCCCATCATGCACGTCGCCGGCTGGTGGGACCAGGAGGATTTCTACGGCCCGCAGCGCATTTACGCCTCGCTCGAGCCGCACGATACCGGCCATTTCAACTACTTCGTCGCCGGCCCGTGGAATCACGGCGGCTGGAACGGCGCCGGCCATCGCCTCGGCGCGATCGACTTCGGCTCCGACACCGGCGCGTATTACCGCGACAACATCTTCCAACCCTGGTTCGATTACTGGCTTCGCGGCCAGGGCGAGCTCCACCAGGCCGAGGCCACTACTTTCGAGACCGGCACGAATCAGTGGAAGCAATACGACGCGTGGCCGCCCACGCAAGGCGTCGATTCGCGCCGCCTGTATTTCCGCGACTCGCGCCGCCTGTCCTTCGACGCTCCCACCGCCGAAGCCGCCGCGTACGACGAATACATCAGCGATCCCGCCAACCCCGTGCCATACCGCCCGCGGCCCGTTCCGCCCACCTATCCCGGCCCCGACTGGCCCGTCTGGCTGGTGCAGGACCAGCGCTTCGTCGATCACCGCCCCGACGTTCTCTCCTGGCAGACCGACCCGCTTGCCGATACCGTCCATATAGCCGGCGACATCGTGGCTGAACTCTACGCCTCCACTAGCGGCACCGACGCCGATTGGGCCGTGAAGCTGATCGACGTCTACCCCGAAGACGCTCCCGAAGATCCAACCACGCACACGCACATGGCCGGCTTCGAGCTGATCATCGCCGACGAGATCCTGCGCGCCCGTTTCCGCTCGAGCTTCGAGCGCCCCGAACCCGTACCCGCGAACAAAGTCTTGAAATACGCGATCGACCTGCACACTAATGCGCATGCGTTCCTGAAAGGCCATCGCATCATGGTACAAGTGCAAAGCACGTGGTTCCCGGTCTACGACCGCAACCCGCAGAAGTATATCCCGAATATTTGGGAAGCCCACGCCGCAGATTACGTTAAAGCCACCCAGCGGATTTACCGGGGGCCGAAGACGGCGAGCGCGGTGGTGCTGCCGGTGGTGAGGTAGGGCAGGCATCGCCCATTGTGGGGCTTCCAGCCCACAACGCCGACACTGTCGGCGCCGGTCTGCTTGGCGGGCTTGGCGCTGCCGCCTGGCAATCTTAGCGGCTTTGAAACTAGACTTCCTCGATGCCGCACGACCGTAGATACTGGGCAATCGATTCATATTTCCCGTTTGGGCGGGTCCAATCCGACGAATCGCCACGAGGCACCCAAATGATCATCCCTTCGCGAGCCCGCGTGAGAAGCACGCGGTATTTATTGAGCACGTACTGCCGCCTGGTCGAATCCCGCACTGTTTGCCAGTTGGTTCCCTTGAAAGCGCGCACATGCCACGCACCGCCGTCCGGCACCAAATCGATATCCCAGCAGAGTCCGGTCCAGTCCAGCTCAAGTCCCTGGATACCGAACTCCGTCGCTGGCGTCTCAAGGTAGAAAGAGGAGCGCACATCTGAGGCTGGGTTCAGGAACCAATTCGCAACATCGAGTTCCGTGCGCACATCGAGCCCATGTGCTCTCAGACGCCGGCCACCACTACTGGCGATCAAGCCGGTCCTTCGAGAACCGCGTTGTCGACGTCTGAGCCACTCTCGCGCGGTTCCGAGATCCCGGGTCAGGGCCATCGGAAAGTCTTTGCAGGACGCCAACACGGTTCGAGCCTCGGCGACCTGCGCAGAAAGCAGGTGAGAGACGAACTCGGAAACGGCCTGCGCGCGGTAGGAGCGCAACGAAACCGCGAGATGTAGAGTGGGGTTCTCAGCCACGTCGATACCAACTGGCAACGTCTCAAAGAGCGTGTCTCCGTCTGCCGATGTCGATCCGCATGCCAACTGTGGCGAAATGAGCACCTTCCAATGACGGAAACGATCATCCAGCGCCCGTCCCCACTGTCGCAGGCCCGCCTCTCCCGTGTTGATCTCCTGGCCGCCACCAACTAGGGCTACAATAACCGCCCAGCCCTGGTGGCGATTCATAATGTCAAGCATGATTTCCGGTTCAGATACGTTGCGCTTGAATTTTCTGTTCGATTGCTCCGCGTTCCAGGCCCTCTGAGCCTCGTCAAACACGACCACTTGATCCGGCGGCGCGGTTGATGTGGCGAAATGAGCGTCGATAAATTTGTGAACATTCTGCGTGAAGGTCTCCACGCGGCGCCTTGACTCCGAGATTGGTACTTTGGTGCGCTCACTATGATCGCGAGCCAATGCCTCTGACAGCACTCGAACCAACGGCCCGTTGCCGGACAGAAAGACACCCAGTGAGCCCTCGTGCAATGTCCTGTTGTAAACGATGTTCAATCCAGCCAACGTTTTTCCCGCACCTGGCACGCCCGTCACAAAGCAAAGCAGTTTCTGCCCATGTTCTTGTGCCGTGTAAATAGCCTGAATGACTGCCTCGCTCGTCACAGTAAGATTCTCAGCTCCAGCGTGGCATCGTGAAATTTCGCGGACGTTCTGGCCCTCATACAGAACTCGAGCCGCCTCCACAATCGTCGGAGTTGGCATGTACTCTGCAGCATTCCAGTTCTCAGCATCGATCTGATCTGTCTCGGTAGGCGGATAGCGAACCGACGCCTGCTCGATCACTTGCCCAAGCGACGAAGCGTTGGCTAGCCAGACTGGCGCGACACGATCCATGGCCTGTTCGAGGGGCCCCGCCGTTTCCTCAGCGTGCGTGGCCACCAACACTGGCACCAGTACCCGATTGCGGCTGCCGCTGTGGAAGTCACGCAGGTCCAGGCAGTAGTCCTCCACTTGTATGCGACCGTCGCGTTCGTATTTTTTCGATCCGCACTTAAATTCGATCACCAGAATCGTATCGCCTGTCAGAATGACCGCATCGATACGTTTCCCGCGCCTCGGGATAGAGAATTCCAGAAGCAGATGCCAGTTTCGGGTGGAATGTGGACTCAGGGCGTCCCGCAAGATCGGGATCTGTTGGCGCCACGCGTCCAACTGTTCCACCGACAACTCGGTAAACCCTTGTCGAACGAGGTTGGTCTGCCGGCCTATGATCAAATCCGCTTCATGCGCGAGGAAGTCGGAAACGCTCGCGGAGTATAAGGCAGGCATAAACTAATCAGTCTAAAACAAACGGGCAGGTGGGCTTTCCGTGCCGCGACTGGTGCCACTGCGAGGATTTCACCTAACGAGTCGGCATCCCGTCCTTTGAAAACGCCCTCCGCTTCAGAATGTGGCATGGCGGCTGGCCGCGTCCGCTGGTAAGATTGAGTCATGTCGACGCTGTTGGAGAAGGCGCTGGAGAAAGTCGCCGCTCTGACTCAGGATGAGCAGGATGCGGTTGCGTCCCAGATCCTCGACTCGCTAGCCGACGAGGATGCCTGGAAGAAGCGCTT
>Ga0181530_10003935_pt1 | contig 16158 bp, 11 predicted proteins | sample PEATcosm2014_Bin_42_FD_119769 | JGI IMG/M metagenome (GOLD analysis project Ga0181530, IMG submission 119769) | Peatland microbial communities from MTU Mesocosm Facility, Houghton, MI, USA - PEATcosm2014_Bin10_60_metaG | ecosystem: Environmental > Terrestrial > Soil > Wetlands > Peat | place... | reverse complement strand
TCTTTTCGCCGCTTCCGCATTCGCGCAAGATCAGGCTGCCATCGCCGCCGCCGAAGCTGCCTGCGGACCCAAGGCCGTCAAGTTCGACGCCAAACAAGATGCGACCCAGCATCCAGTTCCCCAACCCGATCCTGGCAAGGCTTTGGTCTATGTCATTCAAGACATCGGGGAAATACCGTGCACAGGTTGTGCGCTTACCAAAGTTGGACTGGATGGCGCATGGGTCGGAGCCAACCAGGGTAGTTCTTACCTCTTCTTCGCCGCGGCGCCCGGCGAACGTCATATCTGCGTCAACTGGCAATCGTGGCTTGGATTGCGCTCGCGAGCGTTTGGGCTGGCGAACTTCACCGCCGAAGCCGGTCACGTCTATTACTTCCGCGTGCGCATCTTCGAGTCACGCAGCATCTACTACTTCGACCTCGATTCCACCAACAGCGACCAGGGCAAGTTTCTCGTCGCCTCGTCCGCTTTCAGTGTTTCGCATCCAAAAAAATAACTTGTTACCCCGGAGCGGGGCATGTCATTTGTTCGCGAATCTGAACTTGGGATGGCCTGCTAAGTTTCATGAACTACTGCGGTGAATTTCACTCTGGGTCGCAGTCCGTCGCGTCAGTGAGCATGCCTCACCCATACCGCAGGTCCATGAGAGTAGGAGCGCCGGGCGGCTGGATTTCGAAAACTGAATTTCAGGATAGAATCTCTTGACGATTCCGGAGAGCCCTTGGCCCCTACGTTACCGACAAATATCTCGATCCATTCCACGGTGCCGCACCGGCGATGGAGGATCGCTTTCGTGCTGGCCTTGGGAGTGCTAGTCAACTTCTTCGACCGGATCAATTTGTCGGTCTCGCGCGACGCGCTTCACGCGTCCTTCGGCTTGTCGCTGGTCGCATTCGGCTATCTCTCCAGCGCCTTCAGTTGGACTTATGCCGCAATGCAAATGCCCACCGGAGTTTTGCTGGATCGGTGGGGAGTGCGCCGCGTGGGGCGAGTCAGCGCCTTTCTGTGGAGCGCTGCGTCTTTTGCCGCGGCGCTTGCTCCGGGCCTCAGGTGGTTTTTTGGAGCGCGCTTGCTTCTAGGTGTTAGTGAGTCGCCCACGTTTCCGGCGAATGCCAAGGCTTTGGGGTACTGGTTCACGCGCGAGGAAAGAAGCCTGGCAACCGCGATCACCGATGCGGCGGCGAAATTCTCCAACGCCATTGGAGTTCCGTTCATCGGCCTGCTGCTGTTGTACTTTGGCTGGCGCTGGAGTTTTGCCGCCACCGGTTTCATCAGCTTCCTCTACTTTGTCCTGTTTTACCTCGTCTATCGCAATCCCAGCGAAGACAAAGGGCTGTCGGATGAGGAGCGCCAGTTCATGCTTCGCGGCGGGGCGCAGCCGGAAGACCAGATCAAAGCGCGAAGCGGCGGCTCGCTGGGCTATCTCTTGCAGCGGCGCAAGGTTTGGGGCCTGGCGCTCGGATGGGGCGCTTACAACTACACCTTCTGGCTTTTGGTGGCGTGGCTGCCCAGCTATCTTTCCATCACTCTTCATATGGACCTGTTTCATTCGGTCTTCTACACCAGCGTGCCCTGGCTCTTCGCCACGTTTACCGACCTTCTCGTCGGTGGATGGCTGGTTGACGCTCTGATCCAGCGAGGCGCCGATGCCAATCGGGTTCGCCAGACCGTGCTGGTCGCGGGCATGGCTTTCGGTCTCGCAATCTTCGGCGCGGCCGGCGCTCACACTCCCACGGCGGCGCTGATCTGGATCAGCCTGGCTTTGGGAGGACTGGCTGCGGCCGCGCCCGTGGCCTGGACCGTTCCCTCGCTCATTGCGCCGCGCGAAAGCGTCGGCACACTGGCCAGCGTGGCCAACTTCTCTGGGCAGATCGGCGCCATTTCCGCGCCCATTGTTACCGCCTACATCGTTTCCCTGACTCACTCCTTCGCCGCCGCCTTCGTGACCGCGACCGTGATCCTGCTGCTGGGAATGGGGGGCTATGTGTTCCTGTTGGGACGCATCGAACCGATCCCGGAACCGGACGGAGCTAGCCGTCGCGGTTGGCGGAGCGTGTCGATTTAGTACATTAAGTCCGAACTTGGCATCTTTCGGCTGATAGAATGTTCCGCATGAATCCGACCCAATACAACCTTCCCCAAAGCCGCATCCCACAAGCCTGGTACAACATTGTTCCCGATCTGCCCAAGCCTATGGCTCCGGTTTTGCATCCGGGCACGCTCAAGCCGATCGGGCCCGACGATCTGGCTCCGCTATTTCCGATGGGCCTGATTCTTCAGGAAGTCAGCACGGAGCGCGAGATCGAGATTCCCGCGGAGGTACGGCAAGTTTACGCGCAGTGGCGTCCTTCGCCGCTGTTTCGGGCGCGGCGACTGGAAAAGGCGCTGGATACTCCGGCGCGGATTTACTACAAGTACGAAGGCGTGAGTCCGGCGGGTTCGCACAAGCCGAACACCGCCGTGGCGCAGGCTTACTACAACAAGCAGGAAGGCACGAAGCGCCTAGTCACCGAAACCGGCGCTGGGCAATGGGGATCGGCTCTGGCGATGGCCTGCGCGTTCTTTGGCATGGAATGCAAAGTTTATATGGTGCGGGTCAGCTACGATCAGAAGCCTTACCGCCGCGCCATGATGGAAGTTTTCGGAGCCTCGGTCACCTCCAGCCCTAGCACCGAGACGGAGTCGGGCCGGGCGATTTTGGCGCAACATCCGGAATCGAACGGATCGCTTGGCATTGCCATTTCCGAAGCGGTGGAAGTGGCCGCGAAAGATTCGCAAACCAAGTACGCGCTGGGCAGCGTTTTGAATCACGTGCTGCTGCACCAGACCGTGATTGGCATCGAGACGATCGAGCAGATGGCCATGGCCAACGACGAACCCGACGTGATTATCGGCTGCGCGGGCGGCGGATCGAACTTTGGCGGCTTGGCTCTACCGTATCTGGGCCGCAAGATCAAGGGTCAATGCACAGCGCGCGTGGTGGCCGTCGAACCCTCCGCTTGCCCCAGCTTGACCAAGGGGCGATTCACTTACGACTTTGGCGACACGGCGCATTTGACGCCGCTGGTCAAGATGAACACGCTGGGCAGCACGTTCATTCCTCCGGGAATTCATGCGGGAGGATTGCGCTACCATGGCATGGCTCCGCTGGTGTCACATGTCATGAACCTTGGGTTGATCGAAGCGAGCGCGGTGCAGCAGCTCGACGCCTTCGCCGCTGGAATCCAGTTTGCCCGCGCTGAGGGGATCATTCCGGCTCCTGAAGCCAACCACGCTATTGCCGTGGCGATTGGAGAAGCGCTGCGCGCCAAAGAGGAAGGAAAGCAGCGGACGGTCCTTTTTGTGCTCTCCGGGCACGGGAATTTCGACATGCAATCGTACATCGCCTATCAGGCCGGGAAGTTGCAGAACTACGAGTATCCGGCGGAAGAAATTGCGATGGCGCTGGCGGGATTGCCTACGGTGGCGTGAGCTTCCGGATCTTATCTCACGAATGTCATCCTGAGCGAAGCGAAGGATCTCTACTGGCCCAGAACGTGTGCCGGAAATAGGGATCCTTCGCTTCGCTCAGGATGACGACTTCTTAGATACGTTATTCGGCGATGGAAAATTTCAGTGGGACGGGCAAGAATGCCCGTCGCTACACTATTCTGGGAATTCGCGCCGCACATACTCCATCGCCGCCTCGCGGGATTCAACTCGTCCTTCCAGTTGGGCGTCTTCGATGGCGGTTAGGATTTCTTTGAAGCGGGGGCCGGGTTTATAGCCTGCTTCGATCAAATCTTGACCAGTGATCAACGGCTCGGGACGAATTGCTTCCGGCGGCAGCGAACGCAACTGCTCTTGCGAGTACACGTAGGAGTCGAGTTGGCCGTGGCTGGAAAGACAGTCGAGGCGGTGCAACTCCAGATGCTCGTCGAAGGCGGGCAGGCGAAGAAATCTTTTGAGCGTGGATTGTTTCATGCGCTGCACATCTTTAAAGCGCATGTGATTGTCGACCAGCGACAGAATTTGATCGGTCTCGTGGTTGGAGAAGCGCAGGCGGCGGCAGATTTCGGCGGCCATCTTTACTCCTACTTCTACATGGTTGTCAAAACGGATGCGGTCGGGGGCGACGCGGAAGGTGGGGGGCTTGCCTACGTCGTGGAGCAGGGCACCCCAGGCCAGCGTTTTTGAGCATTTTAGCGGCAGCTTGTCGAGCAAGAGCAGGGTGTGGGTGAAGACGTCGCCTTCGGGATGAAATTGCGGAGGCTGCTCGACTCCTTTCATGGCGGCGATTTCGGGCAGGACTTCGGGCAAGAGGGCGGACATATCCAGAAGTTCAAAAGCCCGGCGGGCGCGGCCCTCGGTGAGCATCTTGGTTAACTCTTCGCGCACGCGCTCGCAGGAGACCTGGTGAATTTGAGGCGCTAGTTTTTTTATAGCCTCCAGCGTTGCGGGATCGATCTTGAAATCGAAGCGGGCGGCAAAACGCACGGCGCGCAACATGCGAAGTTTGTCTTCGGCAAAACGGCGTTCGGAATCGCCGATGGCGCGGATGATTCTGGCTTTCAGATCGTCGCGGCCGCCGACGAAGTCCAGAATCTGTTTGGACTTCGGATCGGCCATCGGATCCAGCATCATGCCATTGATGGTGAAATCGCGGCGCGCGACGTCTTCGCGCGGGTCTTGCGTGAAGCGAACCTCGTCGGGATGACGGCCATCGGAGTAGCCTAGGTCGGAACGGAAAGTGGCGACTTCGACAGTGGAGCGACGGGCGTCCTCGCCCGCCACGGCGCGCTCGTCGTGCTGCAGCGGCACGAGCACGACTCCGAATTGCTCTCCGACGGCGAGCGTCTGCGGGAAGATTTGCATCACCTGGCGCGGAGTTGCGTCGGTAGCGACGTCGTAGTCGGCGGGCTCGCGGCCGAGAAGAAGATCGCGGACACAGCCTCCGGCCAGGTAGGCCTGGTGTCCGCGCGCGCGGAGGGCGCGGACGATTTCGGCGGCGTGCTGTTTAGCGTTGGGCATCGGCAGTTAGGGTGTCGTTACGTATTCCTGAGACGCCCACAATTCGCGATAACAGCTAGCCACTAGCTTCGACACAGCATCCAGATCCACAGCTTCAGGCAAGGCTGTCGTCTCTTCTCCAGCCTTCTTGCATTCGACGAACAATTTATCCGCCATTTGCAATACCTGGTTCATAGAGTACCGCCCCGTGCGAACGCGGATCAGAAAATCACGTTCCGGTCGCGGAAGAGTGATGTGCCCGGTGGAGACCAGTTCCTGACACTCGTTCAATAGCCGCAGCACGTGCATTGCGGATTTCACGTCATATCCGTATTTGATTTCGATCTCCGGCCGCGTACCCTTCTTGCCGCGTCCTTTAGCCCCGGTCATGCGCTTGAGTTGATCGTCTGCGAATCCGAGAAATTGTTTTACGCACTTCCGCGAAAGGAAGACGTTTTTGTTGGCGACAATTTTCTCCCAAACCGCGTTTTCAATCTCTCCCTTCGCAAACAAAAAATGGAGCGCCGTGGGATTTCCCTTGCATGCTAGGCCAGCCCATTTACGAAGCGAATAGAGAGTTACATCTACATCATTGGGTCCGTTGCGCCGGTCATCGCCCGCAGTAGACCACACGAAGTGCGGGAGTCCCCTGAGACCTAGCGCCATCTCAGGTGGCTCGATGTATATGCCATAGATATCGAGGTCATCCGTCCCGTGCACTTTCGCTCCATGAAGCTCCGACCCACCCACAAATACATGGATCATGCGTTCGCAGTGCAGGAACCCAGATGCGACCACGTGTTGCAGCAATCGTCCCATACGGCTCCGATTACAGAATGCAAATCGTCTAAACTAGAAAGCTAAGAGCCAATCGCTAAGAGCCAAGAGCTTCATTATGCCTGACGCGCTGATCCTCGGCATTGAAAGTTCCTGCGATGAGACAGGGGCGGCGGTGGTGCGTTCGGGGGAACGGATTTTATCGAACGTGGTGGCTTCGCAGATCGCCACGCACCAGCCTTATGGCGGAGTGGTTCCGGAACTGGCTTCGCGCGAGCACTTGCGGGCGATCGTTCCGGTGGTGCGCCAGGCGCTGGCTGAAGCGGGACAGACGTATGAATCGGTCGACGCCATCGCGGTCACGCAAGGGCCGGGACTGGCGGGCGCTTTGCTGGTGGGAATCAGCTTTGCCAAGGCGCTGGCCTTCGCGTTGGGAAAACCGCTGATCGCGGTGAACCATATCGAGGGGCACATTCATGCCGTGTTGCTGCATCATCGGCAAATGCAGCATAGAAAGAGCGGGGATGGTGAGCTGCAATTTCCCGTGCTGGCGTTGGTGGTGTCGGGCGGGCACACGCATCTTTATCTGGCCGAGGTGCGGGAAAATCTTTGGACTTACCGGAACATCGGCCACACGCGCGACGATGCCGCTGGAGAAGCATTCGATAAAGTTGCCAAGCTGCTGGGGCTGGGCTATCCCGGAGGTCCGATTATCGACGGGCTGGTGGCGCATGGCGACCCGCAGGCGGTCAAGTTCCAAATGGCGCAGATGAAGCATGCGGACCGGCGCGATCACAAGCAGGGCAATCGCGAGCAACTTCAGACGCAAGAGGAGGGGCCGCACTTCGATTTTTCCTATAGCGGAATCAAGACTGCGGTTTTGAGATACGTCGAGACCGAGAAGTTGAAACCTGCGATCGAGGCGCGGAGGCGGGCGCTGGCGGAGATCGGCAAGCCGACGGTCGGAGATTATCTCCGGCTCTGCGACAAGCAAACGCTCAATCTGGTGGCTTCTTTTCAGCGGACGATGGTCAACGATCTGGTCATGAAGACGCTGGCGGCGGCGCGCGAGTATGATGTGCGCACGCTTTTCGTCAGCGGCGGAGTGGCCGCGAATCGGGAATTGCGGGCGGCGTTTGAGCGCGACGCGGGGTTGCAGGGGCTTCCAGTTTTCTTTCCATCGCGCACGCTTTCTACGGACAACGCGGCCATGATCGCGGCGGCGGCGTTTCCGAAATTTCTGCGCGGGGAATTTGTGGCTATGGACTTTTCGGCGGATGCGGGGATGCGGCTGCGATGAATAGGCCGCTTCGGAATATGGCCCCGTGCGCCTGTCATCGAATTGAAACATTTCCCAGCTACAATAATGGCGTGAAGCCGACTATCTACGTCGTGGAAGACGATCCGGATATTTCCCGGCTGGTTCGCCATCATCTTGAAGGGGCGAGCTTTAACGTACGCCTTTATTCGACCGGCAATCTGGTCATCGCCGACGCCGAACGCCAGCGTCCGACGCTGTTTCTGTTGGACATCATGGTGCCGGGAAAAGACGGGCTGGAACTTTGCCGCCAGATCCGGCAATCGGTGTCGCTGGCGTCGGTGCCGGTGATTTTTCTCACCGCGAAGAGCGGGGAGGCGGACCGCGTGCTGGGGTTGGAGTTGGGCGCGGACGATTACATCCCCAAGCCCTTCAGCCCGCGCGAACTGGTGGCGCGGGTCAAAGCCGTGCTGCGGCGTTTTGAGCGTCCGCTGCCGCCGATGCCCACCAAGATTGACGAAGTCCACATTGATCCCAGCGCGATGACGTTGACGGTGCGCGGGAAACCAGTGCCGGCCACGGCCACCGAATTCCGCCTGCTCGACTACTTCATGCGGCACGCGGGACGCGTTTTCACCCGCGACCAGTTGCTCGACTCGGTATGGCGCGATACGGCGTATGTGACGCCGCGTTCGGTGGACGTATATGTGCGGCGCATCCGTGAGAAAATCGAGCCTGATCCCGAGCATCCGCGTTACCTGAAGACCGTGCGCGGCGCCGGTTACCGCTTTGAGGTCGCGCGTTGAGAAGCCGCATTTTCGTTAAATTGATGTTCGTGTTTCTGCTGGTGATTGCCGCCACCGCCATCACATTGCAGGTGACCGTGCATCGGGTTTGGGAGCGCACGCTGCGCGAACAGATCGAGCGCAATCTCACAGAGAAGACGTTGATGTTCGCCAACCGCGTGGAGGTGGGCGGGCAGAAGTCACTGGCCGGCATTACTCGCGAGGAGGGCCAGGCGGCGGGGGCGCGAGCCACCGTGATCGATCCCACGGGCAAGGTGCTGGCCGATTCGGAAGCCGATCCGAGCACGATGGAGAACCACGCGCATCGTCCGGAATTCGTTGCCGCCCTTGCCGGCAAGGTCGGCATGGATGAACGCAGCAGCCGTACTCTCAGCATTCCTTTTGTATACGTGGCCGCGCCGGTTTCCGGAGGAGCGGTGCGCCTGGCATTTCCGTTGACCGAGATCGAAGCCACGGCCCGTCCGCTGGATAAGACCCTATTCTGGGGGTCGCTCGCGGCTTTCGTTTTTGCGGTGCTGGTGGCTACGGCGGCTTCGCAATATGTCGGGAAGCGTTTACAACGGATCGTGACTTTTGCCGAACGCGTGGCCGGCGGAGACTTGGCCGCGAGAATCGCTTCCACTTCCACGGATGAGATTGGTCAGGTGGCGGCGGCGCTCGACAAAACGGCTCGGCGCGTGGAAGAAAGTTACGTGCGCGTCGAAACCAGCCAGCGCGAACTCGAGACCCTGCTCAACAGCATGCAGGACGCCGTAATTGCGGTCGACGCCGGCGGCCGCGTGCAGTGGGCCAATCGTGGCATGGACCGCCTGTTGCATCACGCGCCGCGCCTGAATGCGCCGCTGATCGACAGCGTCCGCGACCCCGACTTTCTGGCCGCAATTCAGGAAGCGGCCCGCGATCAGGTAGTAACGTCCGCGCGCTCGAACACGGTGGCTAGCGGCCGCACCTTCGATGTCACGGCGGCGCCCATGCCGGGAGGCGGAGCCGTCGCCGTGCTCCGCGACCTGACCGAGGCCGAGCGCATGGAAAAAAGCCGCCGCGATTTCATCGCCAATGTTTCGCACGAGCTGCGCACTCCCCTGACTTCCATTCAGGGATACACCGAGACGCTGCTTGACAGTCCTTTGGAAAAGAATAACGCGCGCGAGTTTTTGGAAATCATCCGCAAGAACGCGGCCCGCATGTCGCGCCTTACGGAAGACTTGCTCAGGCTGGCCCGCGTGGAATCGGGCGAGCAGCGGTTCGCGATGCAACGGGTCAGCGCCGAAGAACTGCTGCGCGACGCTTTGGAAAGCTTCCGCGAAGTGGCGCGGTCTTATGAGGTCGAACTTGTCGTCGAGCTGGCGATCGAGCTGGCGATTGAGAACTCGGTTCTAGCTGCCTATGTGAACGCGGACCGGGAAGCCATCCACCAGGTCTTTTCCAATCTGATCGAGAATGCGTTGAAGTACGCGGCGTCGGGGAAGAAAGTCGTTCTCGGGGCCCGCGCCGCCGGCACTGGCGAGGCAAAGACCGGCGAGACAAAGGCCGGTGTGGAATTCTACGTTCGCGACTTCGGCCCCGGGATTTCTTCCGAGCATCTGCCCCGTCTTTTCGAGCGCTTCTATCGCGTGGATAAAGCGCGCTCGCGCGAATCGGGAGGCACGGGGCTGGGGCTGGCCATCGCCAAGCACATCGTTCTGGCGCACGGGGGGACGATCCGCGCCGAGAGCGAACTCAACCACGGCTCGACTTTCTTGTTTATGTTGCCTGTTTGTGACGGCGATTCGGTGTAGTTCGCGATACGGGGACGTTTCCGAACGGCCTGCCAATCGGGCGAAATGGAACTCGTGGCTTCGATTCGCTAAACTAGAGCACTCGGTCGAGCGCGGTTTCGATCATTGCCTCTGCGCCTAGGCGGTCGCCCCATGACTCGCGGATATCCAAGGCAGTCGCATAGGCGAGCGAAGGGGAAATGGTCTTGTTCCCTTCACCTAGAGGACCGAGTCGATTGAGGCGATCCTGCTCCGCGGACTCGAGATACCGGCGAAAACCCAAGAGGTGCCGCATGACTCGGTTTCCTTGCTCGGTATAGCCGAAGAGGAATGGTGGCGCAAACGTATTTACCAAAAGCATGAAAACGGTCACATCGGCAAACACCGGAGCAATGATATGCATGGAAAACCAGAAAACACCTGGCATAAAGAAAAGCGCTGCCAGTAACGGTGCTAGAGTGCGGCGACGGTAGATCCCGCGCCATGCGAGCAGCATGGCCCGGCGATTGTGTTGCCAGAAATAGAAGCTGGCCATTCCAGCTGCGAACAGGCAGGCCCCTAATAACGCCGCCATCTCGAAGTCGAATTCGCCGGTGATACTGATCAGCAGACCCTGAGTCCATGCCAACCACACTCCCGTTATAGACGTGACCGCCAGGCCAAGGACCAAAGCACTGGCGCGAAAGTTATCGTACATGGCCAACATCCGCTTCCGCAGGATTAACGAAATATAGTTGAGCAGTTCCTGCCGCGGCGGTTTCAAAACAGCGATCTTTTCCTGGCGAAAGAGATCGGCAAACACCAAGCGCTCTTCCTCTGGGACATCATGCGGCAGGGCGGAGGCAACACTCCGCTCCGAGTCCGGCGGATTTACGTCACTGCGCAAGTAAACACAATCAGGCGTCGGCTCAATCGAAATGAGTCCGCGAGCTGCCAGATCAACTACACATGCGACATAAGTACGCCCGTCGCAACTCTGCGTGTAAAGATAACGGGCCTCGGCGGGCGTGATGTTATTGGGCGGAGCGTACTGGACAACAATCGTCTTCCGCTCAGGCCGTTGGCGAGCGACCACAAACCAGACGCAAACGTAATAGAATGCCAAGGCCAGCGGGACGAGGTAGAAAGCTTTACCCTCAACGGTGCTGGTCGGAGAACGATCCATTATTGTGGTGAAGAAGTTGATAATGAGGATCAAGGTGATAGCCAGAAAAACGGCTGACGCCGCCATTAGTTTGTGCAGTGGAGACAGCGTTCCCGATAATGTTGTCGCGCGTACGGAGTAGTCCATCATAAATATTAAGTTCGCGGCATTAAGGCGCGTAGTCTGCGCCATTCTAGCCCGTTTCGGAGCCATGCAGTGAGCAGAAAAGCTGGATTGGCGCTGCATCTGTCGTTTTCCGCTTCCTAATCATCGCCAAGAATTCTTTTCTGGCGCACCGGGGGACGCTCCGCGCCGAGAGCGAACTCAACCACGGCTCGACTTTCTTGTTTACCCTGCCCGCTTCTGGGCCCGATCCTGCGTAGATCTTAAAAGGTACTCCAGTAACCTTGTTCCGGGTTGCTCCGCGCCTGAAGATGGAACGCTGGCGGGGTAAAATGAAAAGACACTTGGCACACTCACTCCGGCGGCGCCTGGGTTTGTCCTGATGCGTGTTCCTCGGACGACGCCCGGGAGGTGAATATGAAGAGCATGATTTTAGGTATTGCGCTCGCGTTGACTGCTCAAGCGCTCGTGGGCCAGACAGCGCCGCACGTTCGGATGGGAGTCGTTTCCGATTGGACGCACCATCACGTCCTCTACCCCGATTCGAAGGACGAGTCGGTGATGGCCCGGGCCCGAAGCGATCCGCGCTGGGTGCAGAGTTGGTATCTTCGCCATCCCGAGGAGTGGTGGCCGAAACGTTATCGCAGGCCTGGGCAGCGTATCCGGAGGGACTGGAGCGTGGCCCTGGGGACCACCGCTTTTGAGCCGCTGTTCGACTCTTCGTTTACTTTCACCATCCCTACCGAGACGGGGTTCGGCGCGCTCAACTTGGTATCCCAAGGCGGCGGGACGTACCTCGCCACCGGCGGCAGCGTCACCGTGACGGGCACCCTGAACGTTGGCACGTTCCCGCTGTTAGTCGGTGGACCGGGTATCGTAGCCAGTCCAAACGGCGCCTTCGATTATGACGATCTCGCCTACCCCTCATCGAACCCGACCCTTGATGTGGATGGCCTTCTCTTTGACGGCGGCGGTGGTCTGGAGATTAACATCTGGGGCAACAGTGCGGGCAATTATTCTTTTTACACCGCTTTCAATCAAGGGAACTACCCCATTGAAATTCAGGCCGACGGTTCCTTCTCTTTTGACGTCGCTTCTACTCCCGATCCGGGCGGGGCCCAGACCTTTCCCGCCAAATATGTGTTTGACGTGACTGCGGCGCCAAGCTGCGCCAATGATTTCGTGGCGATCGGTATTCCGGCGGCCCCCGCAGCGGGCGGCCAAGCCAACATCGTTGGAGTGAACAACCTCTATAGCGGCGGGGCTGGCGCGCTGTGCCCGACCGGGCCGACGGTGACGTTTGCCTACGCGTCAGGCACCGGGCAGGTGCCGGCCCCGCTGTCCATCTCGCAAAGTGGGAAGCAAATTGCCTACGTCGAAAATCTCGCGACTGGCAGCTCCTATTTCCACGTCCTGACCATTGGCACCACGGCGAACGAAGGGACGAGCGCGACCGCGGCAGTCGTGCCGGGCACTGGCGGAAGCAACGCCGTGGACCAGCGAGTGCTGCTTTCGCCCGACGGCGGCACCACCAATCAGAGTTCCACCAATGCCGCCTTCGTCGTTTACACGCTGAACGATGCCAGCGATGTCGCCTACGTTACAACCTATAGCATGGCCGGGAGTGGCTCCGGCTACCTATATAAGATCGGCAGCGTATTCAACGGCGCTGCCACCCCAACCATCCTTTGGAGCGCCGCCATCGATGCAGTCCCGTCCACTCCGGTATACGACGCGGTATCGAACACGGTCTTTTTTACGGACAGCAACGGCCGTATCGATTATGTCGCGGACTCTGGCACCTCACCGCCGGTTGTGTATGGCGCGGTCGTGGCTGCCGGGACCACGTCCGAAAATGCGGTGGTCGTTGATAGCATCGGTCAAATGGTCTACGCTTCGTTCAACTCCAACGGGACCAACGCCATAATTGTGCAAGCCCCCATCGCGAATATGGCGAGTTTTGTCTCTGTACCCGTGGGCAAGGGGAGCACGATCTACACAAGCCCGTACGAACCCGACTTCAACAACGCCTTCTATACCAGATCGGGGACGCCTCTCCTGTACGTCGCCGGAACGGACACCACCACCGGGACGATTCCGACCCTCTACAGCGTTGGATTCAACGGCAGTGGCGTGATGAACAGCAGCGCCGGTAGTTCAGCCGCTCTGGCTACGGGCATGGCGGATTCCTCGCCAGTTAGCGAGTTTTACGATGCCGCGCTCGAGAAGGACTACCTTTTCGTGGGAGTCACCAACAATTGTGCAGCTACCACCTTTGGCGGAACTGCCGGATGCGTCATGAGCCTGGACATCACCACTGGCTTTCCCTCCGTCACTGCCGCCAGCACCGCGCTGCCCGCCACTGGAGGCACCAGTGGCATCGTCGTGGATAACGACAGCAGTCTTACTCAAGCCTCGAACATTTACTACGCGACCAAGACCGGGGCGACCCTGGTCAAGGCCACGCAACAAGGGCTGTTCTGAGAGGAGTGGACGGTGCGCGCGTCGATTCGGGCGCGGCCAGCGGCGCTGGATTCGGGACTTCCTCATGAAGCCAATGAAGTACAAACGCGTCGTCGTCGCCAAACGAGGCCCGCCTGAGAACCTCCAGATCACCGAGTGCGATCTGCGGGATCCGGCGGCAAAGGAAGTTCGTGTCAAGGTCCTGGCTACGAGTGTTTGCCTGCCAGATGTGCAGGCGCGCTACGGACTCGGCCCGTTCCAACCCAAGGTACCCTTCGTGCCGGGCTATGCCATCGTCGGCACGGTCGATGCAGTCGGCCTGGGCGTTAGCGACGCCGCTCCGGGAGATCGAGTGGCAGGCTATCTTGTACTCGGAGGCTATTCCGAGTACGTCTACCTTCGTGAAGACCGGATCATTCCAGTTCCTCCGTCCCTCAATCCAGCCGAAGCCGTCCCCTTGCTGCTGAACTACATCGTGGCGTACCAGATTCTGCGCCGCTCGGCGAAAATCAAAGCGGGTGACAAGGTGCTCATCATCGGCGCGAGCGGCGGGTGCGGGACGGCGTTCCTCGATCTTGGCAGGCTGGCCCAGCTCACCATGTATGGGATGGCTTCCAAAAGCAAACACGCGATCCTGGCCGAATACGGGGCAACGCCGATCGACTATCGCACCGAGGATTTCGCGGAGGTGATTCGCCGGGCCGAGCCCGGCGGGCTCGACGCGATCTTCAACGGCATGGGCGGCGATTACCTCGATCGGGCGTTGCCGCTGTTGCGCCGCGGCGGCACGTTCGTCGGCTACGGCAATCCCCTGAGCACGCGCGCCACGCTCGGTCTTCTTGCCAAAATGTTCGCGTTCAACCTGCTGCCGAACGGCAGGAGGATCAAGCTCTACGGGGCAACGGCGTTCTTGCTCTTCAACCGAAAGCCGTTTGTGGAGGACTGGGCCATCCTCTTCCGGCTGCTCCAGGAGGCCAAAATCCGTCCGGTTATCAGCGGCGAGTTCCCACTGCTCGAAGCCGCGCGGGCCAATGCGCTCCTCGAAAGCGGCCAGGTCGTTGGCAATCTCGTTCTGGTGGCGCCGGAAATGCTGGACGCAAGTGGGACGATATCGGCCGGACCTCGGCGGCCCGGCTAATTCTTGAAACTGACAGGGAGGATACCCTCTCGGAAAGAGCTGTCTGGCGAAAACTGGCGATCATGCACTCAAATCGAGTTGCCGATGTGAACGCGGATCGGAACGCAATACATCAGGTTTTTTCCAGCTGACGGCGGAAGGATCGTTGTTGCCGCAACATCGTCAACACCCGCATTGACGCACATCCAGCGCAATCGCCCTTCCCGGCAACCATGAGCGGTATCATGGTTTTGCTTTGAACTTTTCGGGCGATCCAGCCCCCGTCAAAAACTCAGGTCCTCCCGTCTAGCGAGCCGGCCTGCCCAACGCGGCAACCGCATGAGCAGGAGCCAGCCGCACCGCAAACTTGTCATCGTGTCCACAGCTGATGACTGTAATTTGGTTGGGATATTCTCTGACCCAGACAACCCGCTCGGGGTTCACAAAGACTTCCAGCCCGTCCACATCTTCAAACATTACAAACTCCACGTTGCCTCCTTTTGGCAATCCTCTGGCGCCCTCTTTCAGTTTGTCAAAATCACCGAAGCGGTTCGGTAGATTGTACAGGCGTCGAGATTCAATACGCCAAGCCGGAGGCTGTTCTGGTCGGCAAATCGCAAGATCGCTCATTGAGGGATTTTGAGCGCTATGGCCTGATTTCGTCGGTTATCATTCTGCAAGAATCTCGCGACTGTTCGTTCCAAAACACGAGAGGCCGACACCATGGTAAGACGAGGAGTCCTGATCATCATTGCCGTCGGGGTTGCTGCTTGCGTCATCGCAGTTGTGGGTTGGGGGAAAGGCAGACGCGATATAGTGCTCGACGGTACGCTTCAATGGGGTTTTGAGGAATCAGCTTTCTTTCCCGACGGCGACTGCTCAAACGAGCCCTTCTGGTGGGAGTGGCCGAATGATCGAGACAACGACCTAGACGCGAAGTGGAAAGCCTTGGGAAAGCCAACTGCATTGCGCGTCAAAGTGCGCGGGAACCTGTCTGCGTTTGGAATGCATGGTCATCTCGGGGCGTATCGTCGCGAAGTCCAGCCAATCACACTGATTTCGGTCAGCCCATCATCACGCTGCCAATGGACTTGGGTTAAGGAAACACGATAGTTGGCGCAAAATCGCCATCTCCCTCATTGAGGTTTTTTGATCGCTATTGCCCGGTTTCTTCAATCAGAAAGGGATTCGCCTTGAAACTCTCTTTGGCCAACTCGTCGCCGCCGGACGCGCTGATATGCCCGTGCTCCGTTTCCCGTTCCTCTCAGCGGAAAGCGCCCGAGGGAACGTCTCTGCCTGAACTATCAACGTCCCACGGTCGAGCGCGCCAAGCCTATCGGTTTAGCTTGTCCGGCGTGTTGCCGGCTCGACGCAATGAAAACGCCAACACTCTTCGCCGGCATGGGTTCCGCAAACAAGTATCCCTGGGCTGACCCGCAACCGGCTCGCGCCAACAGTTGGCGTTGGTTAGGTGTTTCCACCCCTTCAGCGACCACTTGAAGCTCCAAATTGCGCGCCAGCCCGACGATGGTTTTAACGATGGCATAGTTTCCGGCATCCATCGTTTTGACGAACGACTGATCGATTTTCAGCGTGTCGACTGGGAAGCGCCGGAGATAGCTCAGGGAGGAATATCCCGTGCCAAAATCGTCGATACTGAGCCTCACTCCTAAAGTCCGTAGCTGCGACATGGTTTGCTCGGTTGCCGCCGCGTCGTTCATGGC
>Ga0181530_10003933_pt1 | contig 16160 bp, 6 predicted proteins | sample PEATcosm2014_Bin_42_FD_119769 | JGI IMG/M metagenome (GOLD analysis project Ga0181530, IMG submission 119769) | Peatland microbial communities from MTU Mesocosm Facility, Houghton, MI, USA - PEATcosm2014_Bin10_60_metaG | ecosystem: Environmental > Terrestrial > Soil > Wetlands > Peat | place... | reverse complement strand
GCCAAGCCGTACTTGAAATTCTTCCAGAGCGTAATCGGTGGCGCTGGAAACTGCATTGAGGGCTGAGCGACCGGCGCTTGAAAGTCGTTCTTCAGTCTCTGCCGTCACATTCTTGCCGGAAGTCTTGAGTTCTTCGCCCAACAGTATGAGCGTGTCCTCGGCCTGCTTTTGCAGTTGTCTAGCCGTGGCCTCCGCTACCTCGTCAGCGGTTTTCTGGAGTTGGGCCTCAAACTCGACAGCGGATTTGGACCACGCCGTGGCGATTTCCGCCTGGGCAGACGCGAGGGTGGTTCCAGAGATGCGGTGGCTCTCTTTTTGGAATTCCGAAGTGGTGGATTGAAGCATACGGCCGAGTTGCGCTTGCCCTTCTTCAATCAAGCGGCTGAGTTGACCCTGAATACCCTCTCCTGCTCTTGCTGACTGTTCTTCAGTCACGGAGTACACCCGCTCTAGAGCTCCCTGAATTAAGGGTTCCAAAGCCGCTGCGACTTCTTCTTGCACGCGTCTTTGGGTGAGGGCGATCGACTCGTCTGTCACGGAGTCGATCTCCTCTCTGACCTTCATCTCCAGGTCGGCCATCGCAAGCTCAACAATCTTCGGCCTGTTCTCCTGAATCTCTCTCAAGATCCTTCCCCTCTCATCCTGTACCGCCTGCTTCAGTTCTTCGAGCTCTGCAACGAGTTGCTGCGTCTCCGCACGGCAGGCTTGCAGATCCCCTTCCAGCGTCTTCACGTGTTCCTCAACAGAACTCTCACCCTCATCGAAGTTCTCTGCGGTGTCCTGCAGATTGGTTTGCGTTAGCAGGCCAATTGGACGACTTAACTCTTCCGGTTTTTCCTGAAACAGTCGCAGCTCATTTTCGCCGGCGGCTTCGATCGGCTGAGTGAGGCGGGTCAGGGTGGCCGCGATTGACCCATTCGATTCCTCTGCCGGCAGCGCGGGGGTCTCTACTGCAACAGGCAGTGGCGACGGTTGAGGTGTTTGCATGGTCGGTGGGGCGAGGGACGGACCAGTTCTGCCGGTTTCGGCAGGTTTCAGTGAAGGGCTGGCGTAAGGGACGGCGAATTTCAGTGCGGTAGGTTGCCCTGGAGAAGAGGCGGCCCCCGCCGGCATCCGTGGACTGTGAATCTCCAGGCGGGGTGCTGGGAGTGTACTTTCCTGCTGGTCATAGGGAGGAAACGCGATGCCCCAAATGTCGTGCGACCCCACCAATTGGAAGCCGATTTCATACGGTTCTTCGCCCGCCCGTTTCTCACCCACCCAGACGACCCTAATCCCCACTGTTTGCCCCACGATCGGGTTATGGAGGGTCATTTCGGAGCCCAGACTCAGGACGCACTTGGTGGCAATCTTTCCGCCGAACTTGTCGATAACGATGGTCCTGGTCTTCTCCGTGAATTCAACGCCATTTGCGTCTTTTCCGCTCAGCGTAATGGGTAACGCGATCGCAAGCCTGCCGATTGCGCGACCTGCGATACCTTGTGTTTCCACTTGCCACGCACTTGTAGAGTCAGCCATGGGTGCACCTTTACAGTTGAGAAGGTACCGTTTCTCAAATCTCCTGAATCATTTTGTCTTCCGCCTTTTAATGTATTAGAAAAGCTTCATCTAAGAAACAGACCAAAAGTACTAAGTGGAAGGGGGCTTTTTTGATCTGCCCTCTGTACTGTCTGCACTGCGGCCCTCTGGCAGGTTGCCGAAAAATGGCAGCTAGTAACAACGTCGCCGTCCGCGAGTGGCGCAGACTTGCCCCTCCCTCCTGCGCGCCACACGCGGAACCAGCCCGCCTCAGAAGTTGTGGGAGAATTTTTGAAGGACTTTCTCAGCATACGGACACGGAGGCGCAGAGAACTGAAAAGAATGCGCGGCTTCTCCGTCTCTGGGTGCCTGGGTGGTGAAAGCAGTCGATTGTTTCGCAGCGCGGCCTGCGGCCGCAACCCAAATTTCAATTTCGGCTCCTCAGCAGAATCTGTGGGTGCATTGTGGTTCAGGGAGCGTGCCCAGGTTGTGATAGAGCGCGACTTCGGCAGCGTGGAAGGTCCGAAATCCGTATGCCTTTCTCAGAGTTAACTTCAGCCGGTCATTCAAATCCTCGGTGGGGCCACTGGAGATCGTCCGCCGGGCTCGAAACCAGTTGAGCAGGAGTTCCGGATGGCGCCGAAGCAAGCGCGCTGTGCACCTGGAACGAACCGGAAACCGCTGAAAACGCTTGCAAATAGCAGTCCCAGGGTGCGCCAGCATACCGTCTCCATTAGAGGCAAGCTCCAGTAGGTTCATACGGTGCGCTGCCGTCCTGAACGTAATGCCTTTCTACTAGGCGCCCCCTAACCCGGCATAGCCGGAACCAAACAGGAGATTTGGACGCTTTCAAAACATCCCTCTAAGCCGCATAAACACAGGCTGAAACGCCATCGGCTCAAAATGTCCTGCCACAAAATGTCAGAATCCTACGACAAAGGTAATAAAGGATATATCGTATCCGAAAAAGGACACTATTTTTCTCTTGACAAGGCATCCTTGCTGGGTTAAATTCTAACTCGTTTGTAAGCGTTTACGCTTTTCTCCGAAGCTCGGAGTACCTAGATCTCACCAAGCGGTCAACTCAAGAGCTTCTTGTTCGACTTCGTCGGGTCTGGTCAAAGCTCCAAAGCAAATGCTAGCAAAAGGCGCACAGCCTCCTCCGACCTCGCCAGTGAGCATCCGGCGTTGCGGAGGGGACTGTGCGGGATTTTCCTTTTCAGGAGGGATAATAATGAAGATCCGTCATAGGGGTGCACGCGCACTGGCGCGTGCAACTACAATTTTACTGCTAACGCTTCTTTGGGCTGGCACAGCCCATGCTCAGTTCAGGGGCAGTATTAAAGGCGTGGTTCAAGACCCGAGCGGCGCTGGCGTGCCCAGCGCAAAGATCGAACTCTTGAACACCGCCACTGGGGTTTCCAGCACCACCACGTCAGACGCTGCGGGGAATTACGAATTTGTGAGTCTGGCGCCAAGCGCGTATCAGGTTACAGTTGACACTGCCAGCTTCGTCAGAGAAGTGGTCAAGGTCACCTTGGACACCAACCAAACTTTGAACGTGCCTATTACCCTCACGCTAAAGGCAGTAACCCAGACTGTCGAAGTGACGGGGGCGGCGCCCGTCTTGAACACGGCAGAGACCCGCAACCAGATGACAATCGAGAATCAGACTGTTGCCGAGTTGCCCGTCGCCGGCCGCCAGTTAGTTACGTTAGCCAACATGGCGCCCGGCGTCACCGGATTGGGAAGCGTGGGCAACGGTGTACCCGGCGCGGCCGGGACGCCAGGGTCCGGGGTGGACAATTACTCGACGGAGACGCAGCTTGACGCCAGCGCCAACGGCGAAGGCCAGATGTCGAATATGTGGGTTGTAGACGGACTCGACGTCACCAGCGGAATCCGCCAAGGGATCCTAAATCTGACCCCCAACCCCGACTCGATTCAGGAAACCGCCATCCAGGTCAATACGTTTACGGCTGAATCTGGCCGGTCGGACGGAATCCAAACATACATGACGACGAAATCCGGGACCGACAAATTCCATGGTATCGTCGATGATTATTTCAACTACCAGGGTATGTTCGCCCGTGGGGATTTAGGTCCCCCCACGTACGCGGGGTTTCACAGTAACAATATCTCCGCCGGAATTGGCGGCCCCGTGATCCCGCACAAACAGTTTTTCTTCTTCTTTGACATCGAGCCCTTGCGCTCGTCTAAGGCCACGACCACGGGTGGTGAAACGTTCGCCGATCCGGCGTTCACCTCGTGGGCTCAGGCGAATTTCCCGAGCACGATCGGCACGGGTTTGTTGGGCAAATACGTGCCTGCTCATCTGAGCAACGTCACTGTCGGCAAGACAGCGGCTCAGGATCTAATCGGGGCGGCGGGGTGCCCGGCCGGCCAGACAACGATACCCGTCACCGCTACGGTTTCCATCCCGTGCTCGCTGGACATGATCGACAGCGGTGTGTTTAATGGCACGGCCGTTCGGAATGGGACCCAGTGGTTCGTCCGCATCGACAAGTATTTCAAAAACGACCGAATCTACGGCAGCTTTTACCGCACGACTTTGAGTTACGGTGAGCCGACAGCCGTGCCCCAGTTCTCTCCCGCCAACAACCAGAACTGGGAACGCGCCTATCAGTTTAATTGGACCCACACCTTCTCTCCCACCACGTTAAACGAAGTGAATTTCGGTGGTAGCCGTGTGGAGGGTACGCTCGGCAGTGGCGCCCCTGATTACACGGTCCCTGACATCGCCGTCACGGGGATCAATGCTGACGGAGGTAATGCCTTTGGCGTGGGCTTCGCCCAAGGTGATTTCATTCAACACAACTATCACTGGCAGGACGTCCTAACCCACATCCGGGGAGCGCACACGCTGAAGTTCGGCTACCAGGGGTGGTTTGGCGATGACGTAGAGCCCTTTCAAGGGCCGTACTCCACGCCGACCATCTCTTTCAACGATTTAACGGAGCTGGTCCAAGACGCTCCGGCAAGGGAAGCCGGCCCCATGTACGACCCGACGACGGGCAAACCGTTGTTGTGGTCATGGAACGCGGCATCCAGCACCTGGGGACTCTTTGCCCAGGATGTTTGGAAGGCGAAGAAGAACCTGACCTTAACGCTGGGCCTGCGATGGGATGACTCGGGCAACCCTTACACCCGTAGTTCCAGCACGGTGTTTGGGAATTACTATCTGGGTCCGTCCACATCTCCCAATGCCAGTTTCACCCCGTACGAGAACACGGTCGCGAATGGCTTTGCTAAGTCGACGTACAACGCCCTCAATCATTCTGTGAGCGATCTCCTTAGTCCCACCATTGGATTTGCGTGGGATCCAACGGGGAGCGGCAATTGGGTTCTGCATGGCGGATTCGGCATCTACAACAATTGGCTGACGCAAGCCAACGTCCAAGAGGAATTTCGAGGCAATCCCCCGGGGGGCGTGGAGCCGACTTTTTTTGCCGGCGGGACAACGATCAACGGAGTAGAGATTGCTGGGCCTCCTATACTCGCTCTTGGAAACTCCAACAAGCCCCCCTTCGGGTATACGGTTCCGAGCTTCACGGCGGGGCTCAACAGTGTGGGCGGCATTACGGGGCTTGACTTCCCTATCGGAGGCATAAACCCGAACTTGAAGTCGCCGAGGGCCGATATTTGGGCGTTGACCCTGGAGCGAAAATTCGGAAGCCGATACGTCGCCAGCGTTGGTTATTCGGGATCTCACTCGTACGATTCGGTGGGCAACAGCAACCAGCAGGGCATCGTTAGTTACGGAGTCGACATCAACGCTTATCAGGGCGACTTGATTCAACACGAAAGCCTGTCTCCGACTCGGATCAATCCAAGCTTCGGCTCCATTACGTACGCAGACAACAATCGCTACGGCAATTACGAGGCTGTGTTCTTTGATTTCCGCGGCCGATTCTCCCACGGGTTCTTCGATGCCTCGTATACGCGCTCGCAGTCCAAGGATGATGCGGGCAATTACCCCATAGCCCCAGGGCAGGTCGCTGCAGGTCTCGACCCGGGGAACTATTATGGCCCCTCTCCCTGGGATGCTCCGAACCGCTTCTCGCTCACCCTCAACTATTCGCTTCCCGGCCTGAATCACGGAAATGGATTGGTCGGTCATCTGACCGGCGGCTGGGGAGTTAGCGGCACGAGCATTTTGCAGTCCGGCTACCCGTTCACCGTAGTGAATACCAACTCGTTCATTCCCGTATGTGCCGTAAGTGCCCATTGCCCCTCGGTGAGCAATCCGATTACCGGACTCGCCGCAAATAGCGGCGACTATAACGCGGATGGAGACAGCTTGGCTTACCCGAACGCTACAAATTATTCCGAGGCGACGTCTCGTAACGCTTTCCTCAACACCGGGGTCTTTACCCCTGGTCAATTTACTCAGCCCACCCTGGGATCGGAAGGCAACGAGAAGCAGAACGCCTTCCGCCAACCCTACTTCGCGGAGACGGACGCTGCTTTCTATAAGAACAACCGAATCAAAGAAAGCATGAATCTGCAGCTTCGCTTTGAATTCTTCAACCTCTTCAACCGGCAAAACCTTGGCAACGTGGATGCGAACCCGCCGGATGCAACCTTTGGGAAGGTAACCTCAGCACAGCTCCCGCGATGGTGGGATGTCGCCATCAAGTTGACGTTCTAGCAAGTCGTTAGGAAAGAACCGTAGCTCAGGTTGAAGGATTAAGACCCGAGCTACACGCCGTCCGTGGGGAGCTTCTGCCATGCAGGCAGAAGCTCCCCTGGACGGAGATCATGTTTCCAGACCTCGCAAGTCGCTCAAAGCCTGGCCATGACGCTAATTCCCCCCCCAGACACCGCCAGGCCCCGAAAGGGAGTATGCTTAGCGTTGCCGGTGGCCGGCACGGCTCCGGCCGAGGTGGCAGTGCGAGCCAGAGCGAAACCACTTGAGCAAGTGTTTCAGTCCCTTTTATCTCCGCGGCGGAAGCGCGTGGCGGCCTCCCGCGTGCGATCGAGGGTTTTCGCTGGGTTTCTTTCCGTCGCCTTTTGGTTCTCGCTTGCCGCGCTCACTCGCGCGCAAACCAGCCCCCCTCCCACTCCGCAGTCCGTCGTGCAGGCGCTCGAGTCCCACGACAATGCGCGGGCTCTGCGCCTGGCCCAGGATTTGGCGCGCGCCCATCCCACCGACCCGCGCGCCTGGACCTTACAAGGGATGGCCTTCCAGGGCCTGGACCGGCCCCAGGAGAGCCTGGCGGCCTTCGAGCACGCGCTCCAAATCGATCCGAACAACCGCGCCGCGCTGGAGGCCGCCGCGCAGCTTGAATTCCAAGCTGGCAGCCCCAAGGCGCTGCCTTTCCTGGAGAAGCTGCTTCGCTTGAACCCCGATGACCAGACGTCCCACGCGATGATGGCGGCACTCGCCTTCAAACGAAAAGACTGCACCACCACCGTTGCGCACTACCAAGAGAGTCCTCAGGTGGTGGCGAATAATGTTCCGGCTCTCGCGCAATTCGGCGCCTGTCTGGTTCATTTGCATCGCGCTGCGGAAGCGCTTCCGGTCTTCCAGCGGATTGCTGAACTTCGGCCCCAAGATCCGGAGGCCCTCTATAGCTTCGGGCTCGCCCAGTACGGTGCGCACAACTACGCGGATGCCATTCGCACCCTGCTGCCCCTCACGGAGGATGGTCCGGAAAGGCAAAGGGCGGCGGCCTTGAATCTGATCGCGGCGGTCTACGAAGCCGATCAGCAGACGCCCCTGGCGGTCGCGGCCTTGCAGAAGGCTATCAAGCTTGCCCCAGGCGACATTGATAATTATCTTGACCTGGCCACCCTCAGCTTGGATCATGGGTCCTTCAAGGTGGGCGTCGATGTGGTCAGCGCCGGATTGCACGCCCTGCCCGATTCCGCCCCTCTCTATCTTGAGCGCGGCGTCCTCGAGGTGCAGATGGACCACTACGACGAGGCGGACGCCGATTTCCGCAAAGCCGCAGCCTTGAACCCCCTCCAGAATGACAGCTCCGTGGCGCTGGGCATCTCGCTCCTCCAGGAAAACAAACTGGACGAGTCTGTGCAGGTTGTGAAGCAGCGTCTCGCGAAGGCGCCCGACGATCCCATCCTCAACTATCTTCTCGCTGAACTCCTCATCCGCAAGGGCGTCCAACCCGGCACGCCCTCCTTTCAGGAGGCAGAGGCTGCCGCCCAGCGTGCCGTGCGCAGCAAGCCGGGTTTTGCCCTTGCCGAAGATGTCCTCACCGAGCTTTACCTGCGTTCAGGAGAGACGGGTCTTGCGGAGAGAACCTCACGTCTTGCGTTGAAGTCCGATCCCAACGATCAGTCCGCCCTTTACCACCTGATCGTCTGCCTCCGGAAGAAAGGTGATCTGACGGAATTGCCGCAGCTCGTGCAAAGGCTGGCGGAGGCCACCGCAGGGTTACGACAGCAAGAAGAGGCGCGGAACCGCTTCAAGCTGGTTGAAGAAGAGGGCGGCCGAAATCCCCAGAGCAGGGGGATTCCATGATGCCCTGCTGGCCATTGTCCCGAAGCAGGCAGCGTAGAGTCTCGCCTTCCAGAGGCTCTGCGGCTTGTGCGCGTGCGACCGTGGTAAAATCCGCTTTCACCTCCTGCTTGTGTGGCGCGAATTCGTTTTGCGCAGCATAGTAGAGCGAAGGCGTACTTAGGAGCTTTGCAATGAGAGATATCAATCATTTCCATTTCATAACCTTTTTCCTGATACTTTCAGTCTTTCCCTCTCGGGCCAATCCCCAGATGACGAGCAACACCCCAGCCGGGGAATCAAGTACGGGACAGGTAAGACTGGTCGACATCCCGCTCAAATCCGTCGAGATCCATGACGGTTTCTGGTCGCCGCGCATTGAGGTTAATCGGACGATAACCCTCGAGCACGTCTACCGCGAACTCGAACAGACGGGGTCGATTCGGAATTTTGATATTGCGTCGGGCAAAGCCAGCGGCAAGTTTGGAGGGCCCTGGTGGAGCGATTCGGACGTCTATAAGTGGATCGAGGGAGCCAGCTACAGCCTCGCCAAGCATCCCGATCCCGAGCTCGAGGCGAAGGTCGAAAGTCTGATCCAGAGGATTGCCGCAGCGCAACAAAAGGACGGATACATCGACACGTTTATCCTGGTTGTTGAACCCGATATGCGCTGGAGAAACCTCGCCTTCTTTCACGAGCTTTTCTGTGCGGGTTCGCTTTTTGAAGCCGCCGTAGCCCACTACGAAGCCACAGGAAAGCGGCCATTGCTCGACGTGGCAATCAAATATGCTGACTACATCGATTCCTACTTTGGGGAGGGAAAGCACGATGGCATTCCCGGCCACGAAGAGGTGGAACTGGCTTTGGTTAAGCTTTATCGCCTGACCCACCAACCGCGCTACCTCCGTCTGGCGGAATACTTCGTGAACAAGCGCGGTTCCAAGCCCTCGGTCTTCGAGGAGCAATACCGGCTATTGCCTTCGCCCAGAGCCGTGGAACTCCTGGGACACCAAATGGACATCAAGGGTTTCTACAAGAGGTTCTTCCTCCACGACCCGTCGGTGTTCGACACCAGGTACTCGCAAGACTACCTGCCGGTTCGACAACAGCGGGAAGCCGTCGGGCATGCCGTGCGCGCCATGTACCTCTACTCGGCGATGGCGGATCTGGCTTACGAAACGGGCGATATCAGCTTGCTTCAAGCCCTCCAAAGCCTGCACGACAGCGTCACCCTGCGGCGAATGTATGTCACGGGAGGAATTGGCCCCTCCGAGCATAATGAAGGTTTTACCGCAGATTACGACCTTCCCAACGACAATGCTTACCAGGAAACCTGCGCTTCGCAAGGCATGATTCTGTGGAATTACCGCATGCTGAAGCTGACGGGCGACAGCCGATACTCCAATGTTATGGAACTATCTCTTTATAATGCGCTCGCCGCCGGAGTCTCCTTGAGCGGAAACACGTTCTGCTATGTGACTCCGCTGGCCAACCAAGGGGACATGGCGCGACAGCCTTGGTTTGGAGTTCCCTGCTGCCCCACGACCATTGTCAGGTTCCTCCCTTCCCTGGGGAAGTACATTTACAATCAGTCATCGGACGGGTTATGGGTGAATCTCTATATTTCAAGTACGATCCATACCCGAATAGGTAACAAGGATGTCCAGCTTCAACAGGCATCGAATTATCCGTGGGATGGAAATGTAAAGTTATCGGTCAATGGCCCCGGTCCGGAAGAGTTCACTCTCCATTTGCGAATCCCTGATTGGTGCACCCAAGCGTCTGTGACAGTGAATGGCGCCGTAGTTCACCCCGTCATGTCAAAAGGATATGCGGAGATCCACCGCGCTTGGTCAAATCGGGACACCCTCGAGCTCTCGCTTCCCATGCAGGTTCAGAAACTGCGTGCCAACCCGAAGGTCCTTGAAGATCGCGGCAAGATCGCCCTGAAGCGTGGTCCCCTGATTTATTGCCTGGAACAGCCCGACATGGCTGCGCCGGTCGATCAAATGGTCATTCCAACTGAAACGAAGTTCGAACCTGAGTTTGAAGCAAATCTCCTGGGTGGAACGGTCGTGCTGAAAGGGCAGGCGATGCAGAAGCAGTCTGTGGATTGGCATGACGTTCTGTACAAGCCCATGGCAGATTCTCCCGGGCTCCTCACCCCAACCCCCATCACGGCACTTCCATATTGCCTCTGGGGTAATCGCGGTCTCGCGAAGATGACGGTCTGGATTGACTCTCAGCCCTGAGCTGCATGTTTTCCACGATCGCAGGAAAGCTGAGTATGCCGCTGGCCCGCAAGAACGGCGGGCGTCTACCCGCTTGATTTCCGCAACCATGTGCTCGCGGTCGCATTCAAGCCCCGCGCAAACGTCGTCATTCCCGTCCCGCCGTGGCGGCCGAGAAATAGATCCAGCGCCGCCGGGGACGGAGATGTGTCTGACGAAACTGGACGGGAAGGCCGCGGCCGGCGGTTTAGGGACTCACGTTTGGCAGCCCCGGCCCTGTCCCGAGCCGCTGGACCCAGGCAACGAAAAAATAGGGCGCGGGAGCTCCGCGAAGGATGTATGCTGTGGGGATGTATGCTGTGGGGCGGATGGGAGCCAAAACGGAAATGCCGGATAATAGTCCGAACTGAAGAGCTGAGTCGGCGGACCATGAGTCGTCCGGCTGGATGAGGGGGATGCCGTGAAACAATGGGGAGCCCGAAGTCTGGGCGTCTGCGTTGTGGCTGCTGCCACCGCTGTAGTTCTGGGGCGGGGCGCCGTGCAGCACGGCTCAAGCAGGGCAGGTTTGGCGTTTGCACAGCAACTGGCAAGTGCGCACGCGATGGGTTCTTCTCCATCGTCCAACCCTGACGGTCCGAAGCTGGCTGCGATTACGGTCGACTACCCAGAGGAAGGATCGATCTTCCCGCCGGAGATCACACCCCCAACATTCCTCTGGCGTGACGCTTCGAACAGCGCCTCCGTGTGGACGATCGAGGTGGCGTTCACCGACGGTTCGGCCGGGATTCGGGCGAAATCGGCGGGCGAGCGGTTGCGCATCGGCGAGATCGACCCGCGTTGTATTTCCGCAAGCAACGAGCTGCCCAAGCTGACACCCCAACAAGCCGCGGCGCGAACCTGGGTACCGGATGCAGCGGCCTGGGAGGCGATCAAGCGACACTCGACGGAGCATCCCGCCACAATCACCATCACCGGATTCCAAGACGAGCATCTGGACCACCCCGTTTCCCGCGGCGCGGTGGTGATTCAAACCTCAATGGATCCAGTGGGAGCGCCGATCTTCTACCGCGACGTGCCGTTGATACCCTCCGAACTGCAAAAGGGGGTGATCAAGCCGCTAGCCCAAGCCGATCTGCCCCTGCTCGCCTGGCGGCTGCGCAACATCGCCGAGCCCCGCAGCCGTCTGCTACTGACGGGCCTTCACACCTGCGCCAATTGCCATTCGTTTTCCCGCGACGGCAAAACCCTGGGCATGGACCTCGACGGCCCTGCCAACGACAAGGGGCTGTACGTGCTGACCTCCGTCAAGCCGGAAATGGCCATCCGCAATCAAGACGTGATCTCGTGGAGTTCCCTCCGGGATGACACGGCTTCGCCTTCGAGAATCGGTTTCATGTCACAGGTCTCGCCGGACGGCAGGTACGTCTTGACCATGTTGCGGGGGCTGGAAAAAGAACTCGCCAATAGCTACTACGTTGTGAATTTCAAGGACTACCATTTTCTCCAGGTGTTCTATCCGACGCGCGGCATTCTGGCGTGGTACGACCGCGCGACGGGCCAAAGGCGGGCCTTACCGGGCGCTGACGATCCGCGCTACGTGCAAACGGACGGCGTCTGGAGTCCGGACGGCAAATACGTGGTCTTTGCCCGGGCGGAGGCAAAGGAACCATACATCGGAGGTCAGAAGCTGCCCGGGCATGCCAACGACCCGGAGGAGACCCAAATCCAATACGACCTCTACCGGATTCCCTTCAACGACGGCAAAGGTGGCCAGCCGGTGCCGATCGCCGGCGCTTCCCAAAACGGCATGAGCAATAGCTTTCCCAAAGTCTCCCCCGATGGCCGCTGGATCGTCTTTGTGAAGTGTCGCAACGCGCAGTTGATGCGCCCCGACAGCCAGCTCTATATTGTGCCCGCGGAAGGCGGCGTGGCGCGGCGTTTGCGCTGCAATACTCCCTTGATGAACTCCTGGCACAGCTTCTCGCCCAACGGCCGTTGGCTGGTTTTCTCCTCGAAAAGCCGTTCGCCCTACACGCAGATGTTCCTGACGCACCTGGACGAGGAGGGCAACGACAGCCCGGCCATCCTGATCGACAACTCGACAGCGGCGAATCGCGCCGTGAATATTCCCGAGTTTGTGAATATCCCCCCGGACGGGATGATGAAGATCGACGTGCCCGCGGCCGAGGCGTACCGGCTTTTCGACCTTGCGTCGGAGCTGACGGCCAAGGGCCAGCTTGAAGCGGCCATCGCGGAGTGGAAGAAGGTTCTGGAGCTGGATCCTCGCAATGCCAAGGCCCACAACAACCTCGGGGTGGCGCTGGAGTGGCAAGGAAACCTCGCCGAGGGGATGACGCACTTGCAGAAGGCGATGGAGATCGATCCCGACTTCAGCGAGGCCCAGAGCAATTTCGGAATTGCGTTCTATTATCGCGAGCAGTTCCGCGCCGCCATGCAGAACTCGGATTGCGACGGCGCTACTGCTTACGGCAACAAGATTCTTGCCGTGGCGCCCGACGATGCCGAAGTCAAGAAGGCCTTCGCAGACTGCGCGCTGAAGCAAAACCGCCAGCAGATGCGGACCGCGTTACAGAAATCCGATTGGCAGGCGGCGCTTTCGTACGCCAACCAGATTCTGGCCCTGGAGCCGGGTGATGACGAAGCCCAGAAGGCCGTGAAGGATTGCACCCTGGCCGTCAGTCGCCAGGCTGTACACTAGGCCCTGCAGAAAGGGGATTGCGAATGAAACAAGTCCGCTTGCTGGACGAGCCTTTCAAGATGGAACTTGAGATCAGCCGCCCGTGGTTACATTCCCTTCCCAATGTACGTTTAGTTCTAGGGAAGCGCTTTCACTTTTCGCCTATGATCATCCCGCGGAGCGAAAATCTTTGCGCGCCACGAAGGTTTTTCTCAATTCTACTACAACTTCGGGGCCTTTCCGCAAGGTCCGCCACGGCGGGGGACCTGTGAGCCACCAACGAACTTGCTTCCGCCGGCGGCGAGGTCGGAAGAGCCGGTAGAAGCGGGCTTGTTGTCCCTTGACATTGGGAAATTGGTAGGCTAGAATACTAAATCGCGGGTGCGCAGGTCCGCGCTGCTTTATGGGAACCCTCCTTCTCCATGCTGCTCAGACACCTCAATTCATCCCCTCGGTTGTAAGAAGGTAGTTGGTATGTGGTATATGGCAGGTGGGGGAAAAAGGCCGAACCTGGGTATCAGGTGTTAGTGAAAGCGGCTGGGGGCTGAGGAAGGCAAATTCAGAATTTGGACAAGATGTCGGTTGCGGCGAGGCAAAAAACAAAAGGATTTTTCAAAAATGCACGAACCAAGCTGGAATGTCTATGAAAACAAAGGGGCGGGTTTCCACGGCTCGGCGCAAAGCGGGAATGTTGTAGAAAACAAATACACTTACGGGCTTAAGGCGGGAATGTTGTTGAAACGAAAGGTAGTTGGTAGGTGGAAGTCGGTATGTGGTAGGCCGTAGGTGGTAGGTGGGGAAGAAAGCCTGGACATCGGTTCCAGGTGCAAGTGAAAGCGGCTAGGAGCTGGGGAAGAACAGAAGGCAGTAGGCAGCAGGCGGTCGGCACAATGGAAGGGGCAATGCAAAATCTAAAATCCAAAATTGCCCCAGCCCCCAGCCCCATCTTTTGGGCTGATAGCTGATAGCTGACGGCTGAAGGCTGGCGACTGACCCGCCGCGGCGGGAGAACTGATGACTGATGACTGACCTGAATTGCGGGAATAGGTTATATTCAGGAAGGATGGAGTCGTAGGGGACCATGAGCCAAGTGGACGAGGTACGGGCGGCGGCGGATATCGTCAAGGTGGTGGGCGATTACGTCAAGCTGCGCAAGGCCGGCGCGAACTACATGGGCCTTTGCCCGTTCCACCAGGAGAAGACGCCTTCGTTCGCGGTTCACCCGGCGAAGCAGATTTTCCATTGCTTCGGCTGCGGGGTGGGCGGCGACGTCTTCAAGTTCGTGATGATGATGGACAACCTCACGTTCCCCGAGGCGCTGCGCCGGCTGGCGGAGAAAGTGGGCGTCACGCTCTCGGATACTTTCGGCGACGCGACCTACGACGCCAATGCGCGCGTGCGCACGGCGCTTTACAAAATGCACGAGGCCGTGGCCAAGTTCTTTGCCAGTCAACTCAGCGGTACAACGGAAGGCCGCTTGGCGCGGGCGTACCTTGAAGACCGGGGGCTTACGGACGAGGTGGTGGGCCGTTTCCGGTTGGGATATGCGCCCGCCGATGGCCAAGCTCTGACCCGGCAGCTCAGCGGGGCCGGATACGAGTCCGAATTGCTCGAGAAGAGCGGGCTGGTGGTGCGCGACGCAGAGAGGGACCGCCACTACGACCGCTTCCGGCGGCGCATCATTTTTCCTATCGCCAACGACAGTGGAAAAATCGTGGCTTTCGCGGGACGGGCGTTGGGGGACGAGCAGCCCAAGTATCTGAATTCGCCCGAAACTCCTATTTACACCAAGGGGCGCGTGCTTTACCACCTGGATCGGGCCGCGCAAGCCATCCGCAAGCTCGATTACACCATTCTGGTTGAGGGCTATATGGATTGCATTGCAGTGGCCTCAAGCGGAATCGAGAACGTTGCGGCTTCCTGCGGGACGAGCCTGACGGAGAGTCAGATTCGCTTGCTGGCACGTTACTCACGCCGCGTGGTGGTGAACTACGATCCGGACTCGGCAGGAGTGGCGGCCACGGAACGCTCCCTGACATTGCTGCTCGAGGAGGGCTTCGAAGCGAAAGTGCTGGCGCTGCCAGGAGGGCTCGATCCCGACTCTTTCGTTCGGAAGCAAGGCGCCGGCGTCTACCGTGAGCTTCTCGCGGCAGCGCCGAGCTACCTTGACTATCTGACTGAGCGCGCAGTGGCCAAGCATAACCTTAGCACGCCGGAAGGGAAGGTGGCGGCGGCCAATGCCGTCATGCCCTATCTTGGCCGGGTTCCCAACCCCATGCTGCGGGCGGAGCTGGCAAGTCGGCTTGCCGAACGATTGCGCCTGGACGAGCGCCTGCTGCGCGAGGAGCTTCGGCGCGCGGCGGGCGACCGGCGCCAGGTTGAGGTCAAGCAGGACGTGGCGGCTACGGCAAGCCCCGCAGAGAAGCAATTGCTTCGCGTATTCCTGGAGCACGAGGACTTGGCCGATGAGTTTCTTCCTGACCTCGTGGAAGGCCGAGATTGCGAGGGGCTCATAACCGCACCAATCTTTGGACGCATGCTCGAGATGCGCCGGCGGGGAGAAAGCATTCAGCCTGCTAATCTTGGCGAGATGCTAATTGCAGAGGAGCGGCGATTGCTTTATGAATCTGTTTTTTGGGCCTGCGATTTGAGCCGTGAACAGACCCTTTTTTCTTGTCAGGAGCTGAGGGAAAGAAGGTTGGGGCGCGAGAGCGCGAGACTGAAAGGAGCCATCAATCTGGCGGAACGTGAGAAGGACCCCGCCAAGTTGGCAGAACTTCTCGAGACCAAGTCTAAATTGGACAAGCAGTTGAGAGCTGCTGGCGGGCACGAAAAAAACTCCTCCCGCACGCAAACGAAATAGTGTATATTACATCTAATGCAATGGAGCCGGAGAAGTTTGACGGCTTGGCATAATGATGATTCAGTTGTGCTGAAGGCGGCACCGCCGGAACCGGGGTGGAGTGTCGCCATATCTTTTTTGGTATCGAACTAATCCTTCTTCTCCCACAAGGGGGCCGTTGCTTTGGCGTTCGACGACAAGTTTGATCAAGTCAGCAAGCTCATTTCATTGGGAAAGGAGAAGGGCTACCTCCTCTATGATGAGGTCAACGACCTTCTCCCCTCCGACGTTCATTCCGCGGAAGATCTCGACGACCTTCTCTCCATGTTTGACAACGCCGGCATCGAGGTGTTGGATTCTCCCAAAGTCAAATCGGCCGAAAGCCTGGGG
>Ga0181530_10003931_pt1 | contig 16163 bp, 10 predicted proteins | sample PEATcosm2014_Bin_42_FD_119769 | JGI IMG/M metagenome (GOLD analysis project Ga0181530, IMG submission 119769) | Peatland microbial communities from MTU Mesocosm Facility, Houghton, MI, USA - PEATcosm2014_Bin10_60_metaG | ecosystem: Environmental > Terrestrial > Soil > Wetlands > Peat | place... | reverse complement strand
GTGGCGGCGTAGGCCGGGTCGAAGGCATGTTCGGCGTCGATCCAGGCGGCCGTCAGGCCGTCGCTCTGTGCCTGGGCAATCGCCTGCAGGGCCAGCGTGGTCTTCCCGGTGGATGAGGCGCCGAACAGTTCCACAACCCGGCCGCGGGGGAATCCTCCCGTGCCCAGAGCCGCATCCAGGGCCGCGAATCCGGTGGCGATGACGGGTACCCCGGGCGGCTCGCCCATGCGGGCCAGCCGGAGCCGAATGACGCGTTGCCGGTCCCGCTCCGTCATGGCTGCTGCGCCGCCGTAAGGCTACCTGCGGGGAGGAGCGGTTTTGGCCGCGGGAGCCGGGGCTTCGGGTGCGGCCGCAGCCGCGTCCGCTTTCACCAGCCCCAGAAGTTTGCGCAGCTCCGTGTCGAGGGACTGCCGGATATCCGGGTTGTCTTTCAGGAACTGGCGGGCATTCTCGCGGCCCTGCCCGATGCGGTCGCCTTTGTAGCTGAACCACGAGCCGCTCTTCTCCACCAGGTTTTGCGCCACTCCCAGGTCCAGCAGGTCGCCTTCCTTGGAAATGCCCTCGCCGTAGATGATGTCGAATTCGGCCTCGCGGAACGGCGACGCCACCTTGTTCTTCACCACTTTGACCTTGGTGCGGTTTCCTACCACGGTGTCGCCGTCTTTGATGGCCGCGATGCGCCGGATGTCCACCCGCACCGAAGCGTAGAACTTGAGCGCCCGGCCGCCCGTGGTGGTTTCCGGATTGCCGAACATCACGCCGATCTTTTCGCGGATCTGGTTGATGAAGATCAGGCAGGTGCGCGACTTGGACACCACCCCGGTGAGTTTCCGCAGGGCTTGCGACATCAGGCGCGCTTGCAGGCCCATGTGGCTGTCGCCCATTTCGCCGTCCAACTCGGCCTTGGGAACCAGCGCCGCCACCGAATCCACCACCAGCACGTCGATCTGCCCGGAGTTCGTCAGCGTGTTGGTGATCTCCAGCGCCTGCTCCCCGTAGTCCGGCTGCGAGACCAGCAGGTTGTCGATATCCACCCCCAACTTCCGCGCGTACGTCGGGTCGAGCGCATGCTCCACGTCGATGAATGCGGCGATCCCGCCATTTTTCTGCGCCTCGGCGATCACCTGCAGCGCGATGGTGGTTTTGCCGGAAGACTCCGGTCCGAAAATTTCAATCACGCGGCCGCGGGGAAAGCCGCCCACGCCCAAAGCCGCATCCACTGATATCGAACCGCTCGAAATCACCGAGACCGGTACGATGGCGTCCTTCGACCCAAGCCGCAGAATCGAGCCCTTGCCAAACTGCTTCTCGATCTGGCTGAGGGCGGTCTCCAACGCGCGCGCGCGCTCTTTTTCGTCCATGTCGGGTAAAACTCCTAAAGGTGGGCTGAAAACTCATTGTAGCAGCGGAAGGGTCTCACCGCAGACGCGGGGACGCAGAGAAGACTGAGGAATCTGAGTCTCGACAAGCTTGTTGTCTCTGCGGTGAGGTCCCGGACGGTATAATCACACCAGAGGTTCTTCGATGGCGGTTCATCTAGCTTGGTGGGGCAGGATGGTATCCTGCGCGCCGGTTGCCAACCGGCGCCGGGCGGCCGTTTGCAAATACCGGCGGGCTGGTTACCGGCCCGCCGCAGGCATTTTGCGAGCCTCATTGGTCCTCGGTCTGCTGGCAGCTCTCCTGATGGGTTCTCCCGCCAAGCGGAAGTCGGTGGGCGAGGCTCGCGGCGAGAACGAGGACCTGGTCCTCGAGGCCACTATCTATGTCGATCCGGCGGACGTCAAGGAAGTGCTGGGCGACGATCTGGGCGGTCACTACATCGTGGCGGAAGTCAAAGTGGAACCCAAGTACGGCAAGGAAATCTCCATCGACCGCGACGACTTCGTGCTGCGCACCGACAAGGACGGCGAAAAAACTAAACCGTTCGTGGGCAGCCAGATTGCCGGGCGCGAAGCCCTCGTCGTCACGCGCACCGAAGACCCCAACAAGCACCGCTCCGGCATCAGCATTGGAGGCATGGGTGGTGGCATGGGCACCGGCGGCGGCGACAACGGGCAAGCTACTTCTAAAATCCAGAACGCGGCCACGGTAAAGGATAATCCCCTGCAAAAGGTGCTGGACGACAAGATTCTGATCGAAGGCAAGACCAGGAACCCGCTGAGCGGCCTGCTCTACTTCCCCATGGAAAAACAGAAAATGAAGGAACTGGAACTGTATTACGGCGGCAAGGAAAACCGCATCAGTCTGAGGTTCAAATAAACCCGCATGAGAATCCTGGTGGTTGAGGACGAAAAGCGAATCGCGGACTTCCTGTGCCGCGGTCTGGAAGGCGCGGGCTACGCCGTCGACGCCGCGCCCACCGGCACGGACGCCCTGGCGAACATCCACTCCACGGATTACGACCTGGTGGTGCTGGACCTGATGCTCCCCGATATGGACGGCCTGCAGGTGCTCGAAAGAATCCGCAGCCGCAAGACCGGCCCGCCGGTGCTGATTCTGAGCGCCCGCAGCGGTCTGGACGATCGCGTCAAGGGTCTCGAGCTGGGCGCCGACGATTACCTGGTCAAGCCGTTCGCTTTCGTGGAGTTGCTGGCGCGCGTGCGCGCCCTGTTGCGGCGCGGCCAGCCCACTCCGGAAAAGCTGCAAGTGGCCGACCTGACACTCGACTGCATCCGCCGCAAGGTGACGCGTGCCGCCGAGGGCATCGACCTGGCGCCCAAGGAGTTCGGCATCCTCGAGTACATGATGCGCAACCGCGGCCGGCCGCTCAGCCGCACCATGATCGTGGAGCACGTCTGGGACATGGATTACGACGGCCTCACCAACATTGTGGACGTCTACATCCGCCACCTGCGCAGCAAGATCGACGACCGCTTCCCGCAGAAGCTCATTCAGACCGTGCGTGGCATCGGCTACATGATCGACGTGCCCGATAAACAGGCCGACCGGCCGGTGGAACCGGCTTCCGAGCGGCAGGTGTAACGTGATCCGGCGCCGCGACCTTCGCCGCATCAGCCGCGGGCTGCGCTTCCGGCTGACGGCCAGCTATGCGCTGTTCTTCACCGTGCTGCTGATCGGCGCGTCCTTTCTGTTCGGAATCCGGCTCAATAATACGCTTCAGGAAGAAGCCCACGCCGAACTCAGAGATCACTGGGACTCCATGAAGGGCTATCTGCGCATCGAAAAAAAGGAGGGCATCGATCCGGACGAGCGGGCCATCTGGTATTACGACAAGGAGGACCCCGACGAAACCACCGCGGTCCTCGACATCAAGAAGATTTACCTGGTTGCGGCAGCCGACGGCAAAGTGATCCTCGATATCGATGACAATCCGGCGTACTCCGAAACCTTCAAGGAAATCTTCGACTCCCCGGCGAATATCCGGGCGCGGGTAGCCAAAGCCAGCCCGAATCCGGCCGCGCCGAATCCCGGACCGTTTTGGGATACGCGGCGGGATTCCGATGGAGAACAGTATCTGGTCCGGTCCGGTATCGTTTGGGATACCGAGCACCACCATCCTTACTACGTCTCGCTGGCGTCGCCCATGGCGCAATACGCCAAGATCCAGAGCGGCTTCACCTGGATCTTCGTCAGCGTGGTCCCCAGCGGTCTGGTGCTGGGCGGCATCCTGGGATGGTTCATGGCCGGCCGCGCGCTCACTCCCGTGAAGGATGTGGCGCTGGCCGCGCAGCGCATTTCCGGATCCAACCTGAGCCTGCGCATTCCCACCCGCGAGGCCGGCGACGAGCTGGATTACCTCATCCTCACCTTCAACCGCATGATCGAGCGGCTGGAATCTTCCTTCCAGCAGATGAAGCAGTTCTCCACCGACGTTTCCCACGAGCTGCGCACGCCCATCACCGCCATCCGCGGCCAGCTCGAAGTGGCCCTGTTCACCGCCAAGGCCACCGAGCAGTACCGCGAAGCCATGTTCAATGCGCTCCAGGATATCGACCGCCTCTCGCAGATTGTGCGCGCATTGCTCCTGCTCTCGCAGGCCGAATCGGGCCAACTGGCGCTGCAAAAATCGCGCCTGAATCTGCGCGAAGTTGCGGTGGACCTGGCCGACCAGTTTCAGATTCCGGCCGAGGCCGCCGGCGTCCGCCTGGAGGCCGATCTGCCCGCCGAATGTTTTGTGGAAGGCGACCGCGTGCAGATCGAGCGCATGATCACCAACCTGCTCTCCAACGCCCTCAAGTTCACCCCCGTGGGCGGCCAGGTGCGCCTGCGCGTGGTCTCTGGGCCGGAGCGCGTGGAAATAGTCGTCGAGGACACCGGCCGCGGCATTTCCACCGAACACCTGCCGCACATTTTCGACCGCTTCTACCGGGTGCCGGGCTCGGGTACCGCCCCCAACCCCGAACAGGGCCTGGGGCTGGGCTTGAGCTTCGTCCTGTGGATCGTGAAAGCGCATCACGGCAGGATCGAAGTCGATAGCGCTCCCGGCAAGGGCTCCCGCTTCACCATCACGCTGCCCGCTCTGGGTGTGGCGCCGGACGCCATGGAACTGGAGGGCCAGCCCGCCGGCCTGGGGTAACTTTGCAAAGGACCCGGTGCAGGTAAAGCCGGGCGCCGGGTTGAACCATCCGGGCGCCTTTAAGATGATATCATCCGATACTTGGGAAGCCTCCCACTCTTCTTAAGGAGAGAGCCATGTTCCGCTGGCGCGCGTTTTTGCTGATGATGCCGGCCGCTGTCGTGGCGGCTTGGGCACAAACCCCTGCCGCTCCGCACCCCATCGTAATGCTTTGGTCCGGCGACGCTCCCGGCTCCGAAGGCAAAACCGGCGACGAGAAAGTCAGGATGCAACAGGACGATCAAGTCGTTTCCAGCGTGCATCGCCCCTCGATCGCGGTGTACCTTCCGCCAAAAGGCAAATCCAGCGGCGCTGCCGTCGTCGTAGCCCCGGGTGGAGGCCATCGCGAAATCTGGATTACGCATGAGGGTTACCGCGTGGCCGAATGGCTCAGCCAGCGCGGCATTGCCGCCTTCGTGCTCAAATACCGCCTGGCGCGCGAATCGGGCTCCTCTTACACCATCCTGGGCCATGCTTTGCCCGATATCCAGCGCGCCATCCGCACCGTGCGGGCCCGCTCGGCGGAATGGGGTGTCGATCCCAACCGTGTCGGTGTGATGGGTTTCTCCGCCGGCGCGGAACTGGCGGGGCTGGCTGCCACGCATTACGACGACCCCGTGGAGCATCCGGTCGATGACGTCGATCGCCAGAGCGCCAGGCCCGCCTTCCAGGCCTTGATCTACCCGCCCGCCGCCGCCAATGCGAAGTACTCGAAGGATACTCCACAGGCTTTTCTCGCCTGCGGCGGTGACGACCAGATTGCCGCTGGCCTGCCCGATTTGTACAACGCTCTGAAGAGCGCGGGCGTCCCCGCGGAGCTGCATATCTACGCCGGTGTCGGGCACGGCTTCGGCATTCGCGAGACCAATCCTCCCGCCGTCGCTGGATGGATCGACCGCTTTCGCGATTGGATGTTTGACCGCGGCTTGCTGGCGGGAAAGTAGCAGATCCTGATGCGAAGGATTGCGTTTTGGATCGCACTCTGTGTTTCGCTTGTGGCGCACGCACTCGTGCGTGCCGCGTCGACACTCTTGTCGACGCCTGGAGCTTCTGCACTTGATGCGGGCCCATTGCCAAACCGCGGATCAGGCCTCCTGGCCTGCAACGCCGGCTTTCCAGCCGGCGCCGTGCGTCCGGACCGGGCTTCGGACGATTGGAGATCGACATGAACGACTTGACGCGTAGGGATTTGTTCAAGACCAGTCTGGCCGCGCCGGCTGTGGTTGCGGCGGCGACGGAGATTGCGATCGGCCAGGAAGCCCGGGCACAGGCCGCGCCGCCTGCCACTGCGGCTGCCGGCCCCGGCCGGGAGCGCCTGCTGCTGGATTTCGGCTGGCGCTTCCACTTCGGTCACGCCGCCGACGCGGCGCAGGACTTCAATTTCCGGGGCAACTTCTCCAAGACCGGAAATTTTGGCCCGGTAAGCACCCTGCTCTTCGACGACAGCGATTGGAAGGCCGTCGATCTGCCTCACGACTGGGCCATCGAATTGCCTTTCCAAAACGATCCCGCACTCTCCAGCAAGGGCTTCTATCCGCTGGGCCGGACCTACCCCGCCACCAGCGTCGGCTGGTATCGCCGCATCTTCGAACTCCCGGCTGCCGACGCGGGTAAGCGCATCACGCTGGAATTCGACGCCGCCTACCGCGAGGCCACCGTCATCTGCAACGGCTTCTACATCGGCAGGCACATCGGCGGCTATGACCCGTTCCGCTTCGACGTGACCGATTTCGCCTCCCCGGGCGCAAGAAACGTGCTCCTGGTCCGCGTGGACGCCACCCAGAGCGACGGCTGGTTTTACGAGGGCGCAGGCATTTACCGGCACGTCTGGCTGGTGAAGACCAACCCGCTGCACGTGAAGCAGTGGGGCACCTTCGCGCGCACCGAGGTGCGCCCCGGTGAAGCCACGGTGAAGATTCGCACGGAGGTGGAAAACCACGGCAAGGGCGCGCAGAACACGCGCGTCACCTCTACCGTTCTCGATCCCGCGGGCCGGGCGGTGGGGAAAGCGGCTACCGCGCCGGCATCCATCGCGGAGGGCGGAGACCATGTCTATGAGCAGCAGGTGGAGGTGAAGGCGCCCGCCCTGTGGTCGCTCGAACAGCGCAATCTGTACAAGCTGGTGACCGAGGTCGAAGCCGGCGGCGCCGTCACCGACCGCTACGAGACGCCCTTCGGCATCCGCGCCTGCGCGTTCGATGCGGAGAAGGGCTTCTTCCTGAATGGCCAATCCGTCAAGCTCAAGGGAACCTGCAATCACCAGGACCACGCCGGCGTCGGCGCGGCGCTGCCCGACGCGGTGCAGTACTTCCGCGTTCGAAAGCTCCAGGAAATGGGCTGCAACTCCCTGCGCACCTCGCACAATCCGCCCACGCCGGAATTGTTGAACGCCGCCGACGAGTTGGGCATGCTGGTGTTCGACGAAACCCGCATGATGTCCTCGAACCCCGAAGGCCTCTCCCAATTCGAGAACCTGGTTCGCCGCGACCGCAACCACCCCTCCGTCTTCATGTGGTCCATGGGCAATGAAGAAGGCACGGCCGGCACCGACAGGGGCTTGCTCATCCTGACGGCCATGAAAGCCGTGTCGACCAAACACGACGGTTCGCGGCCGGTTTCCATTGCGCCCAACGGCAGCAATAACATGGGCAAGTTCGGTTTCGCCGCGTGCGATGTGCAGGGCTATAACTACGCCGATCCGGCGGCCGACGCGTATCACAAAGCCAATCCCCAGGTCCCCGTGATGGGCACGGAGCAGGTCAGCGCGGTGGCCACCCGCGGCATCTACGTGATGGACCCGCAACACGGCTACGTCGGATCGTACGACCCCTACACCACCACCGGCCGCGCCTCCTGCGAGGGCTGGTGGAGCTTCTGCAACGCGCGGCCGTGGCTGGCCGGAGGCTTCATCTGGACGGGCTTCGACTACCGCGGCGAGCCTTCCCCCTACCAGTGGCCCAACATCAGCTCGCAGTACGGCATTATCGATACCTGCGGCTTTCCGAAGGACAGCTTCTTCTACTTCCAGGCGTGGTGGAAGTCCCAACCCACGCTGCACCTGTTCCCGCACTGGAACTGGCCCGGGCTGGAAGGCCAGGAAATCGCGGTCTGGGTGTACTCGAACCTGGAACGCGTGGAGCTGTTCCTCAATGGCCAGAGCCTCGGCGCCAGGGATATGAAGAAGGATTCGCACCTGGCGTGGAACGTCAAATACGCTCCCGGCGCAATTGAGGCGCGGGGATACAAAGACGGCAAGCAGGTGATGACGGCGAAGCGCGAGACCACCGGGCCGGCGGCCAGGCTGGTGCTCGCAGCCGATCGAAAAGACATTTCGGCCGATGGCGAGGACGTGGCGATGTTCGCCGTCGAGGTGCAGGATGCCCAGGGCCGCTCGGTGCCCGTAGCCGATAACCAGGTGAGTTTTCAGGTCTCCGGACCGGGCAAAGTGATCGGCGTCGGAAACGGGGACCCGACCAGCCACGAACCCGATCCGGGCAGTTCGCGTAAAGCCTTCAACGGTCTTTGCATGGCCCTGCTGCAATCCACCAAGGCGGCCGGAAGCATCACCGTGGAGGCATCCTCGCCCGGATTGACCGCGTCCAGCGTCACGATTTCCTCGAAAGCCGTGAAGCTCCGGCCCCAGGTGCCGGTTTGGGAGCGCGAGGTCCCGGCGGGCGAGGGCATCACGGGCCTGTGGAGACCCGCGCCTGCATCTGCTCCCGCGGGCGCCGGCGGCGGCGGCTTTGGCGGCGGAGCCGGCCAGGTCTTCACTTTCCGGCAGAGTGGGAATTCGCTCACTGGAACCGTGGAGGGCGGCGCCGCACCCATTGCTATCGAAAATGGAAAAGTGGATGGCGTCAGCATCTCCTTCAACGCCGCCAACGCTGTCTACGCGGGAACGCTGAAAGGAGACCAGATCGAACTTCAGCGCAGCGGCGGCGCTCCCGGTGGCCGGGGAGGACGCGGCGCCCCCGCCGAGCCCGCCGGGCCGCGCCCTGCCGTCGGCCCGCCGCCCGACGGCTCAGACCCGTCGTCCGCCGCTTTCGTCGGCCTTGGCAGAGGTGGCGCCGGAGGGCGGGGTCCGCAACCCCCCGCGCCGATAGTCCTTCAAAGAGCGAAGCGGTAAGACCCAATCAGAGCCGCGACCGTCAGGGAGCGTTTGCCCCCACGCTTAATTAATGTTCGTGAGCCCTCGAACACGCTGATCGCATCGCCCCGCCCGCCGCAAACCACGGGAAAACATTGGTAGGCCCGGCTGGACTCGAACCAGCGACCCTCAGCTTAGAAGGCTGATGCTCTATCCACCTGAGCTACGGGCCCGCGTTTTCAATAGCTTGTTGGTACCAGTGTAGCTGCAAGGCTTTTGAGGGTGCAATCGAAGGTAGTGTCCCAAGTTTTGCCTCGTCGGGGGAATTTGTGGGATTTGATTAGGTCCTTTTCCCACGCCAGCCGCGAGCGCGGCCAATCCAGACCGCGGCAGTAGGGTGAATCTGTTCCGGGCCCCGCGGCTTCCATTTTGATGGCATACTTCGTTCATGTCATTCCGCTTCCGGTGCGCGGCCGCTCTGATCGCGATTTGCTCTCTGGGGTCACTCTTCGCCCTCGCCCAGCAAACGAATACGGCATTCGTGGCGGAGACCTGGCCGTGGAAACCACCGGATGGCGCGGTCTATCCGGGGCGCGAATGGCAGAAACTGAAGTCGCCGGCTGAGGCGGGATTCTCGGTGGCCAAGCTGGAAGCGCTGCGCGGGTGGTTGAAAACGCAGAACACTACCGGTCTGATGGTGGTGGTGGGCGGCTATCTGCTCTTCGATTACGGCGACCTGGCGCACGTGACCAAGACGGCCTCGGTGCGCAAGAGCATCTTGGGAATGCTGATGGGCAACTATGTCGCCGATGGCAAGATCAACCTGCACAAGACGGTGAAGGAGCTCGGACTGGAGGACATGTGGCCGTTCCTGCCGATCGAAGAGGGCGCGCGGCTGGAGGATCTTCTGCAGTCGAAATCGGGAATTTATCTGGACGCCGACCCATGGGCCAAGCGAGGCGCAAACGCTCCGGGCACGGTGATGCATTACAATAACTGGGATTTCGACGCGGCCGGCACGGCATTCGAGAAGGCCACGGGACGCGATATTTACGACGCACTGGAGACGGACCTGGCGCGTCCGCTCGAAATGCAGGATTTCGATCGGGCCAGGCAGAAGAAGAATCAGACGGGTCCGGAAGAAAAGATCTCGGTGCATCCGGAATATGCGATCTATTTATCAACGCGCGATATGGCGCGGCTGGGTCTGCTGATGCTGCGCGACGGCAAGTGGAAAGACAAGCAGCTGATGCCCCGCAATTGGGCGTCGTATCTGACCACGCTCTACACGCCGGCATCGCAGGTAGGGCCGGAGTGGATGCGTCGAGAGTTGAATTCCGGTCCGATGCGGTGGGGTTACGGCGCGCTGTGGTGGGTATGGGATCAGCCGCGAGGATCGAATCCGGCGAGTTGGACGCAATTCACCGGCGCATTTTCTGCCATGGGAACGGATGGCCAGTACATCACCGTGATTCCAACGGTCGACATGGTAGTGGCGCACATGAACTACACGATCATGGAGCCACCGGAGAAAGACGTCACCGGGTTCCAATACCAGACGATGCTGCAGATGATTCTGGACGCGCACTGCGGCGAGCCCGGCTGCAAGTAGAAGCGGCGCCGATTAGCGGTGAAAGCTGGGGCCACTTCCGAGGATCCGTGGCCGCGGCGAAGTGACGGTGCGCAAGGCATCGGCGGAAGATAAAGCGGCGACGACGAAGGAAGATACGAAGTCGCTGAAGAAGATCGAGCAACTCAAAACGGAAATGCCGCCTTAAAAACCCGCTGCGCGCCGCGATCTATCCCGCGCCCGGCCTGACACGCGAATTCACATGCACGTGCGCAGCACGGCCGGCGATCGCGGAGCCTCTTGCAGGTATTGTTCCGCCACGCGCAGGGCGTCCAGCCGGCATTGCGCGTGAGTCCGCGCCAGAGCCACCGTGCGGCGCGACCATTCGAGCAGTTCGCGGGCTTCCTCCATGCGGGCCCGGGTGCAGACGCCGCGCGAGATTTCGCCTTCGAGCAGCCTGGCGTATTCGTTCCACAAGCCCGTGGCGCGGAGGAAATCTCCGGAGGCCACGGCCCGTCGGATGGCTGCGGTGCGCGCGGATGTCATAGGCTACTCGTTCGCGTACATCTGGTCGGCCGTCTGCATGGCGGAAAACATGCTGGTCAAGTAGGAGTACTGCTGCTCCATGGTGGAGATCGCCGCGTCCGCCTGCGCCATCTGGTTCTGGAGCTGCGTTTGCAGATTCGACACCTGCGTCTGCTTGGCGCTGATGGTCGTCCCGAGGGCGGAGATTTGCGACGTCAAGTCCGCCTCGGTGGTTTTGATCAGGCCGGTGGTGGGATCTTCCAGGCTGGTCATCGTATTGGTGGCGGCCTCCAGAAACCCGCCGCCGGTGGCCGAGCCGAGAAACGTGTCCACTCCGGATGAGTTGCCGAAATCGGTCGACAGCAGGGTCGTCTCGGTGTAGGTGAGTTGGCCGTTGGCGCCCAGGTCCAGCCCCAGGTTGTGCAGGTTCCCGATGCTGTCGCTCGAGCTATAGGTGGAAATACTGGCGAGCGCCTGGGAAAGGCTGTTGACGATAGCGTTTCCTTGCAGCGGACCTCCGGTTTGACCGCGCTGGTTGTCCAACTCCGTGGCCGCCGCATTGTAGGCACTGGCGAAGGTCGAAAGCGCGGAGTCCAGCGCCGAGGTCGAGCGCGTCACCGTAATGTCCACCGGCCCGGTGCTGGCCGCCAGCAGGTCGACGGTCAGCCCAGTGGCGATGGTCACCGTGCTCGTAGTGCTGTACACGTTCGCGCCGGAGTTGTCGACTTGGTATTCGGCTTCTTCGCCCGGCGGCTGCTGCTGGGTTTGCAGGCTGTTTCCCGAAGAGTCCTGGATATCCAGGGTGTTCGGGCCGAGCGAAGTGCTTTGCAGGGAAATTTCGTATTCCGGGCTGGCGGTCGAACCCACGTTGACGGCCGTGGCGTTCACCATGTTGCCGAATTGCGAATTGATGGTCGAGGCCACCGTGGCCGCGCTGTTGTCCGAGGGCGTGAAGCTGTAGCTTTGGCTGCCTACCACCAGCGAATAGGTCGTGGGATTGCCCGGCGGTTCGGCCGTGGAGACCCAGGGATTCGTGCTGAGACTGCTGGCATAGCTGCCGGGATTTATAACATTGATGGAATAGACGCCTTCCGCGACTCCGTCCGACACCGAGGCGCTCACCGCCTTGGGGTCCGAAATCGTCGTCTGGAAGGAGGATCCGCTCATGGCGTCGGAAATCCCCTGGATGGCGCTTTGCAACGCCGCGAACTTGCTGTCCACGGTGCTTAACTCGTTGGACTGGTTGGTCAGCGTGGTCTGCTGGTCGGTCAACAGCGTGATGGGCATCGACGCGATGGCTACCGCGCGGTTGATCACGTTCTGAAAATCCTGCGAATAGGCGCTCGTACCCGTGAAAATCCCCGTCGGGCTGGAAGTCGAGCTGCCGCTCCCGGACGAACTGCTGCTGCTGTCGATGCCGTTGCTGGTCGTGGTGGGCAATGAACTGCCGATAGTCCCCATATCTGAAACTCCAGGCCCGAACTCCAGGGCCGGACAGCAGTCTTATCGTCCTGTCCGGCCCGAAACTTTAGGCGCCTGCTTCTCCCCCAAATACTCCGCCAGAAACTGCCTCTGCTGTTCGCGTAAGCCACGCCCGGCCCGGCCGTCGACCGCCGAGGAACTGCCATTCCCGGCCCGCCCTGCCCCTCCCGCTACCAGATATAATGGCCGCCAGTATGCGCACTCTTCTCCTTCTGCTCTCCTTTTCCGCGGCCGCGTTTTCGGCCGGCGTTCCTTACCTCGGCGAGCCCGCGCTCTGCCCCACCCGCCCGGAAATCGCCTTCGTCTCCGGCGGCGATATCTGGGTCGCTCCCTCCAGGGGCGGCGAAGCCCACCTGCTTATCTCTCATCCCGCCGAGGAATCCCGCCCGCTCTATTCGCCCGACGGCTCCAGGCTGGCCTTCGTCTCCACCCGCACCGGCAACGGCGATATCTACATCCTCACCTTCGCCACCGGCGACCTCAAGCGCCTCACCTTCGACGACCGTCTCGATCAGCTCGACTCCTGGTCGCGCGACGGCCAGTGGATCTATTTCTCCAACGGCACCAACGACGTCGGCAACAAGAATGATATCTATCGCGTCAGCTCCGACGGCGGCACTCCCATGCCCGTCTCCGCCGACCGCTTCACCAACGAGTTTCAGGCCGCCCCCGCGCCCGATGGCGCCACCGTCGCCTTCGCCGCCCGCGGCAATGGCGACGCCCAATGGTGGCGCCACGGCCACAGCCACCTCGACGAATCCGAAATCTGGCTGCGCAGGGAAGGCTCCCCCGCCACTTACGAAAAAGTGGTCGATCTCAACGGCCGCAACGCCTGGCCCATGTGGACGCCCGACGGCCACCAGCTTTACTTCATGTCCGACCGCTCCGGCGCCCAGAATATCTGGACCGTCACTCCCGGTGGAAAACCGCGCCAAGTCACTAAATTCACCGATGGCCGCGTCATCTGGCCCACCATCTCTTATGACGGCAAGGCCGTCGTCTTCGAACGCGATTTCAAAATCTGGCAGCTCGATACCAGGACCGGCGAGACTTTCCCGGTCCCCATCGCCTTGGTCGGCTCCGTCGCCACTCCCGAAATCTCCCACCTCTCGCTCAACACCTTCAACGATCTCGCCGTCTCCCAGGACGCTCGCAAGGTCGCTCTCATCGCCCACGGCGAAGTCTTCGCCGCTTCCGCCCGCGATGGCGGCAACGCCTTCCGCGTCACCTCCACGCCCGGCCCCGAAACCCAGGTCTCCTGGGCCCCCGATTCCACCCGCGTCGCCTACCTCGGCCAGCGCGACGCCGTCACCCACGTCTTCCTCTACGACTTCATCCACCACGCCGAAACCCAGTTGACCAGGGACCCGCTGCCCGATCAGGCCCTCAAATTCTCGCCCGACGGCAAGTCGCTCGCCTTCATCCGCAACCGCAAGGAGCTCCGCGTCATCGATCTCGACTCCAAACAGGAGCGCCTGCTCGTCTCCGGCTTCCTCGGCTCCTACGCCTGGGCTCCCGATAACCAGTGGATCGCCTGCGTCGACGCCGGCGATCGCGGCCTGCGCAATATCTACGTGGTCGCCGCTTCCGGCGGCGCCGCGCGCCAGGTCAGCTTCGTCCCCAACTCCAACATCGGCTCCGTCGAATGGAGCCCCGACGGCAAGTTCCTCATCTTCGAAACCGGCCAGCGCACCGAGATCCCGCAGCTCCTGCGCATCGATCTGGTTCCCAAACAGCCCAAGTTTTCCGAAGACCGCTTTGACGATCTGTTCAAGCCCGAAACTCCCGCCGCCCGCGGCGGACGCGGCGCCGCAGCCGCCAATCCCGATGCCGATGTCGCCGCCGGTGCCGGCCGCGGCTCCCGCGGCGCGGCCGCCGCCTCCGCCCCCGCCGAGCCCAAGCCGCCCGTCAAAGTCGAGTTCGAGTTTGACCACATCCGCGAGCGCCTCACCGCCCTCAACACCGCCGGCATGCAGGTCGCGAACCCCGTCATCAGCCCCGATGGCAAGTGGCTGCTCTATTCCGGCAGCGCCGGCGGCCAGAACAACCTTTATCTGTATCCCCTCGACGAGGAGGCCGCCGGCCGCGGTGGACGCGGGGCAGCCGCTCCCCCCGGCGGCGGCCGTGGCGGCGGTGGCCCCGCGCATGCGCTCACCAGCACCTCCGCCATGCGCACCCACGCCCAGTTCTCCGCCGATTCCCGCGACGTCTTCTTCCTCGAAGCCGGCCACGTCACCGCCATCGGCGTCGAGAACCGCCAGTCCCGCTCCATTTCCATCGATGCCGAAATGGATGTCGATTTCAACACCGAAAAAATCGCCGTCTTTGAAGAAGCCTGGGCCGCCCAGCGCGACCGCTACGCCGATCCCCACTACAACGGCGCCGATTGGAACGCCGTGCGCAAAACTTACGCCCCGTTGATCGAAGGCGCCCGCACGCCCGATGAAATGCGCGCCATCCTCCGCCTCATGATCGGCGAGCTCAACTCCTCCCACTCCGGCATCTCCGCTCCGCCCCCCGCCGCGGCGGCAACCGGCGGCGCGGGCCGCGCGAGCGGCGTCGGCCAGCTCGGCCTCACCTTCGACCGCGCCGCTTACGAAAGCTCCGGCAAGCTCAAGGTCACCGAAGTCCTGCCGCACTCCCCGGCCGAGCTGGCCAAGATCCAGCCCGGCGAGGAACTCCGCTCCGTCGACGGCGTCCCGACCGGCGCCCACGTCTCGCTCGACGAGCTCCTCGATCACAAAGCCGGCAAGCGCGTGGTGCTCGATATTTCCGGCCGCTCCGTCACCGTTCAGCCGGTGGCCTCGCTCGCCGACCTCATCTATCGCAAGTGGGTCGAGGACAACCGCGCCTACGTCGCCAAAATCAGCAACAACCGCCTTGGCTACGTTCACATCCGCGATATGTCCGAAGGCTCGCTCACCCAGCTCTACCAGGATCTCGACTCGCTCAACCGCTCCCGCCAGGGCGTCGTCATCGACATCCGCAACAACAACGGCGGCTTCGTCAATGCCTACGCGCTCGACGTGCTCGCCCGCCGCCCCTATCTCACCATGACCGATCGCGGCGGTCCGCCCGCATCCGCCCGTACCGAGCTCGGCCAGCGCTCACTCGAGTTGCCCACCATCCTGGTGGTCAACCAGCACTCCCTTTCCGACGCCGAAGATTTCACCGAAGGCTACCGCACCCTCAAACTCGGCAAGGTGGTCGGCGAACCCACCGCCGGCTGGATCATCTACACCGGCTCCGTCACACTCGTCGATGGCACCACTATGCGCATGCCCGAGACCCAGATCACCGGCGCCGACGGCAAGAACATGGAGAACAATCCGCGCCCCGTCGATATCGCCGTCACGCGCCCCATTGGCGAGTCCTACACCGGCAAAGACTCCCAACTCGACGCCGCCGCCAAAGAGCTGCTCGCCGAGATCGACAAAAAATAGTGGCCCGCTTTTCGTCCCTTATCACCGCCGTCGACGCGCACGCCTGCGGCGAGCCCGGCCGCGTCATCACCGGCGGCGTCCTGGACGTCCCCGGCCGCACCATGTTTGAGAAGATGACGCATCTCGCCACTCACGCCGATCACATCCGCCTCCGCATGCTGCGCGAGCCCCGCGGCTATCCCGCGGCCTGCTGCAACCTCATCCTTCCGCCCGCCAACCCGGAGGCCGACGCCGGCTTCGTCATCATGGAGCAGACGGAGTATCCGCCCATGTCCGGCACCAACACCATCTGCGTCGTCACCGTGTTGATTGAAACCGGCATGGTGCCCGCGGCCGAGCCCATCACCCGGCTCAAACTCGATACCCCCGCCGGCCTGGTCGCGGTGGAAGCCGAAGTCGCGAACGGCAAGGTCCGCCGCGTCACCTTCCGCAACGTCCCGGCCTTCGCCACGCACCTCGATGCGCCTCTCGAAGTCCCTG
>Ga0181530_10003930_pt1 | contig 16164 bp, 6 predicted proteins | sample PEATcosm2014_Bin_42_FD_119769 | JGI IMG/M metagenome (GOLD analysis project Ga0181530, IMG submission 119769) | Peatland microbial communities from MTU Mesocosm Facility, Houghton, MI, USA - PEATcosm2014_Bin10_60_metaG | ecosystem: Environmental > Terrestrial > Soil > Wetlands > Peat | place... | reverse complement strand
ACTATACCCGAGGGCCATCGGATTTCGACCAGATCGGCGGAAGTGTTTGGCCCGAGTCCAAAATGTACGGGGCCGGCGCTGGACGATGCGTAACCCGCAGCCGTGGACTTGTGATCGTACTGGGTGCCGCTCTTGGTCACCAGCTTGATGCGCGCTCCGATGCCATCGCGGTTGCTCTTGGATCCCTCGAGTTTGAGCTCTAACCAATGGTTGGCGCCGGGGCTCTCATTCATCCAGATTTCCGCCGGAGCCTTGAGCGCACTTACCACTACATCCATGCGTCCATCCCCGTTCAGGTCGCCGATGGCCGATCCCCGGTGTCGTGAAGGAGGGAACGACGTCAGCCCCGCTTCGGAAGTCAAAGCGGCGAACTTCATGCCGCCCGGATTCATACCCCCAAGGTTGCGGAAGACCGTATTCGGTTGCTCAATGGCAAAGCGATTTGCGGACAGCGGCGACTGAACATGTCCCCGTGAAACGAAGATGTCCTTCCAGCCATCGTTGTCAAAATCGGCGATCGTCGGAGAATATCCAGCCATGGGCAGGCTCAGCAAGGTCATGCCGCTTTCCCCGGTTACCTCAACAAAGCTTCCTTTTCCTGTGTTTCGATAGATGGGAAAGGTTTCATTGTCCAGGGCGACCACGACAATGTCGGGATAGCCGTCATTATCAAGATCGCGGAAATCGACGCCCATGCCGGAGATAAATACTCCGTCCTCCCGCAGCGCCACATTCACGTCAAAACCAACTTCGTCGAACCTGCTCCCTTGGTTGCGAAAGAACCAGTTGAACGACTTGTCATTGGAAACAAAGATGTCCATCTTGCCGTCAAGATCGAAATCGGCTGTCGCCCCTCCCATGCCCTTTCCCGGATGGGCGCGCAAACCCCATTCGGCGGAGGCATCGCGGAATGTGCCGTCTCCGTTATTCAGGAACAGCTGGTTGGGAGTTGGTTTGTACATCTTTGGATGACAATAGTCGGGGTGCCCGTCGACGGGGCAGGAGGGTTCGTGCTCAATGTCCCACTTCATGTAATTGATGACCAGAAGATCGAGCAGGCCATCATTATTCACATCGACCCAAACGGCGCCGACCGACCAGAGCGGCCCGTATTCGGGATCGGGTTTATTGAGCCCGGCCTTGGCGGTTACGTCGGTGAAGGTTCCGTCTCCGTTGTTGTGATAGAGCGTGTTTTTGTACACGCCCGCGACAAAGATGTCTTCGTAGCCGTCGTTATCGTAGTCTCCAACCGCGACGCCGATGTCGTAGCCACTGCCCGCAAGGCCCGCCTTCTCGGTAACGTCCGTGAAGTGCCCTTTGCCGTCGTTCTCGAAAAGACGATTGGAATATTTTGGAGAGGACTTCCGGAGCGTCTTGATATCGGCTCCGTTGGTGAAGAATATGTCCAGCTTGCCATCGTTGTTGTAATCGAAGACGGCCACGCCCCCGGCCATGGTTTCGGGAGCATGGCGTTCGGGCGTCTCGCAACTGTCGAGTTCGAAAGCAATCGGCTGGTACGCGAACCGGATGGGACTATCCGCGGAGGGCTTACTGGCGATGGGCTGATTGGAGACGGGCTTTCCCGGCGGCGCAGGCGTGGGAGCGGCGGAGGGACTGGGGTTCTGCGCGAGCAACGGTGCCGATAACAGCAGCAGGACAATTGCGCACGCCGACTCCCAGTGTCTCATGGCTTGAAGGTCACAGCTGTCAACTCGGTCATCGAAAGCGATGCAGAACGCGGATTGGACAGTTAGCAAAGTGTAACCCGTGGCTTGCTACTCGGGCAGTTTTTGCTCGCCGCGAATTGAAAACCCGGCCTCCACTCCCGGAGCCGCTGTGCCGGGCTGGCCGCCACCCACGCTGACGCGGTAGTCACCCGCAGCGACAAGGCGATCTCCGGCGTCATTTACCAGGCTCAGGTCGCGGGGACTCAGTGCGAAGCGCACATGCTGCGTTTCATCGGGACCGAGATGGATTCGGGCAAATCCGCGGAGAGCGCGAAGCGGAGCGCCCGCCAATTTCGGGAAATTCAAGTAAAGCTGCACGACTTCGTCACCTTCGCGATGGCTTACATTCTTCACGTCGACTTCCACATCGAGTGAATTGCCCGCGTTCAGTTCCGTGGTGGAGAGTTTCAGATTGCTGAACTCAAATTTCGAATAATTGAGTCCATAACCGAAGGTGTAAAGGGGCTGGCCTGCAAAATACCGGTAGGTCCGGTTGTTCATCGCGTAGTCTTCGAATGCAGGCAACTGCTCGACGCCCTTATAAAACGTCACCGGCAGCCGGCCCGACGGATTATTCGCGCCCGCGAGCGTTTGGGCGATGGCAGTTCCACCGTCCTCGCCCGAGTACCAGGCGTCGAGAATGGCATCGGCGTGTTCGCTTGCCCAATTCACCGATAGTGCGCTGCCGTTCATAAGAACAACGACGAGCGGCTTGCCCGTCGCCTTCAGCGCTTCCAGAAGATCCTCTTCTTCTTTTGGCAAATCGAGACTGGTGCGGTCGCCTCCCTTAAAGCCGGGCACGTCCACTTTCATCTCCTCACCCTCGAGTTGGGACGTGATGCCGACTACCGCGACGGCCACATCCGCTTGCTTGGCCGCGGCAACCGCTTCCGCAATTGGATCGGAGATAAGATTCAGCCACACCAGCTTCGTGCCAAACCCCCCGCGCACGTACTCGATTTTTAAGGCGTAGCGGTGCCCCTTCTCGAGTTGCAGCGTCTTGGTCGTGGGTGTGGGATCGTGCAACGTAAGATCATCCACAATCAGTTGGCCATCGAGCCAAAGCCGGTTCATGGAGCCGGCGAGACCGATCTGGTAAGTGCCCGACTCGGCGGGCGTCAGAAAGCCGGTCCATCGCACCGAGAAGTCCTTCATGCCGGAAGGCGGCGTAAGCGCGGACGGATCCGGATGGAAAAGTTGGAGGTCTATCGACTTGTCCACGCGAACCGCCTGGGGCGTGCCCGCAAAATTCTCTCCCGAGAAATATTCTCCTTTGAGACCAGGCTGTCCGTCGCCGGTCGAAAGCACCGCCGTGGGGACGACGGCGGGTTGTCGCAGGAAATTCATCCCGGGGAAGAAAGTGACTTGGGCAAACTGCGTGCGGATGCCCTCCAGAGCTGTGGTCGCATGGGAAGCCGTGCCATTGTAGTTGCCGTGCAGCACGCTGACGGATTCGGCGAGCGGCCCGAAGACCGCAATCTTCCGGATATCCGGACTGAGCGGAAGCACGCCGTTATTCTTCAGCAGCACGATCGACTCCCGCGCCGCCTTCAGCGCGAGCGCCCGGTGCGCTTCGCTATCGATCTCCGAATCCGGCGTCTGGGCATACGGCACCATCTCGGGAGGATCGAACAATCCCAGCCGGAAGCGAGCGGTGAACAGGCGTTTCAGCGCAACGTCTATATCCTTTTCACTCAGAAGACCCTGCTTCACGGCGTCCAGATACTTCACATAGTCGGAGTTGTCGTTGACCTTGGTGAAAAAGTCCGCGCATTCATTGTCCATGCCCGTCTTCATCGAAACCGCGGCGGCTTCGGCCATGCTCTTGGTGAAGTGGTGGCCATTGAAGATGTCGGCGACGGCATCGCAGTCGGACACGACATAGCCATTGAACTTCCAAGCTCCTCGCAATTGATCCTTGAGCAGAAACTTGTTGGCGCAGCCGGGTTCGCCGTTGATCCGGTTGTAGGCGCACATCACCGACTCTGCCTTGCCCTCCGTAACGGCGGCGCGGAAGGCGGGCAGATACGTGTCCTCCATGTCGTGCTTCGACACTTTTACGTTGATCATGTGCCGCGACGGCTCCGGCCCGCTGTGAACGGCAAAATGCTTGGGCGTAGAGATCACTCGAAAATACTTGGGGTCGTCGCCTTGCATTCCGGTCACGAAAGCTACCCCCATTCGCCCGGTGAGAAATGGGTCTTCGCCGTAGGTTTCCTGCCCGCGTCCCCAGCGCGGATCGCGGACGATATTAATGTTCGGCGACCAGAAGTCCAGGCCTTCCATGATGTCGCGCCGCCCTGCGCGTACCGCCTGGTTGTGTTTCGCTCGCGCTTCGGTCGAGATCACCACCGCCATTTCATGGATCAAAGGAACATCAAAAGTTGCCGCGAGCCCAATCGGCTCCGGAAACACTGTGGCTGTGCCGGCGTTGGCGACTCCGTGCAAGGCTTCACTCCACCAGTCGTACGCGGGAACTTGCAGTCGCGGAATGGCTCGCGCCTGGTTCACCAGTTGGGACGCCTTTTCCGGCAGCGTCATTCGCCCTACCAGGTCGTCAACCCGCTCATTGATCGGCCGCGAGGGATTCAGATAAGGCAGGGCAGTCGACGCCTCCTTGTTGTTTTGCGCGACCGAACTGAATACGGCTACCAGCAGGACCATGATCGGCAGCGCAAACGTCCGCGTACGATATTTGTGCATGAGAGCGGATCTCCTTGCAGCAATAATTGTTCGAACCCGGTGGCCGAATGTTAAAGCGCGATGAAGTATAGCATCGTCAACGCATACGGAAGAGCGAACGTCCGATTGACGATTCAATGTCTGCAGAGTGCTGTGTAACGCCAGGGCGAAAGATGCGCAGCAGTGAGCGCGCAACCGCTAGCCGGGCTCCGAAGTGGCTGTAGTTGCGAGTTGTTTGGCCGAGAGTGTCATCGGAGAAAAAGCCCGCAAAAAAGCCAATAGCGTCTCGGAATCGTTTCCGCAGCAGTGTCCGGTGGCAAGTAACGGAAGGGCATTTCAAGGGGTTAGGAACCGTCAGCGTGGGGCAAGGTTACCGGTAGTCGGAGGTGTTTGCCATTGGGTACGGACGTGTGTCTGTCTAGTTTGACGATTCCATTTTTGGTATCAAAACCCGTCAAAATCATAGAAAAATATGGTATTTAGGATTTGTCGCCCGTCACGAATCGCATTTAATTATTTACTTACAAGGATTCGAAATTCTTCTTGACAACGTTCATCGAAAGAATGTAATCGTTAACGTTAACGTAAGCTGTATCTACTAGACTGTAACGCCGGAGGCTGTGGAACTATGACTTCGCACTTGTCTCAACGCGCTGATAACCCCGTGAAAGGCCGCACTTTGCGTCTCGCGGTCTTTTGCATGTTCATTCTCGCTTTCTCGGTCCTCGCGTTCGGCCAGGAGGCCACGATCGTAGGAACCGTCACTGACCCGTCCGGGGCTGCGGTCGCGGGCGCGACCATTACGCTCACCGACCACGAAACCGGCCAGGCTCACCGCCTCACCACCGGCAGTCAAGGTGAGTATGTGGCGCCAGACATTCATATCGGGCACTACACCGTGCGCGTCGAGGCGAAGGGCTTCAAATCGTCCGAGCGCAAAGACGTCGTGCTGCAGGTAGGCGATCGCACCCGCCTCGACTTCCAGATGCTGGTGGGTACGGCGCAAGAGACGGTAACGGTCGAAGCCACCGCCGTAGCCGTGCAATCGGATACCAGTGACGTCAGCCAGGTAGTATCGGGCGACCAACTCGAACACCTCGGAACCAACGGCCGAAGCATGTACACCTTCCTCAACCTGACGACTGGCTCTGCCAATCTTCAGGGGGACTCTCAAACTCCGACGTCAGTTGGCGGCGACGCCAACGTTAGTTTCAACGGCAATCGTCCCGTCCACAACCTCTTCATGATGGATGGCGGCGAAGACGCCGACCGTGGCGGAGGCGGAACTTTCGCCGTTATGCCGTCGATCGAAGGGCTCGGCGAGTTCCGGACGCTCACTTCGAACTATGACGCCGAATATGGGCTGTCGTCGGCGGCCACGATGACAACAGTTATCAAGTCGGGCTCGAAAGCGTTTCACGCCGAGGGCTGGGAGTTCTTCCGCAACGATGACCTAGACTCCCGCAACTACTTCAACCCCGCTCCCCAGCCGGTTGCCGAGTTGCGCTACAACATTTTCGGCTTCAACGCGGGCGGACCAATCGATTTTTGGAAGAAGGAACACAAGAGCTTCTTCTTCTACAATATGGAATGGCGCAGGACTGTCCAAGGTGGTGTTTACAATCAGACTGTCCCGTATGCAGGCACCTACGGTGGTAACTTCTCCGCCAATGTGCCACCGGACGTCTTGGTTAGCAAGCTTGTAGACCCGAGTCAGCCCGCCATCCCATTCTCGGGGCTGTACGTGCCTTGCGCAAATCAACTCTCAACTCAGCAACAAGGCCTTATTTCGGGTGCCGGCCTTACCTTCAGCACGCCACTCCCAAGTGGATCCTGTAGTCCCAACCCGAACGCAGAGCCGAATCCGGCTGGTGCTACGGTACCTACCAATCAGCCGATCTTTTCACCCTACCCGAACAACACGATTCCGTCGGGACTCATCGCCCCGAACGCCACGGCGTTGCTGGGCGCGGGTATCTTCCCGGCGCCGACCAACGGACAGCAGTTCCAGGGTGGAAATAAACAGCCAATCAATGTCCGGGAAGAGATGGTCCGGGTCGATCACACGTTTAACGACAAGTTCACGATTTTCGGACACTATGTCCAGGATTCCGTCCTGCAAACTTACGGGGAAACGATTTGGAGCGGTGACAACGTTCCCACCGTCAGCAGCACATTCGGCAATCCCTCGTACAGCGGTGTGGTTCATTTGCTCCACACCATTCGTCCGAACCTCCTCAACGAGGTTGCCTTTAACTACAACGGCAACAAAATCAACATCCTTCCCGCGGGCATATACACACAACCAAGCGGCTTCAAGGCCCCGCGCATATTTCCGGGCCCCAACCAGGACGACCGCATTCCGACGATCAACCTGAGCGCCCAGACGGGCACGCAATATAGCGCCAACTGGGTCCCGTGGATCAATAAGTACAACGATTACCAAATTCGCGATGACGTTTCCTGGACCAAGGGAGCTCACCAGCTAAGGATGGGTGGTAGCTGGGCGCTCTACGAGAAGCAACAGGACGTGTTCGCCTCTACTGAGGGCAATTTCGGGTTCAACGGTTCTTACTCGGGCAACGACTTTGCCGATTTCCTGTTGGGCTATGCTCAATCCTATGAAGAAGACGCCATTCACGATCACGGCAATTGGAACAACGTTTCCTGGGCTGCCTACATCCAGGACAACTGGCGTGTAAACAAGAAACTCACTTTGAATCTTGGAGTACGGTGGGATGGAGTGCCGCATACCTACGAAGTCAACGAACGCATGTCGAGTTTCTACGCCAATTTGTATAATCCGGCGAACGCGGCGACCTTCGACAACAACGGTAATATTTGCAGTGCGGCTGGAAATGGCTGCACAGCCGCTAGTCCCGGCCTGAGCGCCAGCCCCAATTCCATCCTGGCGGGCGTTCCGCTGTACACGAACGGCGTAGGTATCGGCGGTCAAGGTGGAGTCCCAAGAGGTATGGTGGACAACCACTGGGCCACCTTTGGCCCACGGATTGGATTTGCCTATGACGTGACCGGTCAAGGCAAGACCGTGATCCGCGGCGGATTTGGAATCATGTACGAACGCATCCAAGGCAACGACGTGTACGATTCGGCCACGAACGTTCCGTTCGACGCGAGCGTCACGTTCAACAACGTTCTTCTGTCGAATCCAAGCACCTCGAACCCTGGCATTAATAACTCAGGCTCGACGCTGGCGGTGCCAGTCGTCGCTACCAGCGTCACCGGCTTCGACCGATCCAATTACAAACTGCCGATCAGCACTCAGTTCAGCATAGGCGTGGAGCAGGGGTTGGGCTCGAAGGCGGTGTGGTCCGTCTCTTACGTCGGCAACCAGAACCGGCACCAGAGCGACTACCGCGAGATCAATGCACCGGACATCGGCACAGTACCCTGTCTGGTCAACAAGGGTGACTGCACGGGTGCGCAGCCCTCTTACAACCAGGTGGTGCAGTATTTGGGTTACCACTCCATCCGACTGGCTACCGATGAGGCAAATGCCCATTACAACTCGCTGCAGACTTCCGTCCGCGGGCGCGTGGCACGGGACCTCGAGCTCCAAGCCGGGTGGACGTATTCGAAGGCGATGGATCCGACGACCGGAGGCGGCAACGGCTTCGATCTCGACAACATCTCCAATCCGTATGCCGGCTGGAGATACGATCAGGGACCGTCGGTCTTTGATCGCAGGAACGTCCTGTTTATCAACTATATCTATGATATCCCGTTGTTCCGGGATACCTCGAACAGGGCAGCGAAAGCGGCACTCGGGGGATGGCAACTGTCCTCGATCATTAGCATAATGTCGGGGGCACCGCTCAACATCACACAGGGCGGTAGCACCGCAGCAAGTATCGTCCCCAATTCCACGGTCCGGCCCGATCTCACGGGTAAGATCTCTTATCCGCACAAGGCCGGCGAATGGTTCGATACGTCGGTCTTCGCGGCGCCGGCTTGCGCCACAGGCCCAGACTGCTGGGGTAACCTGGGGCACGACGCACTGCGCGGTCCCGGTCGCGATAACTGGACAATGTCGCTCTTCAAGAACTTCGCCTTCACTGAACGCGCCCGTCTGGAATTCCGGGTCGACGCGTTCAATATCTGGAACCACACTCAATTCATCGGAAACGTCAATCAAGGCGGCATCTCTACCACCACGACGGCCAACAACTTCGGCGCGGTCACTTCGGCGTACGATCCGCGGGTGTTGCAACTTGGATTGAAGATGGTCTTCTAGTTTGCCTCATGAGGCGAGCTTGCCCCGCTCCCAGAGAAACGGCTGGGAGCGGGGCAACATTTTTTGCGGCAAAATCATCCACCGGCTCACTCCATGAGTCGCGGCCCAGTTGCAGGTGTATAGTCATAAAGAATTGCGAAAAGACCGGAGAACGGATAAGTTGTTTCCTCGGGCACGGATCGTTTTTCGATCTTCCTCCACGAATCTACCTCCCGCGCACCGCGACTTCGGCATGAAGAGCTGGAAGCTACGACTGGCGGTTTTCGCGCTGCTGTTGCCGGGCTCTGCGTCAGGCCAAACGTCCACTCCAGCCCAGGCGATCGCCCTCGAACAACAGGGGAAACTAGCTGAGGCTGCCCAGGTTTGGCGGGCGGTGACCCAGCGAAATCCGAAAGATGCGGCTGCCTTTGCGAGCTTGGGCGTGGTGCTGTCTAAAGAACAGAAGTACGACGAAGCGGCTTCCGCCTACAAGACGGCACTTGCCCTGAATTCGAAGTTGCCCGGAATGCAGTTGGATCTTGGCTTGGCTGAGTTCAAGCAGGGACACTTCGACGCAGCCATCCCTCCCCTGACCTCCGCGTTGAAAATGGAACCACAGAACATGCAGGCGCAAACGCTGCTGGGTTTCAGTTACTACGGCGCCAAGCGCTTCGCGGACGCCGCCGAGCATCTCAAAATCGCGGCGAAATCCGATCCGGACAACACCGAGCTTCATCAAGTCCTGGCGCAAAGCTGCTTATGGGCCAAGCAGTATGCTTGCGCGCTCGACGAGTTCCGCCAGATTCTGGAGCAGAACCCGGATTCGCCCGCCGCTCATGTGCTCACCGGCGAGGCGCTGGATGGATTGGGAAGGACGTCCGATGCCATCGCCGAGTTCCAGGCGGCGGCAAAAGCTTCACCGCGCGAACCGAACGTGCATTTTGGCCTGGGTTACCTGTATTGGAAGTCACACCAGTACGACGATGCCAAGCGCGAGTTCGAGAGCGAACTGTCCGTCGATTCGGGCCACGCCCAGGCGCTGGCCTATCTGGGCGACATCGAGATGAAGTGGAACCATCCAGAGGAGGCTCTCGCGCTGCTGGGCAAGGCCACAAAGCTGCAGAATGACGTTCGTATCGCCCATCTGGACATGGGGACCATTCTTGCCCAGCAGAAGCGCTACGACGAGGCCTTGGCCGCGCTCCGGCGGGCGGTGAAATTGGATCCCGGTCGGCCCGACGCCCACTACCAGTTGGCGCACGTCTATCAGGACATGGGGAACCGAGAGGAATCGCAGAAGGAACTCGCCAAAGTTCGCGAACTGCACGAGAAGGCCGACGACGCTGTCGCATCCAAGATGTCAACTGCTCCGTCTTCGCCGCCTCAATAGGAACGCGGATTTGTCGGAATATTCAAATGAAACAGATTGGGACTAAAACGCAGAAAGGCACAACGATGAACTTACACATCCGCTCACTCCGCACGAAACCATTGGCGCTCGGCATTGCGATCCTCAGTCTCAATTTCGCGCTGCTGTCGGCCTTCGCGCAGGCCGGTTCGGAACAGAAGAAGCCACCGGCACCCTGGATGAATGCCAGCCTTTCTCCGGACGAGCGAGCGGCGCTGGTGGTGAAGGAGCTGACGCTCGACGAGAAGATTTTGCTTTTGCACGGGACCGGCATGTCTGACCTGGGTCCGGTCAGCCCGCTGGCCGCGCAATCCAATGGCGGCGCGGGATACGTCGTGGGTATCCCACGGTTGGGGATTCCCGCCATCCAGATGGCGGACGCTGCCTACGGTGTGACGAGAGGCGCAAAAAATGGCCGTTATTCCACGGCTTTGCCGGACGATCTTGCCGGCGCGGCAAGTTGGGACCCGGAAGCTGCGTATGAATATGGCGCGCTGATTGGCCGCGAGTTACGAGCCCAGGGCTACAACGTATCTTTGGGAGGCGGCGTGAATCTGGCCCGTGAGCCTCGCAATGGACGCACTTTCGAGTATATGGGCGAAGATCCGATCCTGGCGGGAACGATGGTGGGGCAGGTTATGCGGGGAGAGCAAGCGCAACACGTGATTGGAGACCTGAAGCACTACGCGCTGAACGACCAGGAAAGCGGGCGGAACGCCGTCAACGTCAACATTGATAGGCGGTCGATGAGAGAAAGCGACCTGCTGGCCTTCGAGATTGGTCTGCGCGAGTCCAACGCGGGCGCGGTGATGTGTTCCTACAACCGGGTGAATGGCGATTTTGCCTGTGAAAACAAGTACCTGCTGACCGATGCGTTGAAGAGAGACTGGAACTTCAAGGGCTTTGTGATGTCGGACTGGCAGGGAACGCACAGTACCGCGAAGGCGTCTGCCGCCGGATTGGACCACGAGGAGCCCGGTGAAATCTTTTATGGGGACGCCATGAAGAAAGCGGTGGAGTCTGGCAACGTTCCCCTGGCTGAAGTGGATGAGCATGTTCACCGCATACTGCGGTCCATGTTCGCGAGCGGAGTTATCGATGACCCGCCGAAGAAAAGTGCGGTGGATGTGAAAGGCGGTCTCGCGGTCGCGCAGAAGATCGAGGAACAAAGCATCGTGCTGCTCAGAAACGAGCATTCGCAACTCCCGCTTGAAGTCTCTAAAATTGCCAGCATTGCGGTGATCGGTGCGCACGCCGACGTCGGCATGATTTCGGGCGGAGGCTCGGCCCAGGTCGATCCTCCGGGAGGAAACGCGATCATGCCGCCGGGGGAAGGCGGACCCAAATGGCACGCCCACATATGGTTTCCGACGTCTCCTCTGAAAGCCATTAGGGCCCAGGCCCCGCACGCGAAGGTTCAGTACGACCCGGGCGCGAATCCTGACGCAGCCGCCGCCTTGGCGAAGACGGCTGACGTGGCGATCGTGTTCGCTTACCAATGGGAGAGCGAAGGCATGGATCTCGACAGCCTCTCGCTCCCCGAGCGCCAGGATGATTTGATTGCCAAGGTGGCGGCCGCAAATCCGCACACGGTCGTGGTGCTCGAGACCGGCAGCCCGGTAACCATGCCATGGGCCGAGCAGGTGAGCGGTATTCTGGAAGCGTGGTACGGCGGCAGCCGGGGCGCCGAAGCGATCGCCCGGGTGCTTTTCGGCGAGGTGAACCCGAGCGCGAAACTGCCCATCACTTTTCCCAAGAGTGAGGCGGATCTGCCGCATCCGAGCATCGTTAAGCCTCCCCCAGAATCGACTACCAGAGGCCATGATCCCGATGCCTGGAGAACAATCGCGTCCGGCCTGCCGGCATTCCAGACGACGTATGACGAGGGGTTGAAGGTCGGATACAAGTGGTACGACGCTGAAAAAAAGCAGGTCCTATTTCCCTTCGGCTTCGGCCTCTCGTACACCACTTACACCTATTCCAATCTCAAGGTAACGCCGGGAAAAAGCGTTCATCTGAATTTCACCGTGACCAACACAGGCAATCGCGCCGGAGCGGAGATTGCCGAGGTTTACGCTGTGCTGCCGGAGAGTGCCGGGGAACCGCCAAAGCGGCTGGTGGGCTGGAGCAAAGTCAAACTGAATGCGGGAGAAAGCAAAGAAGTGGCAATAGAAGTCGACCCGGAGTATCTGTCCATCTTCAACGTTGAGCGAAACGCCTGGCAGCTAATTCCCGGAGACTACACGTTCCTGGTGGGAGGTTCCTCGCAGAGCCTGCCGCTGAAAGAATCGGTCAACTTGAAATAACCTCGGCGGCGCTGCAGCAACTTGCGCGAAGATGACCTGAACTGTCCTCTTCAGGTTCTCTCCCATCCGTTGCACCGTGATGGTGCCCCCACGCGCCAAGCGCGCGCAGACTCACTCTTCTGCTCCATTTCTCCATGCGGTAGCAGCGGTGCTAAAACACAAGAACGGTCAATCTTGACCAGTTGTCTCCGGATATCTGTGTCACAGTGTAAGTGCAGGCTATGCAAAAACGTGAGTGTTCGGATTGCGGTGGCGAGTTGGTTCTGACGGTGCGATCGAACCAACCCCACGCGAGTAACGATGGGCCAAGCCTGGTGACCAGCGCGGTTACAAGCTGGAGATGCGGCACCTGCGGCTCCGCCTTTACAGCCGCACAACTCCGCGAAGACAAGCGCGGACGGTCAAAAGCACGGGTGAGTGTTTAGCAGGACACCGCGATCGCTACTGTTATCGATCCAATCTAGTTCATGGAGAGCCGGGCGTCCTCGCCCGCTGGCAGGGGCTAGACTCCCGTTCCTCTACCGTTTGACTGATTACGTGGTTACGGCTACCTGCGCAGTCCCGCGGCCGGGGAGGAGTTCGCCGGGACCGTGTGATTTGCATCGCGGAATATATACAAGTAACATAGTAGAGTTAATTGTGTTAAACGGCGCCGGGAAGTCCGACGCCCGAAGCGCCGATTTCAGGAGTCGAATCGCACCGTCGATAATCTAAAAACCTATGAAAATCGCAAACGATGTGACGGAATTGATTGGCCACACGCCGCTCGTGCGGCTCAACCGGGTTACAGAGGGCGCGGTTGCCGAAGTCGTGGCGAAACTGGAGAGCCAGAACCCCCTGGCCAGCGTAAAAGACCGCATCGGGGTGAGCATGATTGCCGATGCCGAAAAGACGGGCCGGATTCAGCCTGGGAAAACCGTTCTGATTGAGCCGACCAGCGGCAACACCGGCATCGCTCTCGCCTTTGTAGCTGCCGTCAAGGGCTACAAGCTCATCCTCACCATGCCCGAGACGATGAGCCTGGAGCGGCGCGTGCTGCTGCTGGCATTGGGCGCCGAGATCGTTCTTACGCCCGGTCCGCGGGGAATGAAGGGAGCGATTCTGAAGGCCGATGAAATACTGGCCGCGACTCCGAACGGATACATACTCCAGCAATTTGACAACCCAGCCAATCCGAAGATTCACTTCGAGACGACCGGCCCCGAGATTTGGGAAGACACCGACGGGCGCGTCGATTTTCTGATTTCCGGCGTCGGGACGGGTGGAACCATCACCGGCGTTTCCGAATACATAAAGGCCAGGAAGCCGTCGTTCAAGGCCATTGCCGTCGAGCCGGCCGATAGTCCGGTGCTCTCCGGCGGAAAGCCAGCGCCGCACAAGATCCAGGGCATCGGCGCCGGCTTTGTCCCGAGCATCCTACGCCGGGACCTGGTTGACGAGGTCGTCACCGTGAGCAACGAAGACTCCATTAACATGGCGCGGCGGCTCCCGCTCGAAGAGGGCCTGCTGGTCGGCATTTCTTCGGGAGCGGCCGTGGTCGCGGCTTTGCAGGTGGCGCGCCGTCCTGAAAACGCCGGTAAACTGATTGTCGTGGTTCTGCCGTCGTTCGGCGAGCGCTACTTGAGCAGCATTCTCTTCGAAGGACTCCGGAACCAGGCGTTGCAGATTCCAACGTCGCAAATTCCGGCCTGATCTTCTAATCTTGGGTCATGCCGCATCTGTTATCGCTAATCCGCGAAGACGTTGCCACCGTGCTGGAGCGCGATCCTGCGGCCAAGTCGCGCCTCGAGATTTATCTTTGCTACTCCGGCCTGCATGCGGTGTGGTTCTATCGCATGAATCACTGGCTGTGGAACCACAATTTCCTTCTGCTGGCGCGCTGGTTGTCGCAGACTGCGCGCTTTCTCACCGGCATCGAAATCCATCCGGGCGCGAAGATCGGCCGACGGCTCTTTATCGATCACGGCATGGGAGTCGTGATCGGCGAAACCGCTGTGGTCGGTGAGGATGTCACGCTCTACCAGGGTGTGACGCTCGGCGGGACCGGAAAGGAACACGGGAAGCGGCACCCGACGCTTCTCGACAACGTGGTCGTCGGCGGGGGCGCGAAGATTCTTGGCAACATCACGGTGGGGCGCAACTGCAGGATTGGCGCAGGGTCAGTCGTGCTGCGAAACGTGCCTGACGATTCCACCGTGGTGGGCGTTCCGGGACACATCATCTTCCGAGAAGGCAAGCGCGTGGTGATCACCGACCCCAAGCAAATCAACGACCCGCTTTCTGAGGCCTTGGCCGCGGTTGCGACTGAGGTAAACAAGTTAGCGGAGCGAGTGCATCAACTGGAAGGCAGGGGCGGAAGTGAGCCACTTTCGGAATCCCTGCAACGAATCATCGAAGATATCGATTACCAGATCTAGCGTGGCATTGTGATGCAGCGCGACCTGAATAAGAGTTGTCATCCTGAGCGAAGCGAAGGACCCATGCATTTGTTCGCCGCGCTGAAATGCATAGGTCCTTCGCTTCGCTCAGGATGACAACTCATGAAAGATGTCACAAGCAGATTCGACACAATAACTCCCCTTTCAAACGTACCGAAGTATGATTAACGTTTTCGGCTTGAGACCTCCAGCGGATGAAATACGGTTTTGTAATCGATAACCGCAAGTGCATCGGGTGTCACGCCTGCACGGTGGCGTGTAAAACCGAGAACTACGTGCCGGTGGGCGTGAACCGGACCTGGGTCAAGTACGTCGAGAAAGGCGCTTTCCCCAACACCCGCCGCGTATTTCAGGTCACGCGCTGCAACCATTGCGAGAAGCCTCCGTGCGTCACCATCTGCCCCGTGACGGCAATGTACCAGCGCAAGGACGGCATTGTCGATTTCAATTCCGAGCGCTGCATTGGCTGCAAAGCCTGCATGCAGGCTTGTCCGTACGATGCGATTTATATGGATCCGGACGATGGCACGGCGACCAAGTGCCATTTCTGCGCGCATCGCACCGAAGTCGGACTGGAACCCGCGTGCGTGATCGTGTGCCCGGAACACGCCATCATTGCCGGAGATCTGAGCGATCCTGCAAGTGAAGCGGCGCAACTGGCGGCGCGGGAACCAGTGCGCGTGCGCAAGCCCGAGCAGGGAACTCAGCCCAAGCTCTACTACATCGATGCCGATGAGAGCGCGATCGTCCCAACGGCAGCGCGCCATGAATCGATTTACATGTGGTCGCAGCGGAATGCGTCTGTGCACGGTGGCGGCGCCGTCTATCCGCTCGATAGCCCCTTGTTGCAAAAGGACGCTCTGGCAGCCTATGACGTTTCTCATGCGCGTCCGTGGGGATGGCAAGTGCCGGCTTATTGTTGGACCAAGTCGATCGCGTCAGGCGCGCTGGCCGTGCCGGCCATCGCCATGGCGCTCGGAACATTGTCGGGCGATCGTTTCCGCGATATCGCGCTCGCGACCGTTGCGCTCCTGTTCACGGCGCTCACCACGGTGTTGCTGGTTTGGGACCTCGATCACAAAGAACGATTCCTGCGCGTGGTATTCACGCCGCAAAGTAAATCGTGGCTGGCGCGGGGCGCGTTCATTCTGATCGCATACAGCGCGCTGTGTGGCATGTTCTGGTTGGGCGCGGTGGCGGGATTTTCTGTCGTTACATCGCTTTTGTTGTGGCCCACGGTGCTGGCCGGATTTTGCGCGGCGGCCTACACCGCGTTTCTCTTCGGACAGTGCGAAGGTCGTGACCTGTGGCAAACGCCTCTCCTGCCGGTGCATTTGGTCGTTCAAGCACTGCTCTCGGGAGCGGCGGT
>Ga0181530_10003928_pt1 | contig 16171 bp, 10 predicted proteins | sample PEATcosm2014_Bin_42_FD_119769 | JGI IMG/M metagenome (GOLD analysis project Ga0181530, IMG submission 119769) | Peatland microbial communities from MTU Mesocosm Facility, Houghton, MI, USA - PEATcosm2014_Bin10_60_metaG | ecosystem: Environmental > Terrestrial > Soil > Wetlands > Peat | place... | reverse complement strand
GAGTCCTCGGGAGAGAACATTCTGTTTGGCGGTGGCCCCTTCGGCAACAATCCCAGCGACATCGAGATCCGGCGCAATCATCTCTTCCGCCCCATGCTGTGGATGGAGGGCGCACCCGGCTACACTCCGGCCGCTTCGGGCCATCCCTACGTCGTCAAGAACCACTTTGAGGTCAAGAGTGCGGTCCGCGTCTTGTTCGAGGCCAATCTGCTGGAGAATTGCTGGGGCGGCTTCAGCCAGACCGGATATTCGATTCTGATCACCCCCAAAAACCAGGGCAGCGAGTGCCCTGTTTGCCGCGTGAACGACGTCACCATCCGCTTTGACCGGGTAAGAAATGTTGGCGGAGTATTGCTGATTGCCAACGCGCACGCGGGGAAGACCGGCGCATCGTCCGCCGACGGCGGCCGCTACAGTATTCATGACCTCTTCGCCGACGAAGTGCACGACAAGGACTACAAGGGGTTCGGGGCCTTCCTCATTCTGGTCTCGGAGCAGCCCCCGGTGCATGACATTCAGATCGATCACATAACTGCGTTTGTCAGCGGCGTGTTGCTGTCGATCCAGAATACCGGAGCGAAGCTCCCAAACTTCACCCTCACCAACAGCGTTTTTTCCGCCGGAGACCGGAGGATGTCCATTGCCTCGGCGGGCGGAGGTCCGGAAAGTTGCGCCGGACGGAGCCAGATGATGGGCGGCGAAGCCGTCCTCGACGCCTGCTTTGACCCCTATAAGTTCGACAAGAACTTGATCGTCGGAGGACGCGGGACCTTTCCCAAAGGCAACTTCACCGCCGGTTCCCCCGAAGGCGCCGGCATCCGCGACCTTAAAGACACGATCGGCAAAGATCCCAGGCTGTGCCACGACAAAGGACCGGGATGTAAGAAGGTCTCTCCCGGCGCGGGCGCCGCTTCCGACGGGCGGGATGTGGGGGCCGACATTGACGCGGTCGAAGCCGCTATCGCCGGGGTGGAATAGAAATCGACGGCGAACTATAAATTCAACCCTTGTTAGACTAAGGGTTTGAAACGGCGCGGGCCGCCTCGCGTGATAAGATTTTTACGGTGCCCGCAGCCCGTATCAGCGATCGCAAGCATGCTCCTGTCTTCGTGATGGGTTGCCACCGTTCGGGGACGAACCTGCTCTACGACATGTTGTTGTCCTCCGGCGGCTTTGCCATCTACCGCGGTTACCTGCCGATTTACAAGATGCTGGTTCCGCGCTTCGGCTCCTTGAAAAGCCGCGCCAACCGGGAAAAGATCGTCGAGGTCTGGCTGCGCAGCAAGGGATTCCGGCGTACCGGCCTCGATGCCGGGCGCTTGTCGGCGCCGCTCGTGAACGACTGCCGCAACGCGGGAGACTTCATTCGCATCGTCATGGATGCGGTGGCGCAGAAGCAGCAGGCGCAGCGCTGGGCGGTGTACGATCCCGACAACGTGCTGCGCGTAGAGAGTGTGAAGCGCGACCTGCCCAACGCGCTATTTGTGCACATCATCCGCGACGGCCGCGACATTGCCCTCTCGCTCAAGAAAATGGGCGGATTCACTTCCCTGCCCTGGGATCGGGGTCAAACCAACAGCCTGGTGGCGACGGCGCTGTATTGGGAGTGGATGGTCGGCAAAGGGCGCGCTGGTGGCCGAAAGTTTCCCGCCGACTACATCGAGGTCCGCTACGAAGACCTGATCGCTAACCCGCGCGAAACGCTCGCCAAACTTGGCCGATTTATCGACCACGATCTGGACTACGATCGAATTCAGCGCGCCAGCCTGGGCCGCCTCTCGGAAACAAACTCGTCGTTTCGCGAAGAAGGGCCAAAAGAGAAAATCAATCCGCTTGGCCGCTGGAAAGAACGCCTGGCGCGCAAGGATGTCGCTGCCATCGAAGCCACGGTGGGCGAGTGCCTCCAGGAAAATGGCTACGAACTGTCGCTGCCTGCCGCCGAACGCCGTCGCAGCTTGCGATATTCCTCGATGCGCGGAGTGTATCCCGCGTTTCTCAGCGGCAAACTGTGGTTGAAGTTGCATACGCCCCTCGGCCGTTTCGCCAACCTGTCGGCGCTCGAACTCGAAGACTCACCGGCGCAGGCGGCGGAGCCGGTGTAGTCCCGAGACGCGGATTGACGATCATGGATTTTGAAGATCATGGATAACGTTGTTGTCGAAAATCGGCCGGCAACTCAGGCGCCAGCGCCGGGCGCGCGGAGCTCCCGTTCCAAGGCCCCGGTGTTTGTGCTGGGCTGCGGACGCTCGGGGACCAAGTTCCTCTACCACACGCTGCTTTCCGCCGGAGGCTTCGCCGTGTATCACGCCGAGAGCAACGCCTTCAATCTGCTCGGCCTGCGCTTCGGCGACCTCGCCCGGCGCCACAACCGCCGCCGCTTGCTCGACGCCTACTTCACAAGCAAGCTCTTTCAGCGCACCGGACTCGATCCTAAAGAAATCGAAGACCGCGTGCTGGAAGACTGCCGCAATGCCGGCGACTTCCTGCGCATCGTGATGGAATCCATCGCCCGCAAACAAGGCGTCGATCGTTGGGCTGAATCTACTCCCCTGCACTTGCTCTATCTTCCATTGATCAAGAAGTTGATTCCAGAAGCGCTCGTCGTCCACATCATTCGCGACGGCCGCGACGTTACCGCTTCGCTCTATCGCATCGGCTGGATTCGTCCGCTGCCCTGGGACCGCGCTCGCGCGTTTCTCCCGCCCGCGATTTTCTGGCGCTGGATCGTAAGCAAGGGACGGCGCTACGGTCAGGCGATGGGCGCCGACTACATGGAAGTCCATTACGAGGACCTGGTGCTGGACCCGCGCGGAACGCTCGGGCGCATTGGCCAGTTCATCGAACACGATCTGGACTATGACCGCATCCAGCAGGTCGCACTTGGGTCGGTGCACAATCCAAATTCCTCGTTTCGCGGCGATGGCAAGGAGGCCGAAGCCAACACCATCGGCCGCTGGAAACGCATGTTCACAGCGGCGCAGATTCGAGAAATCGAATCGAGCATCGGCGACCTGCTCACAGCCACCGGTTACACGCTTGAAACGCCAGCTGCGGAATTGCGTCCTTCACGGTCCGTGCGTTTCATGAATTTTCTGTATCCGTTATATTACGACTTCAAGCTTTGGCTGAAATCGAATACTCCGCTCGCCCGCATTGCCGCAACGGGCCGCATGGGCATCGCTGAGCCCGATGCGAAACCCAAGGCAGGCGGGCCGGTGGTGTAAGTCCAGTCCGGGGCAGCGCAGAAGAAACACCCTTGATGGATTTGTCATCTTGCGAGATGACAAATCCGAACTATGGCATCCAACGATGAATGCAATTTCACTAACCCGGCAGCCCGAAGGCGAGTTTCACCACTTCGGCATCGTCGTGGCTTCGATTTCGAAATCGGCGGAGGGCTTCGCCAATATGCTGCAAGCGGATTGGGACGAGCGGGTTATTCATGATTCCAATCAGGGCGTTCGCGTTACCTTCCTGAAGAGCCGCCGCGCGGGCGATCCGCTCTGGGAACTGGTTGAACCGGCCCATGAAAAATCCCCCGTGCAGCCGTTCGCCGCCAGGGGAGGTGGCCTGCACCACATTTGTTATGCTGTGGACAATCTGGAGCAGGCACTCGACGCTGCGCGATCGCTGGGAGGGATCCTTACGCGGCGGCCTATGCCGACCATCGCGTTCGGCGGCCGGCGCATCGCCTGGATCTACACCAGAAACCATTTACTGATCGAGTACCTGGAACGCTGATTCGACTTCTACGCGCATTTCGATGTCCGATTCGACCTCCAATCCGGTGCCCGCTGAACACGACCCGTTAACGCTGCGCGCGCAAGTTGACGAACTGATCGCCCGTGGTGCTTTCGATCTTGCCTCGCGGCGGCTGGCTCAACTTTGGCGGCGCGATCCTGCACAGGGTACGGCGAGCTTCGTGATTGCGCGATTCGAAGAGATACGCGATAAGCTCGCTCTCACAAAACTCAAACTCGCGATCCTGCGCTCATTCACCGTCGAGCCCATCGTGCCGCTGTTGCGGGCGGAAGCATTTTCCTACGGTATCGATCTGGAAGTTCATGTCGGCGATTTCAATACCTACGTGCAGGAAATACTCGACAGCCAGAGTTCGCTCTATCGCTTTGCGCCGAACCTGGTCGTGCTGGCGGTGCGCGCCGATCAGGCCGCACCCGAGCTGTACCGCGACTTCGCCGATCTGTCGCCGGAAGCGGCCCTGCAAGCCGCCGAACGCGTCGTCAAGAGTTATGAGCAATGGATCGGCGCCTTTCGAAAACAGAGCCAGGCGGCGCTGATCGTTCATTCGCTGGAACGCCCTTCCACTCCAAGTCTTGGAGTTCTCGACAGCCAATCCGAGGCGGGCCAGTCGGGTCTCATCTTGCGGATCAATCGGGAACTCCTGCGCATCGCCGCCGAATTCCACGGCGTGTACACCCTCGACTACGATGCGCTGCTGGCGCGCCATGGCAGCGAACATTGGCACGACGAACGCAAATGGCTGATAGCCCGGCTTCCCATCGCCGCCGGTCATCTTCTGTCGATGGCGTGCGAGTGGATGCGTTTTATAGTTCCACTCAGCGGCTCGCTCAGCGGCCGCACTGTTAAAGTTCTCGTCGTTGATCTCGACAACACGCTGTGGGGCGGAGTGATCGGCGAAGATGGAATGGCCGGCATTAAAGTTGGCCCGGAATATCCGGGCGCGGCGTTTCAGGCTTTGCATCGGGCGTTGCTCGACCTGTCGCGTAAAGGAATTCTGCTCGCCGTGTGCAGCAAGAACAATCTCGACGACGCCATGGAAGCCCTGGATAAGCATCCCGGAATGCTGGTGCGCGCCAGGCATTTCGCGGCGCTGCGCATCAACTGGACCGACAAGGTGCAAAACCTCCGCGAGATTGCCGAAGAACTGAACGTCGGCATCGATGCGCTCGCCTTTCTCGACGATAATCCCTTCGAGCGCGAGCAGGTCCGTGCCGCGCTTCCGGACGTTACCGTAATCGATTTGCCGAAGAATCCGCTGGAGTATGCCGCTGCGGTCAGAAATTGCGCTGCCTTTGAGCGCCTCTCTCTTTCTGCCGAGGACCAGCAGCGCACTGAAATGTATGCGGCGCAGAAGCAACGCGACGGCGCCGAGCAGAATTTTCAATCGAAGGAAGATTTCTTTCGTTTCCTCGAGCAGGAAGCCGAACTGGGACCGGTGTCGAACGTGACGCTGGCGCGGATCGCGCAGCTGACGCAAAAAACCAACCAGTTCAACCTGACCACGCGGCGCTACACCGAGGCCCAGATCGCGGAGATGGCGAAACAGCCGGACTGGCAAATATTTTCGATCAAGGTCCGCGACCGTTTCGGCGACCACGGACTGGTCGGAGTCGCGATTGCGCACGACCAGGGCGACCAGTGCGAAGTGGACACTTTTCTGCTGAGCTGCCGCGTCATCGGAAGAACGATTGAAACCGCGTTGCTGGCCCACATCGCCGAAAGCGCCGCCCACCGCGGATGCCAGCGCCTTGCAGGCTGGTTTCTGCCGACCAGGAAAAATGCTCCGGCGCGCGATTTCTACCAGCAGCACGGCTTCGAATGCCAGGAAACAAATGCCACCGGATCGCTGTGGACTCTCGACCTGAAAAGTTCCAAGCTGCGCTGTCCCGATTGGATTAAGCTGAAGGTGGCAACCGAGATCACAGAGGGAGAAAAGCATTGACATCCAGCACGTTTGAGCAGGTGCGCAACCTCGCCAGCGACATTTTCGGGATTCCGGCGGACAAGATTACGGCGGAATCTTCGCCGGCGACGATCGAGAATTGGGATTCCATGCAGCACCTGAATCTGGTTCTCGCCATCGAAGAAAAATTCGAAGTGCAGCTCGAGCCCGAAGATATCGAGCAAATGAAGAGCATTGGCGCGGTCGCGGCGACGGTCGAGAAGCTGCGATCATCCGCGCACTAACGCTGTTAAGTTTTACGGATCCATCGCGCCACCCACAATCAAACGCGCCAATCGCAACTTCTCCGGCGAATTCCTACCAGCAAATCCCTTCATACGTTTGCGCGCCCTCTGGACGCCGCCTCGCATCCAGGTGAACAAGGTCAATCACGATCTGCTCGGGCCGAAGATACTTGGCAAGCCGGTCTTTGCTCGCCGACTTGTTCCCCAGGATCACGACCTCGGCGGCGCTCAGCACTGCTTCGAGGTCGGCGGAGAGCACCGATCCGATATGCGGAATGACTTCTTCAATGTACTGGCGATTGGCGCCGGCGAGGCGGCCGAGAGAAACGTCCTCGTCCCAGACCTTGACGTCGAGGCCTTCGCCGAGCAACCGCTTGATCAACTGCACCTGCGGGCTCTCGCGCAAATCGTCGGTGCCTGCCTTGAAGCTCAAGCCGAGTTGCGCGATCTTCTTCTTGCCCGTACTCAGCACCATTTCCACCGCGCGATCGACGTGCGCGGCATTGCTCGGCATGAGCGATTCGAGCAACGGAAGCTTTAGGTCCAGTTCTTTGGCCTTGTAAGCGATGGCTCGCAGATCTTTTGGGAGACAGGAACCGCCGAAAGCAAAGCCCGGGAAAAGATATGCGGAGGAAATATTCAGCTTGGTGTCGGAGGTGAAAATTTTTGTGACCGCGTGCGCATCGACGCCTAATTGCTTACACATGGTCCCCATTTCGTTGGCGAAACCAACTTTCACAGCGTGATAGCAGTTGGAAAAATACTTCACCATCTCGGCAACCGGAATGGTCGTCTCGTAGAGCTTGCCGGGCGTGTCGATATAGAGTTGGCGCAGCGGCGCGAGGTGGTTGAGATCGCTGGCCCCGAGAATCGTGTAGGGAGGATTCAGAAAATCGGCCACCGCGCTGCCTTCGCGCATGAACTCGGGGTTATAACAAACGGTAAAATCCGCACCGCACTTTTTGCCACTTTCTTTTTCAAGAATGGGGAGCACTACAGTTTCGGTGGTTCCGGGCAGTACTGTGCTGCGCAAAACAAAAATGTGCGGCGCATTTTTCTGGAGGATGGCGGCTCCAATTTCCCGGGCAACATGCTCGATATGGCTGAGGTCGAGCTTGCCATTTTTCAAGCTGGGCGTTCCTACGCAGACGAACGAGACTTCGGAGTTGAGCACGGCCGCCGCGGCGTCGGTCGTAGCTTCGAGCAGCCCTGCGCGATGCGCCTCGGCGACCATTTCGCTCATGCGAGCTTCGATGATCGGAGTGCGGCCCGAGTCCATCATCTCAACTTTGGCGCGGCTCACGTCCACACCGATGACTTTGTGGCCCATGGAAGCGAAACAGGCGGCAGATACCGATCCAACGTATCCCAAGCCAAAAATGCTGACTGACAATCCCAAGCGAATCCTCCTCGCAATCGAGTATCTGGCAGCTGCTCGCTCGCACTATGAACTATACCAGCCCCATGTCAGACCGTAGCAAAAGCGTAAATGCCGGGGCAAGCGTCGCCTCCTCAGCAGGCAAGATTCAGCATGTAAGATAAGAGAAAAGGAGACCTGTGGCTGCTCGATGGCAAAGCAAGCTGGCGCGCCTCTCCGAGATGGACTGGGAAGAAGTGCACGTGCGCCTGGGGCAGGAGTTTTACAAGCGGCGGGACTTGCTCATATATCGGATGGGCGCGCGCGCTGGAACGGTGCGGCTGAGCGCGGATTCGGCGGACCAACCCACGCAATTCTTTTTTCCCAGCGGTGAAAGTTCAGCGCGTGCCGAGTTGTTGCGCGGTCAGTTGCCCGCCGAAGCCTCTGAAATTCTGCGTGAGGCCGATGAAATTTGCGGCCATCGTTTGCGCCTGCTGGGCTACGAGAATCTTGTTTTCGAACTTGACGGTGGCAGTGCCAAGCAGCAAGAAATCGACTGGCATCTCGACCCCGTGCATGGCAGGCGTGCGCCGCTCGACCCGTGGTTCAAGATTCCATTTCTTGATTTCGCCGTCGTGGGCGACCACAAGGTCACGTGGGAATTAAACCGCCACCAGCATCTCGTAACCCTGGCCAAGGCACGGTTACTGAGCGAAGATGAGAAATACACCCGCGAATTGATGGCGCAGTGGCGCAGTTGGATGAAAGCGAATCCGTATCCGATGGGGATCAACTGGGCCAGCGCGCTGGAGGTTGCCTTCCGCAGTCTGTCGTGGATCTGGGTAGACTGGTTGCTGGCGGGAACGGCCGGGCACGCCGAGTTTCGCGCTGAAATGTTGCCGTCGCTCGCCTTTCACGGGCGTTATATCGAGCGCTATCTATCTACATATTTTTCTCCAAACACCCACCTGTTGGGGGAAGCAGTGGCGCTGTTCTTTCTCGGCACTTTGTATCCGCAGATGCCCCAGGCCGCCCGCTGGAAGAAATCAGGATGGCACATTGTTCTGCGCGAAGCGGAACGCCAGGTGCGTCCGGATGGCGTTTACTTCGAGCAATCGCTTTACTATCACGTTTATGCGCTGGACTTTTTTCTCCATGCCCGCTTGCTCGCGGCCCGGAATGGAATGGAGATTCCGCCAGTGTATGACGCCGTGCTGGGGCGAATGCTCGACGTAATTGCGGCGCTCGCCGCGGCTGGCCCTGCGGAGGGCTTCGGCGACGATGATGGCGGGCGCGTTTTCAATCCGCGGCGCAATCGCACCGAGCATATGACGGACCCGCTAGCGCTCGGTGCGGTGATGTATTCCAAATCCAGGGAGTGTTCCCCGGCGCGGTTGACCGAGGAAGCGATCTGGTTGTTTGGCAATCGAGCCGTCGAGAGACTCCCTACCGCACCATCGAGGGCACCAGCGGCCCTGCCGGCGCATTCGCTCGCCTTTCCCGATGGCGGCCTTTACCTGCTGGCGGATTCCGAGCCTTACGCGGAGGCGATGGTCGTCGATGCCGGTCCGCAGGGCGTGGGCCGCTCGGGGCATGGACACGCCGACGCGCTCAGCCTACGGCTTACCATGGATGGGCGGCGCTGCCTGGTGGACTCCGGAACTGGCGTTTACATTGCGAAAGATCCGGCGGACCGGAATGTGTTTCGCGGAACCGGCGCCCACAACACTCTGCGCGTGGATGGAGTCGCCCAGGCTGTTGCGGACGGGCCTTTCTCATGGACTCAAACTCCAACGACTCAAACGGAGAACTGGATCGCGGGAAAAAGTTTCACTTACTTTGTCGGCAGTCACAATGGATATGAGCGGCTGGCCGACCCGGTTGTGCATCGGCGCCACGTCCTGAAACTCGCGGGCGGCGTGTGGCTGGTGCGTGACGTTGCGCTCGGTCACGCGGAACATGAACTGGAAATACGGTGGCACTTCGCGTCCGATCTCGAAGTTCGGAGCGCCGGGCTGGGACGATTAGAAATATCCAAGGTGGATGCAACAGCGGATGCACCGAGCCTGAGCCTGATCGTGCCGGAAGAAACGATCTGGCAAACTTCGACGGAGGTTACCAGAACTCTGCTTTCGCACGCCTACGGCGCATTTCAGCCTGCGCCCCTGGTCAGAAGCCATGCGCGGGTCGCCCTGCCGGCAGAGATAGCAACTGTGTTCGTGCCGCGCCCGGGCGCAATCCGGCAGAAAGGTCAACCACGACTTGCGAGCATGGCGCAGACGGCGGTGCAGGTCTACAAACTCGACTATCATCACAATAACGAAAGCCACGGATTCTTTTTTGCGCTCGGCGACGAGGCGTGGAGTTTCGGCCCCTGGACTTCGGACGCGCGAGTATTGTATTGCGCCGTCGTCCAAGAAAAACTCGCGCACCTGGTTGTAATCGACGGGACGCACGTCGCCTGGCAGCGGCAGCCTCTGCTAAAAGCGCCAGGACCCGTCGAGTTTTTCGAGTGGCGCAAGCAGGATGCAGCGATGGATGCAGTGCCGGGCGGGTTTTCCTTTACGCCTTTGTTCGAAGAACTAACGGGCGCATCACCTGCCCTACCGGGCCCGAATCGCAATTCGTCCACTAACGCGGAGAAACGTTAAATGTGCGGGATCGCTGGGATTTTTGAATTCGGACGTGACGCCAGGGCAAACGCCGGTGCCCTGCGCGAGATGTGCCGCAGGATCACCCATCGCGGGCCCGACGACGATGGCTTTTATACCGACGGCCCAGTCGGCATCGGCATGCGGAGGCTCAGCATTGTCGATGTTGCGGGCGGACATCAGCCGATATCAAACGAAGACGGAACACTGTGGATCGTTTTCAACGGCGAGATCTACAACCATCTCGCATTGCGCGAGCAGCTCATCGCGCGAGGCCACCGTTACAACACGCACAGCGATACCGAAACGATCATTCACCTCTACGAAGAATACGGCGCGGACTGTGTGCAACATCTGCGCGGCATGTTTGCCTTCGCTATCTGGAATCGCGACACGAGAACACTTTTCATCGCCCGCGACCGGCTGGGTATTAAGCCGCTGTACTACAGACTGACCCCGGAGCGGCTGCTCTTCGGATCGGAAATCAAGGCAGTGTTTGCGTATGGCACGATTCGTCCGGATTTCAATCGAGCGGTGCTGCCCGAATATTTGGCGTTTGGATATTTGTCGGGCGAGGAAAGTTTCTACTCCGGAATCCGCAAGCTGCTTCCCGGTCACACCATGACGATCGCTCCGGACGGCAAAGCCGAAATCCGCCAGTACTGGGACCTCGATGCATCCAAGCCGCATGAATCGCTGGATGAAAGTTACTACGTGCAGAGTTATCGCGAGTTGCTCGAGGGCGCGGTTCAGAGCCACCTGATGAGCGACGTGCCGCTGGGCGTGTTTTTGAGCGGCGGCGTCGATTCGAGCGCGGTGGCGGCGCTGATGACGAAGCTGCGGCGCGAGCCAGTCGAGACTTTTTCCGTCGGCTACACCGAACAGAGTTACAGCGAATTACCCTTCGCGCGCACGGTATCGGACCACATCCATTCGCGGCATCATGAAGTGCTGGTCAGCGAGCGGGATTTTTTCGGCGCGTTGCCGCATTTGATCTGGCATGAAGATGAGCCCATCGTGTGGCCGTCAAGCGTCTCACTTTACTTTGTCTCCAAGTTGGCCCGCGAGAGAGTCACGGTAGTGCTCACCGGCGAAGGCGCCGATGAAACCCTTGCCGGCTACACCCGCTATGCCTTTACTTTGAAAAACGCGGCCCTGGATCGCGCCTATCGCAGCGTGGTTCCGGGCGTTCTCCGGCGCGGATTGCGCAACACGGTCGCGACCTCTTTGTTGCTCAGAGCGAGCCTGCGCCGGAAGCTGGAACATACTTTTCTGGCCAAGGATGGAAATTCCTGGGCTTCTTTCTACTTCGATAATTTCTTTTCCGCCTTCGGCGAAGCGGAGCAAAGCGGATTGCTGACTGGCGAGTTTGTGCGCGAGGCAGTGCCCAGCACGGCATATAAGAATGTTCTTGAATACTGGAATCGCTCTTCGGGCAAGATGCTGCAACGGCTCCTCTACACCGACATCAAGACTTACCTGGTTGAACTTCTCATGAAGCAGGACAACATGAGCATGGCTACATCCATCGAAAGCCGAGTGCCGTTTCTTGATCACGTGCTGGTGGAATTCGCGGCGCGCATTCCGCATCAAGTCCAGATCCAGGGATTGGCTGGCAAGAGAGTTTTGAAAAAGGCGGTGGAAGATCTGCTGCCGCATTCTATTCTCTACCGCAAGAAACTCGGATTTCCGACGCCCTGGAGCGGATGGCTGGCCGGGCCGCGCCTCGAAACCATCCGCCGGATGCTGCTCGAACCGCGCAGCCTGGATCGCGGATATTTCCGGCGCGAAGCGATTGAGAAGCTGTTCGACGAACATCGCGCGCAGCATCGCGACAACTACGATCGCATCTGGCGGCTGCTCAATCTGGAGTTGTGGCATCGCGTCTGTCTTGAAGGAGACTCGCACGGCGAGATTAGCGAGCCCGCGATGAATCTGGCGGTGACGCGATAATGATTTTTGTGCGCGAACCCGGCGGCGGCATCACCCATGCCGCCGCCAAGCGTTCATTCATGTTAGCCTTTTGAAACTACTTTTCCCTGAAAGCGGGGCGCAATCAACAATGAACGATTCCCGGCCTTCTTCTCTCAATCTCCAGGCCATGGCGCGCCAGCTCATGGTGGCGCAGGGTTTCGAGCCGGATTTTTCGCCCGAGACGCAGCAGCAGCTTTCTCAGATACTCGCTCATCCGCCGCAACTAACTCCTTCCGATAAGGTGCAGGATCTGCGCGGCCTGCTTTGGTCTTCGATCGATAACGACACTTCGCGCGATCTCGACCAGATCGAAGTCGCCGAACACCTGCCCAATGGTGGCGTCAAGGTGATGGTGGGCATCGCCGATGTGGATGCGTTTGTCGCGAAGGATTCTTTTATAGATGTTCACGCGGCCAAAGAAACGACCACCGTCTATACCGGCATTTGCAATTTTTCCATGCTGCCGGAAGAGCTTTCGACCGATGCGTCGTCTCTTCTGGAAAATGTCGACCGGCCAGCGGTAGTGATTGAATTCGTAATTGCCGCCGACGGTTCGCTGGATTCAAGCAATGTGTATCGCGCTGTCGTTCGCAATAAAGCGCAACTCACCTACGGAGCGGTTGGAGCGTGGTTGGAAAGCACGGCGGCGGCTCCGCCCAAAGTGGCCGGGTCTTCGGAGTTGCAAGCGCAGCTCAAGCTGCAAGATGAAGTTGCACAGGCCCTCAAAAAGCTGCGGCACGACCACGGCGCGCTTGAAATTGACACCAGCGAAGTGCATCCGCTGGTGCTCAATGAAGAGGTGGTCGATGTCGTGATGCAAGAGAAGAACCGCGCCACCGAGTTGATCGAAGACTTCATGATCGCCGCCAATGGCGTGGTGGCGCGGCTGCTGGAGAAAGTTCCGTCGTTGCGGCGCATCGTAAAAACTCCCGCGCATTGGGACGGCCTCGTCCGTCTGGCGGCGGCCCAGGGAGAAAAGCTGCCCGCGCAGGCCGATTCCAAGGCGCTCAACGATTTTCTGGTGAAGCGCAAGGCCGCCGATCCCGATCGCTTCGCCGACCTCTCGCTCGCGGTCATCAAGCTGATGGGGCCGGGCGAATATGTGCTGGAGCGTCCGGGCGATCCCGCGCAGGGGCATTTTGGACTGGCGGTGCAGGATTACACGCACTCGACCGCGCCCAACCGTCGTTTTGCCGATGTGGTCACGCAAAGACTGATTAAAAGTTTGCTCGATGGAAAGACGGGGCCTTATTCCGACGACGAACTCGCTGCCGTCGCCACGAACTGCACGCAGAAAGAAGACGCGGCGCGAAAAGTGGAGCGAGAAATGGCGAAGCGGTTGTCCGCCGTGGCCATGAGCCATCGCGTCGGTGAAACCTTCGACGCCATTGTCACCGGAGTTACTCCCAAGGGAACATTCGTTCGCGTTATGCAACCGCATGTCGAAGGCTTGTTAGCTCAGGGAGCGCCAGGGCTGCACGTTGGCGACAAGATTCGGGCTAAGTTGACGCGCACGGATGTGCAGCGCGGGTTTATTGATTTTGTGAAGGCATAGGACATCCGCTATCTCGTAGTCGACAGCGTGGTCTGTTCATGACGATTTGGCGGAGAAACTGTGAAGGAGAATAGGATTCGGTTCGCGAATAACACGGTCGCTTCCGCGTCCTTTCCTTCAGACCGCCGTGGAGTCGATATTTTCATGCTCGCGGGTAGGACAAGGCCGGAAACATAAAACGGAGTCGATCGATGGTTGCTCTAAATACCGCGGATGCATCTCTGGCAACACTCCGCGGCGATTTAATCGATATCGTTTTGGGAACGGTTTTCGGGACCGTTGGCGTAACAGCCTGCAGCATTGCGGCGATCCGTTGGCGCAGGGGCGTTCGCATCCTCGTATGGTGGGGAATCTGGAGCGCGATGTTCGGCCTTCAAACCCTGGACAAGACGCCCACCGTTTTGGCGGCCCTGCCGCACGCCCTCAAAACTGTCATGCCCTACGTGCGTACGGCGGTGATGTACCTGCTCCTGGTTGCTGCCTTGTTCGCCTGGCGAGAGCTGAGCCTCGGCAAACTCAGACGCCTCGTCCAACTGGAAATCTACGTTGGGTTGGCGATTGCTCTGCTCGGCATTGGCGCGTTCGTTCTCGGTGGCCCCGCCGATAAATGGATGCTCTACAACAACCTGCTTGCGGTTTTTGGCATGCTTGTCTTGTTTACTGTCGCGCTGGTTCCTAAGTTTGCTGCCAGGTACCTGGTTATATCGAATCACCGCATTCTCGCCGCTGGTACTCTCATTTTTTCCCTGGAGGCGCTATATACCAATGTATCGACCGCGTTGCACTATCACCCTCTGCCTCTAGTGGCCTCGTTGGGCTTTGCCGTCCTTCTGTTTTCTCTGGGGTACGTGGCCTTGGAGATTATGTTCACCAATGAGCGCCGTCTGCTTTCCATCGAGAATGAATTAGAGACTGCCCGGCAGATACAATCCTCAATACTTCCGGCCAGCGTTCCCCAGCTAAAGGACCTCCGAATTGCCGCTTCTTACCATCCCATGACAGCCGTAGCCGGCGATTTCTACCAATTCGTCCAGACGGACAACCACCATCTGGGCATCCTTGTAGCGGATGTCTCCGGGCATGGCATCCCGGCGGCGCTCATCTCTACGATGATCAAAGTTGCCATGCAATCCGTAACCCCATTTGCCCATGATCCCGCCCAGGTGCTTGGTGGCTTGAATCGCATTCTCTCTACTGAGCTGCGAGGCCAGCTCACCACCGCGGCGTACCTCTGGATAGATACGGAGAGTCATAGTGCTTGGTATTCAGCGGCTGGACATCCGCCGTTGCTATTCTGGAGCGACGCGTGCGGCGAACTGCAATCCATCGAGAGTAATGGCCTGTTGTTTGGAGTCGCTCAAGACTCCGAATATCCCGTGTACAGTCTGACGGTTGCGTTTCGCGACCGATTCCTGATTTATACCGACGGGCTGGTAGAACCCGAGAACGCTCGCGGCGAGCCATTCGGAGATCGGAGGCTTGAACAAGTGGTCCGCGACAACCGATCGCAGCCAGCCTCCGAGTTGATGCAGCAATTGCATTCCGAACTCCGCAAGTGGCAACCGGCGTCGACGAAGCAGCAGGATGACATCACATTGATCGTCGTCGATGTTCTTTAGCGGAATCGGTACAATTGAAACCCACGCAACAGTGGTCTCACTCCTGGCATTTGCGAGTCGATGGATTTGTCACCTGTTATATCGCGATTAATCAGTAAAGCTCATTGGCTTGCCGGGGATCTCAGCCGTTCTTCTTTTCCAGTTCGGCCCAGCGAGAGTAGAGGACATCGAGTGCCTGTTGAGCTGAGTCCAGCGCGGTTTGCGCGCTTACGAGACGTGGAGCGTCCGTCGCGTTGGCCGGATCTTCCAGTTCTGCACGCTTCGCTTTCGCTAACTGCTCGGCTTCTTCCACCCGCTGCTCGATGGTCGCGTACTCCCGCGCTTCTAGATAGGAAAGTTTCTTCTTTACTGACGATGTCTGAGTAGAACTGGCCAGTTTCTGCGTGGTCGCGCTTGTTCCCGCGTCTGATTTAGACCGCGGCGCTTGCCATTGCTCCCACTGCGCGTAGTCGGCAAAGATCTCCGCTCCGCGTTTTCCGTTTAGTCCCAAGACGATGCTGGAGACGCGGTCTAGCATATATCGGTCGTGCGTGACCAGCACTAGCGACCCGGGAAAATCGATAAGGCTTTCTTCCAGAATTTCCAGCGTCGGAATGTCGAGGTCGTTGGTGGGTTCGTCGAGCAGGAGAATATCGGCGGGCTGGAGCATGAGCTGCGCGATCAGGACGCGGGCGCGTTCGCCTCCCGAGAGGCGGGCGACGGGCTGGCTGAGTTGCTCGCCGGTAAAAAGAAATCTTGCCGCCCAACCGGCGACGTGGATTACTCGGTCGCGATAGACGACGGAATCGCCGTCCGGGGCGAGCGCTCGGCGCAGAGTTACGTCGGGATCGAGGGTGCGGCTCTGGTCGAAATAGACGATCCGCAGCCAATCGGCGCAGCGGATTTCTCCGCCGGTTGGAGCGAGGTCACCTTGCAACAAGCGGAGCAGCGTGGTCTTACCGCTGCCATTAGCACCGACAAGGCCGACGCGCATTCCGGCGGTAAGGATGAAGTTGAGGCCGTCGAACAGGGCGCGAGTTCCCATAGTGCAAGTTACGTTTTGCAATTCAATCAGGCGCTTGGTCTT
>Ga0181530_10003927_pt1 | contig 16177 bp, 8 predicted proteins | sample PEATcosm2014_Bin_42_FD_119769 | JGI IMG/M metagenome (GOLD analysis project Ga0181530, IMG submission 119769) | Peatland microbial communities from MTU Mesocosm Facility, Houghton, MI, USA - PEATcosm2014_Bin10_60_metaG | ecosystem: Environmental > Terrestrial > Soil > Wetlands > Peat | place... | reverse complement strand
GGCGAAGACGGGAATGCCATTGACGATGAATTCAAAGGAGCGGCCCCATTGATCCAGTTGCCGGCGCAGTTCGATAGAGCGAAGGCCGGTCTTGACGGTATGCTCGGCGGCAACATGCCCGTCCTGGCTCAACTGTGCGGTGAACTGGTAAAGGAAGTGATCGCCGTAACCGTTTGGATACCAGAGGCTGGGGTGCACAATCTCGATTGGGATGTCAACCTGGTTGTGACCGGTGTGCACGTTCACGGTTGAATCAAGCTCGACGGGCTTGCCCTTGTCGAGGAATTGCACGCTCAGTTTCGTGGCGCCGTCGATGGAAGACTCGATATCGAATTCGGCATCGAGATGTGCCACATCCGCTTTCACATCGCGTTGCCGGATGGCAAAGTCGGCAATTCGAGCCTTTTCCCACGCCTCAAGATGCACCGGCCGCCAGACGCCGCTGGTCACGAAGCGAGGACCCCAGTCCCAGCCGTACTCGTAGGCCGCTTTCCGAATGTAAGTTTTGTCCGCGGTCTTCGACTGAAGACGGAAAGGATCGCCGCCGGCGACTTCTTGGGCGGCTTTGATCGGCGAAGGGAAGACGATACGCAGTTCATTCTTGCCGACATGCAGGTGATCTTTTGCCGGCACACGCCAGATACGGAACATGTTGTTCGCATCGAGTACCTGCGTGCCGTTCACGAAGACCTGCGCCGCCGCATCGATCCCATCAAAAACCAGATCGACGTTGGATCGGGCCAAAACCTCGGGAGCGACGTCGAAGCTCAGGCGGTACTCCCAACTCGCGTTCTCAATCCATTGCAGCTTGGCTTCGTTATCGCGGTAGAAAGGATCCGGGATCTTCTTGTTCGCGAGCAGATCGAGGTGAACATCTCCCGGCACCGTAGCAGGAAGCCATCCGCCATTGTCTTGTGTTTCCGCGGTGACTTGCCGGAACTCCCAGCCCTTGTCCAGACTCAGAGTCACGTTTTCATCGAGTTTTGCCTGAGCGGATGAAAGGACAGCGCAAAGTGCAAATGCAGCAGCGATAGAGAAGCTCTTCACAGTCTTCGGAAAATGGAGGCGGTTCATGCGAACTCCCAGTGGACAAGTTTAATGCAGGATCTCAATCACGCGAGCTTCCTCAGGACCGAGCTTCAGCTCGACGCGGCCTTGATGAGCCGGCAGAGTTCGGTCGTGCGCCAGATCGCGCACCTGGCCAGCCGCCTCGACGGTGATACTCTTCGCCGTCGAAAACGGATTGTAGTAAAGAAACGTTGGTGGAATGCCGCGATCAAGAAAATTCGTTCTGGTCAAATCCCAGCGCAGCAGCCAAGGATCGCCTTGTGGCTCGACCATTTTGTCGAGCCACATGACGTATGCGCCTCCGTACACAGAACGATGACCCGCAAAGTCACCTTCCGCGTAGGGTGTTTTTCCGTGGGCTTCACGGCTCAGCCGCTCATAGGGAACCGATGGATTCAGATCGGGGCGGCTCTGATTCTCGCGGCTAAGGTACTCAGGGTAAAACCAGCGCAGGTTGGCGGCTGCATTCAAGGCGTACCGTGCCACTTCACCGGCCAGGTCCGGGCGGAATCGCAACGCCGGCATCAGATAGGGGAAGGTCACCATGGACTCCATGCTGTAAGCCTGGCCTGGGGGCTCGGTAGAGAATCCCGCCATCAGGCCGTCGACTGGCACTGATCCCCATTCGCCAGTGGCCATGAGCCCAATCTTCGCATCAAGCACGAATCCGAGCGCCTTTCGGGTGTTTGCCGGGTAGCCCATGGCTTCGAGGCGTGCGGCTGCCAGCACGGCCATTGCGCCCGAGGGGATCTCATACCACGGATTCTTCTGGAATGCCGTGTAACGATCGATTGCCGTCTTGGCCTCGGCGAGACAGTACTCCTTGCCGGTCAGCTTCCATGCCAGCAGCATCACGTAGCTGTAGCCCCCCACTGCATCGGGTTGACGATAGATATTCTGCAGGGTAAACGGCTTGCCCGCGGCATAGTCGTAACCCTGGTCGTTGAAGTCATATCCGATCTGCTGCGCCATTTTTTTCAGACTCGCGGCAGAGCGCTCCACCCGGGCAAGCCACTCGGGGTCGTGCGCGAAACGCGTTTGAATAAGCGCGAAGGCTAGCGAGTTCACATTCATCAAGTACCAGTACTCGCACAGGGGCTTCCCCGGGCCGTCGAGAAACAGCCCATACGGCTCGTTGAAATAGGCCTTCAGGGAGCGCGCGAGTTCATCAAGGCCGCTGCCCCGCAGTTCTTTTCCCATGGCCACGGGACCGTAGCATGTCAATCCGCCCTCGTCGGTGGTCTCGAGCGCTGAAGCAAAATACTGGCGGCCAGTCTTGTCGCGGAGGTTTACTCCGTGTGCGGGGTCCATGACGTAGGAATCGAACGCGTCGGCCATCTCGCGAAAATCCAGCGGCTTCTGGTCCGGTCGCGGCGGCAATCCGCTCCATCCGGCGGGCTCCGCCGGCATGGAGAACATGGTTCGCGTAAAGCTGGCGAGACCCGCTGCTGCCATACCGGCAAGGAACCTTCTGCGGCTGATCTGCCACCGCTCCACGGCGGATTGCGGCGTTTGTACGGCCATTTCGTCTCCTCTAAAGTTGCACCTGTTCACAGCACACATGCGGCGCTCCGGGCGCAGCACAAAAAGGGGTGTTTGAGCAAAACCCATTGTTCATGCCGATGCACGGGGTGGCAAGGGCCTAACACGGCTTATCATCAACCAACAACCGCATTACATGTGAATCGCATGGCACTACCGCAGTGCTCTTACGCCGGGAATCCGCAGCGTATAGCTGATCCCTGCGGCGACAACGTACATAAACGCAAAGATCCATATGACGCCTGATACGCCCAGAATGGGCAAAAACAGGCCGGCGACCGCCGGACCGATGAAAGTGCTCATACCGGAGCCAAGGTTCATGATGGACATGGCGGCGCCGCGTGACTCAGGGGCCAGCGTGGCCATGATAGCGCCGATAGGAACAAACCCGGCCAGGGCCGTGCCATAGGCCATGCCGGCGGCAACCGCAAGCGCATAGTTGACGCCAAATGCGTGCGGCACGTAATACAAGCCCAGCGTGGTGACGGCGCATCCGCACGCGCCGACGAATGTGATGGTCCGCCGCCAGCCGATGCGATCGCCGACCCAGCCCCAGATGAGATTGGCGACAACATTGGTGGCGAACATGATGCTGAGGATCTGCAGCCATTGCTGGAGCGTGAAACCGACCACCCGGGTGAAGAAGATGGGAAGAAAGACCAGGAATCCGAATTCCGATGTGGTCGTGATGGTGGCAACAATGCCTCCGAGGCCCACCTTGGGATGTCTCCATACAACGGAGACGCTGGACAAAAGCAGCCTGATCGGATTGTGGCCAGTCCTTGAGAGAGGCACCATTCCGTGCTTCTCGCGCACGCCGAGCAGGGCAATGAGGCCACCAGTTAAAACCATCGTGACGGAGATCCAGAGCGTCTTGTATGCGCCGGCCCAGGGAACGGCGTAGCTGGCGAAGAGGGCTCCCAGCGTGGGCAGTCCGCCGGTCCGGGCCGACCAGAACCATCCCACCGCAGTCCCCATGTACCGCTCCGGAGTCACCGCGGTGATCCACACCAGGAACGCGTAGGCGAACAGTGGATAGCCAAAACCGCGCAACGCATAGCTGGCCAGGATGGCGAAGTAATTTGCATGGGCGATGCCGAGGGTCAGGAATGGTATTTCGAAAGCAAGCCAGATAAGATAGCCGGCCCACATCACTTTCTTGGGACCGAAGATGTCAGACAAGGCGCCGCTGAGCCACGAGGCCAGCGCCGCGGTGATTCCGTATCCGGTGAAGACAATGGCCACCTGGGATTGGGTGAAGTGGAGATCGATCAGCAGGGGCGAAAGGAAGCCAGCTTCCACGCCGTCACCGATCATGAACAGCAGCAGCCCGAAATAGCCGATCACCATCTCCGGGTGCATGCCGAGGCGCTCAGGGAGTGACGGCCTGGGGAAGGCGGGCGCGGAAATGTCGTCCGACATCATGAATGGTCCTGTCCAAGAGTTGCCGCGAGCGTGGCACGCGCGCCGTGACTCCGCAATTGATCGAGTTGGTGCTGCACTTCGCTAACGATGCTCGGATGAGCAACCGCCAACGCGCCGAAAAGCGTGCGTGTGGATAGAGCGCGCGCCGCGTCCGATCCGCCTGAAGCGAGAAAGGGCCGCAGCGACTCGATCGCGAGGTCGTCGATGGTGGAAGGAGTCTCGCGATCGCGAATGGCGGCATAGTGCAGCCAGCATGCGAGTACAAAAGGGATCACCCGGGGACGAATGCCGGCCGTGAGCAGGGCCTCGAGCGAAGGCAGAATGAAGCGCGCGATCTTGGCGCAGCCGTTGGAGCATATGCGCGAAACCTGGTCGCGAATTGCCGGATTTGCGAAGCGTTCCACGATGGTTGCGGAATAAGAATCCAAATCGATTCCGGGAAGATGTTTGAGCGTTTGCCGAACCTCGGTCATGAATTCAATCAGCAACTGTTTAAGGAGCAGATCGCCCAACGCTTCGGCGATGTAGGAGTAGCCGAGCAGGTCTGCCGCGTAGCCGATTGAGGAGTGGCCGCCGTTGAGCAGCCGCATCTTGGTCTCTTCGTACGGCGCGACGTTGGTCGTGATCTGCGCGCCGGCCAACTCCCATGCGGGACGTCCAGACGCGAAATCGTCTTCGAGCACCCATTGGCGAAAGCTCTCGCAAACCACCGGCGAGAGATCGTGTACGCCGAACTTCCCTGCGATGAATTCGCGATGTGCCTCCGTCGTCTTCGGAGTGATGCGATCGACCATGCTGTTGGGAAACGTGACGTTGCTTTCAATCCAGCGGCGCAATTCCCCGCTTCTCTCATCCGCAAAGGCGAGAAGTGCCTTCCGGGCTGTCGCGCCATTCGACTGCACGTTATCGCAGGAAAGCAGTGTGAAGGGCGCTTGGCCGAGCTGTATGCGCCGCTGAGCCGCTTCGGCGACGAAGCCAAGCCAGGTTCGCGGTGAATCAGGATGCGCCAGATCGTGCTGGACGTCCGGGTGTTCGCTTAGGAATCGACCGCTTCCATCATCGAGGAAATATCCGCCTTCGGTGACGGTAAGCGAAACGATCAGGCAATCGGACGAAGATAGACGTCTTAAAACGCCGGCTGTGGTTTCTGGCGCGAAGAGGTGCCCGACGAGAGAGCCAATCACGCGATAGCTTTCCCTGCCGCTTTCGAGTTCCAGTACGCCATACAGGAAATCCTGAGTTGCCAGGGCATTGTGGATGTGCTTGTCGGGGGGGAGCAGGCCAATGCCGAACTCGCCCCAGCGATCTGATGCTCCGCTCGAGAGCAGGTCATCGAGATAAACAGCAAGGTGGGAGCGATTGAATCCGCCCACTCCGATATGTGCGAGCGCCGGACGCGTGAGGCTGCGGTCGTAGCGAGGACGCGCAACCGGCTGCGGAATGCAGTCAAGCGTAGAATTGCGAAGTAACTGCACCGACTCAATCGCCATGGGGAATCATTCGTGAAGATGCCGACTTATTGCAGAGGTTCACGAAATGCGAGTCTCAGCGAAAGTGAGCGAAATTGTCAAGTGACTGAGGCCCACCTCACTTCTGGATCAAGCGAGCGGCCACGATGTAGGTCGCGTTGGGTGCACCGGCAACAGCCTGCGTCCGGATGAGGACTTCAAAATAGATCGGCTGCGGTGTCGAACTTGTAATTCCCAGAGCCTGAGCGAGTTTTTGGCGATTTCCAGCGTCGGCCAAAAAGATTCCTGCAGCCTCGGTGCCTTCCTGCTGTAGACCTTGCAAGATCAGTACCCTTCCTTGTCCATCAGGTACGGGGAGCAATGAGATGGTGGCGTAATCCTCCCCTGAACTTCCTGTAAAGCTCAATCCGGGATACTTATCTTCTTCGCCTGGCTTGGGATGAAGATTCTGAAAGAACTTGAGGCTCTCGCCCACTACACCTTCGCGTTCCTGGAAATTCAGCTTGTCCTGAAAGTAGAAGACCCAGGGGTTCGAGCCGGGGCTGCCGACGAAAACATAGTTGCCCTCCTGCAGGTCACGTGGCCGTAGTTCCCGAGCTGAACGAATCACCAGGCGATCACATTCGCTCCCGCATATGCGGAGAAGGTTGCTGACCACGACAACGTCGGCATACGACGTGAGTAACGACCCAGACAAGTACTTCATCATCCGGGTCTCTCGTTCGGTGGGGTGGGCATTTGATAGATCCTGGCCGCTACGGTAGGAAGGACTAAGATAGGCATCCAGCGTGAGAGGCCGCTTCTCGAGGAGACGCGTCATACCATAGTTGGCGTCGGCGACTACAACCTGAACGGGCGCACTTCCCGGCGTGAACAGCGAGGATAGTGGCCATGGAGCCTGGGGCTGCCGGCTCTGTCTGGGATGAAAGAACCACGCAGCAATGGTGGTGCCCACAAACAGCGCGGCCAAAGTCCAGGGAACCACACCATACAGCAGACTGAAGCGAGTTGTCGTGGAATCCTTTGCCGGCGCCGGCTGGTCTACAGCCCGAAAAACGGTGGTATAGGACCCTTTGGGAATCTCAACCACGTACGTTTCATTGCGGCCTTCACCATCAAAGTATTCGTGTAAGCGCAGACGCAACTGGCGTATGTGCACGCGAACCGAACTGTCCTCGACCACACTATATTCTTGCGGTTTGCCGAATACGGCGCTTCCGATGCGGTGCTCGGTGAGATCCTGCGCCTGGCCGTGAAGCGTTCTTTCGGCCATATATCGCAGAAGATCGCGAATGCGTGCCGATTTCTGGAATGAAGGGCTGGCGGTGATCCTCTCGATCAACTGCCACCGGGGGTCAACCATCAGTTCCGAATCCGCTTCCGCTGCCGAGGTCCGATCTAATGGACTTGCACCTTTAGACACAACCTTGCCCCCGCGCGATCACGAAATCATAGCACGGCCGTTATTGCCTCAGCTAGAGTGCGGAGCCCGGGGGAGGGTCTCAGTTCGGATAGAAGAGACGAATACTTAAATCGAGCAATTTTGCTCAGATTTAAGACTCACGGTGCGATTCACATGTAGATCGCAATGATTTCCAATGTTTTTCGGCGTGAGTACCTTGGCAAGCGTCTGCGCGCTCCCTCATCCTTTCGGTTGATATGCGGCCAATCCCCGAGGCTTATCTGCGGTCGCAATGCCTGCATGCTTCCTCCTCGCGTAAACCATGATTTTAGATGCGTTTCCAACGACGGCTTCAAAAAGGGTGAATGAGACACGACCTGGCAGATCGCTCTGATAAGAACCCCATCCTGCGGCCGGAGGACCTGCGCCCCAGTCTGGCGGGAATGGAGATAACCTGTCTGCTCAATCCGGGAGTGTTCGAGTTCGAGGGCAAGACCTGGCTGATCGTCCGCGTGGCTGAGCGTCCAAAACAAACGCCGGGCAAGACCTCTTTGCCCGTCCTTACACCCCACGGTCAGGTGGAAATCCTGGAATTCGATTCCAGCGATCCCCGACTCGATTTGAGCGATCCCCGCGTCATCAGTTTTGAAGGTCAGGACTACCTCACGACGCTCTCCCATCTGCGCTTGTTGTCGAGCGACGACGGAATCAACTTCTCCGAAGCGGAACCCCACAGGCCGCTGGCCGGCACGGGCGAATTGGAGACCTTCGGCATCGAGGACTGCCGGGTGGCGAAGATCGATTCGACCTTTTATCTGACCTACACCCAGGTTTCCAGGCATGGCGTAGGGGTGGGCCTGAGGACGACTCGCGATTGGAAGGAATTCGTGCATGAAGGCATGATCTTTCCACCTCACAACAAGGATTGCGCGCTCTTCGAAGAGCGTATCGGGGGCAAATACTACGCCCTGCACCGGCCCAGCAGTCCCGAGCTGGGCGGCAACTACATCTGGCTGGCAGAGTCCCCCGACCTGGTTCATTGGGGCCATCACCGCTGCCTGGCTCACACCCGGGAAGGCTACTGGGACAGCGCACGTGTGGGAGCCGGAGCCTCGCCGATCCGAACTGCAGAGGGTTGGCTGGAGATTTATCACGGCGCCACGAAAGACAACCGCTATTGCCTGGGCGCGTTACTTCTCGACCTGAACGAACCGTGGAAGGTTGTGGCACGTTCAGAGGCGCCGATCATGGAACCTCTGAAGCCATACGAGCAGGAGGGATTCTTTGGACACGTGATCTTTACCAACGGGCACATCTTGAACGGAGACCGCCTGACGCTTTACTACGGCGCTGCCGACAGCGTGATCTGCGCGGCGACGTTTTCGGTGGAGAGCATTCTTGCCGGGCTGGCGTTGGCGGAGGGGGCTAAGGCGTGAACGGCATTCGCAAAGAAATCGATGTCTTTTTCGCCTGTCCGCACTCCATGCGTGTGCTCATGGTCTCGAACATGATCTATGCGCTGGTTTTGCCAGTGATTGAGATTTTTGTCGCAGCATACGTGATGCGAAACTCCAGGGCCGTCGACAAGGTGGTTGCGTATCAACTGTCGATTTACTCAGCCACGCCCCTGGCCTTCTTTATCAATGGGAAGCTCCTGGGCCGGGTCAGCTCAAAGCATCTGTACGCGTTGGGAATGGTGCTTTCCGGGGTCGCCATGATGCTCATGATGGAATTGGGGATCTTGAGTCGGCTTGGCATCGCCATCCTCGGATTCACGATGGGCCTCGCGACGGGCATCTTCTGGGCCAACCGAGGCTTCCTGGCGCTGATGGCTACCAACGACGGCAATCGCAATTACTTCTACGGCGTGGAAAACTTCGTGGCCACCCTGAACGCCGTTGTTGTTCCTGCGCTCATCGGATGGTTCATCAGCGGAACGGCCCTCTATGGGTGGCTCGGCGGAGTCGCCAACCGCGCCTATCGCGTGATTGCGATGGTGGTCTTCGTTCTGACCATCGCGGCGGCTGCGTTCCTCGAACGCGGGACATTCCGCATGCCCGAGCATACGCGGTTTGTCTACTTCCATTTTCATCCACTGTGGTGGCGCATGCTCGCGCTGGCGCTGCTGAAGGGACTCGCTCAGGGCTACATCGTCACAGCGCCGGCCATGCTCATCATGCTCCTGGTGGGGCAGGAAGGAACGTTGGGGGCCGTGCAAGCGATTGGTGGCGTTTTCTCCGCGTGCCTGCTCTATGCGGCCGGCCGCCTCACCGCACCGCGGCATCGCAAGATCATTTTTGCAGTCGGGCTGTCGCTCTTCCTTCTGGGAGCGGTGACCAACGCACTGCTCTTTAGCGCGTTAGGCGTACTCATTTTCATTGCCTGCCTTTTGCTGGCAAAGCCCATGCTCGATCTTGCTTACTTTCCGATCCAGTTGCAGGTGGTCGACACGGTCTCGCACATCGAGGGACGCAACAGCTACGCCTACATTTTCAATCATGAATTCGGCTTGTTTACAGGAAGAGCCCTGGGATGCGGGCTATTCCTGGCCATCGCGTATTGGGGATCAGGAATTGCAGCACTCAAGTACGCGCTCCCCATGATTGCACTGCTGCAAATGTTATCGATCTGGGTTAACGCCCGGATTTCCCGGGATCTGGATAAGGTGGGAACCACCTCCTCCGCCTTAAACCTGTCCGCTCGAACTTTGGAGGCTTGAATGAACTTGAAAAGGAGAAACACAATGACCAACCGCAGTCTAACCGCGCAAAGAACGTGGTGCTTCGCGGCCGCACTGTTGGCGGCATTCTGGCTGTCGGCCGGCATCCCCTGCTTAGCTCAAGCGGGCAGAGGCACTTTAGCTGGCTCGGTCAAGGACGAAACCGGCGCAGTCGTGGCAGGGGCATCGATCGAGCTGAAAGAATCAAACACGGGCAGCCCTTACGGCATGAACGCAACCGCCGATGGCCTGTTCACCTTTTCCGAGCTTCCACCCGGGACTTACACCCTGACCATATCTTCTCCAGGGTTCGAGTCCTACATCCAGAGCGGCATCATCGTGGATGTTGGTAGCACGGCCACTGTCGATGTCGTTTTGAAAGTGGGTACGGCTAAAGAGAGCGTAACCATCATGAGCGACGCCTCGCACCTCGAGACCGAATCCTCCGATGAAGGTTACTCGATGCCGCCTCAGGTACTGGGATCGCTTCCGCTGCCCTTCGGCGGTGAGATCCGCAACCCGCTGGAGTTTGCAGCACTCTCGCCCGGATTCGCCGGCACCATGAGCAACAACCCCTCCTCGCCACCCGCCGGAGCCTTTAAGCTCAGCGGCGGACAACAGGGAGGTGCCGACATCCTGCTCGACGGCGCCACCACCGAGTTGGCCTCGGCCAATATGCAGGTCACATATAACTTCAGCGTCGAGGCCGTCTCCGAGTTCAAGGTCATGACCAACACCTTCGACGCCCAATTTGGAAGCGCCAGCGGCGGCGTGGTCAATCTCGTCTCCAAGCAAGGAACGAACGACTATCACGGCTCGGCTTACGACTTGCTCAAGAACCGCGTCCTGGATGCCAACAGCTGGACCAATGACTACGCTAACGGGCAAGCCGGCAAGATCGTAGACACGAAGCCGATCGACACCCAGAACGACTTCGGCGCAAGCGTCGGAGGGCCGGTGCGCGTTCCCTGGCTTTACAACGGCAGAGACAAGACCTTCTTCTTCTTCAATTACGAGGGCTTCCGGCAACAAAACGGAGGCACTTCGCAGCTATCGGCCCCCACCCAGGCCATGCTCGGCGGCGACTTCTCTGCCCTTCTAACCCCTTTGATCGTCAACGGCCAGACCTTCCCGGCCCACATCCTTTACGATTACTCGACCTGCACTGGAGCCAATCAGGGAAAGCCCTGCACGGCTTATCCGGGCAACAAAATCACCGAGCCCGCGGATCCGGTCTTCGCCGCCGCTTCTAAGGTCATGCCCTCCGCCCCCTCCAGCGCCACCAGCCCTTACTTCAACATCGAAGACGTCAGTTCCAACCACGAGCAGGCCGACGAGTGGTCCATACGGGGGGACCAGAACATCGGCACGCGCAACAAAATCACAGGCAGTTACTTCACCGGCAACATGCCTTACGTCAGTACCCAAAGCCTCGGGCCGCTTTACACCGGCGGCAACATTCAGGGCAACAAATATTTGCGTCTGGGCTATGACTTCATCATCACGCCCACCATGCTCAACCATTTCAACGCCGGCTTCACGCGCCGCCGTCGCCTTGAAACCTCGGGCGAGGGCGGATTTGGCGGTAATTGGGCAACCAAGTTCGGCCTCAAGGGCGTAGGCGACGAGGTCTTCCCTAAATTCACCTACAACTACCCCGGCAATGGCATCAACAGCCCCAGCGATGGCCAAAGCATCTTCTATGACAACGTCTTTCAATATGACGACGCGGTCTCGTGGCAGAAGGGCCGTCACAGCTTCAGGTTCGGCGGCGAATTTCGCGCCGCGCAGTTCAACCTCGGCATCCTGACCGGCAGCGCCGGCCAGTTCAACTTCACCCAGGGTCCCACCAGCACTCCGACTGACGGCAACTCAGGCTTTGGCTTCGCCAGCTTCTATCGCGGCGCAGCCGCCAATGCGTATATTGACATCCCGCAAGTAAATGGATTCCGCGTCAAGTATTTTGCCGTCTTTGCCGCCGACGATTGGAAGGTCAACAACAAGCTCACCGTCAACCTGGGCCTGCGTTACGACGTACCAATCCCGGTGACCGAGGCGCATGACGAAATGTCCTATGTGGACCCAACCCTGCCGAACCCGGGGGCGGGCAACCTTCCCGGAGCGTATGTCTTTGAAGGCAGCGGCACGGGACGCCTCGGCGGGAACTCTCCGCAGTCGATCTTCAAAAAGGCTTTCGGTCCTCGCGTCGGCCTCGCCTATTCGGTTGATCCCAAAACTGTCATTCGCGCCGGCTACGGCATTTACTACTCCACCCAGCGCGTGGGAGGCTTCGCCGAGGACGACAGCCAGGGCTTCTCCGGCAGCTACACGTACCCCACCCCGGCCAGCATTCAGACCCCGGCCGTTGTGCTCTCCCAGATCACCGCCTATCCCGGCAACTTGCCGCCCTTCATCAACCCCACGGTCATGAACGGGCAGAACAACGCCCTCTTTCTCGAGTCGAAGGTCGACCGCCCTGGCACCATCCAAAACTGGACCCTCGATGTGCAGCGCCAACTGCCCTTCAATACCATTGTGGACGTGGCCTACGTCGGCGGTCATGGCGACCACCTGGAGGCATTCATGCATGACCCCAACCAGGGCAATCCGGCCAACATGTCGCGAGGCGCATGTTTGCAGCAACCCATCACTGCGCAGGGCGCGGGTACACCATGCGCGGGCTTCTCAACTGTTGCGGCGCCCTTTCCAGGGTTCAGCGGCTCCGTCTCTCAGGCGCTGCGTCCCTACCCGCAGTACGGAACCGTCACGGTGGATTCGGCGACCATGGACGATCCCTTCGGCGACTACACCTACGATGCCCTTCAGGCTCAGGTAACCAAGCGTACCAGCGCCGGGCTGACGGTGTTGGCCAGCTACAGTTGGTCGAAAAACATCACCAATGCTGACTCGGAGTATCCGACAGAAGCCGCCTGGGAGGGTAACGACAATTCCGGCGCGCTGAACACCTACAATCTGAAGGTCGAGAAGGCCCTCAGCCAGTTCGACATCCCGCAGCGCGTCGTGCTGGCCTGGACTTACGATCTGCCGTTCGGAAAAGGCAAGCAATTCGCCAATCAGGGCGGAGCCGTCAACGTGCTGGCCGGTGGATGGAAGATTGCCGCCGTCCAGAAATACCAAAGCGGCACGCCACTCGCCGTATCCTCGCCGGGCTGGACCTCGGGCATCTTCGCGGGCCCCGAGGGCGCAACCGGCAATTCCTTCGGCCGTCCCAACATCGTTCCGGGGGTGAATCCGAATGGTGTCAGCAGTAACGGTAAATTCGTCTATGGGAAAAGCCTCCGATTCAACCCAGCGGCGTTTACGCCCGCGCCGAACTTCACCTTTGGCGACGCGCCCAAAGCCCTCGGCAACGTCCGCGAACTCTTCAACACGAGCGAGGACTTCAACGTCACCAAGGCCATCCCCATGTTTACCGAACGGGTCCACACCGACTTCCGCGTGGAGTTCTTCGACGTGTTCAACCGGCACCGCTTCACCGGCTTTGACATGTCAATCGCTTGTACCCCCACGTCGAGTCAAAACTGCGCAACCTCAGGCGAAGGGGAGGGCACGGGCCTTGCCTATGGCCCGAGAAACATCCAGGGCTCCCTGCGGGTCACCTTCTGACGCCACCAGGCAAATTAGCCCTGTTACGTCTGACGTTTGAAAACAACCCAAATCTCCCGGACCTCTTCAACGAGGTCCGGGAGAATTGCATTTTTACGCGCAACACAAAGTAGATAGCAGGATGACCGGTCCATTAGAAAAAACCCCGTGAAGATAAGCTACTATCAATCCATGTTTCGCACCTGCAGTCGGCGATTTCCGGTTTTCGCTGTAGTGATTCAGATTGCATCCGTGCTCTCGTCAATCGGCGCCGCGCAGGTTATCAATCCACAGATTCAGGCTCAAGTCCAGGAACACTTCCTGGCCGCGCAGCAGGCGCAGCAACGGGGGCAGCTTGACGACGCGGTCGCCGAGTATCAACAAGTCTTGCGGCTCCAGCCCCGGCTGCCCGAGGTTTATGCGAATCTGGGACTCGTCTACTACGCTCAAGGAGAGTTCGAGAATTCCGCGAAGGCTCTTGCTTCGGCTGAAAAGTTGAGGCCCGGAATGCGCGGCGTGAGTCTTTGGCTTGGAATTGACGAAGTGAGACTGAACCATCCGGCGCAGGCTGTAAGTCATTTGCGCGAGGCGATTCGCCTTGATCCGAAGGAAAAGCTGGCCCAAAGCTGGCTGGGAATCGCTCTCTGGGATGCGGGACAAATAGACGCCGCGTTGCTGCAACTGCGCACCGCTGCCGTGCAATTCCCCAACGACCCGGACTTTCTGTTCTCGGCCGGCGAAGCCTATGGCAAGGCGGTACATCAGCAAACTGACGAACTACTTGAAGCTTCAAGGGGAACGGCGCTTTCCGATCGCATCTACGCTGATGTCTACGCCCAAGAGCGGGATTGGACAAAGGCCGAAGGCCACTTGCGCCGCGCCATGCAAAGAGATCCTCGCTCCGTAGATGCGCGCCTGGAGCTGGCCAACGTGTTTTTCAGGCAGGCCAGGGTCTCCGATGCGCTCGAGCTCCTGGATCAAGCCGCGGCCATCCAGCCCCATTCCGCGGCGGTACTTGCGCGCAGCGGGGAGATTCTGATTCTTCTGCATCATCCGGCCGATGGTCTTTCGCGAATCGAGCGCGCACTCGCCATCGACCGCAGCGAAGCTCTCGATGCCCTGGGCCTACCGCTGGAAGATGAAATCGAGCAAGCCGATCCCAAAGGTCCGGACGCGCAACTGATACGATCCTGCCGGGAATCTGCTGCAATGCTTGAAATGGACCCATCGACAGCGACCGCGAAGTTTGCGGTCCTGGCGGCATTGTATGCGCAAGCTGGAGATCGAGATGCCGCCGCGCAGGCCTACCGGCAGATCGCGGCGTCCAAACCTGCTCCGGCGCCGGCTGGCGATGCTCTCGATCGTGCCTTGATCAGTTTTCACCAACATGATTATGAGCAGGCGGAGGATGCGCTCGAACGCTGGGTCAGAGCTCATCCGGCAGACCTCGCCGCGCGGTACGATTTGCTGCTGACGCGCCGCTACTTGTCCATGCGGCAAATCTTCAGGCTGGTCGCAGTCGCGCCTGACTCTTACCACGTTCACCAGTTGCTCGGGCAGCTTTACGCTGACCACGATGAAGACAAGATGGCAATCGATGAGTACCTGCTCGTTGCCGCCGCCCGCCCTGATCTTCCGGGAGTTCATTTCTGGCTCGGACATCTCTACTGGAAGCATGCGGATGCGGACCACGCGCTGCCGGAACTGACGCGCGAGTTGGAACTGGATCCCGGCAATGCCGAAGCCAGTGCAGAACTTGGCTCCGTTCTAGTCGCAGAGGGCCGCACCCGCGAGGCCATTCCGCATCTTGAATCGGCACTTAGCAGGAGTCCTGACTTGTGGCCCGCCTACGCGCAATTGGGTAAGGCGTATGCGAACGAAAAGGATTACGCCAAGGCCGAAGCAGTGCTAAGGCGCGCCCTTGCTCACGACAGCGATGGCGCGGTCCACTACCAGTTCGGCATGGTTCTGCGCTCCGAAGGCAAAACGGCGCAAGCGCTTCAGGCCTTCGCGCAGGTTCGCGCCATCAAGGAAGAAAAAGACGGCGTCGCTTCCCAAGCCGCCTCCGAACCAACGGAGAAACCATGAACTGGCGCGCTCTTATTGTCCTTTTTGCATTCTCTGCACCTCTGGCCGCGCAGAACTCAGCTCTTGACGAAGCTGTGAGTCTAATGCGGGAGTCCCGCTTCAAAGAAGCCCTGGTTAAGCTCGAAGAGGCGCACAAAATCTCGCCGCGTAGTGCGACGATTGACAATCTTCTCGGCATTACCGAAACCAGTCTCGGATTGGTCGAGAAGGCAAACGCCGATTACCGTGCCGCGATTCACCTCGATCCGTCGCAGGCTGCACCGCACCGCAACCTGGGCGTCAATCTTCTCAATGCCAGAGATTATTCGGGCGCCTCAGCCGAACTGCGCGAGGCATCGCGCCTTGACCCCAAGGACCAGTTCGCACACTACTATCTGATGTCACTTGATCTGGCCACTGGTAAGGATACCGACGCGATCGAACAAGCATCCCTATCGGGGAAACTCTGTGATAACGATCCGGAAGCAGCAGCGAGCCTGGCCGGCGCGGAGATTCGGACCGGACATATTGCCGAAGCGGCGGCTCGAATTGATCTCCTGGAGCAGGGCGGCAATCTTCCGCCTGATCGTGCATATAAACTGGCATTCCTCTTCGCGGAGCAGGGAGCCTGGCCCCAGGCTATTGACTGCTTCCGGCGCATAGCAGCTGCTCATCCTGCCTGGCAGAATCGCTTTAATCTTGCACTGGCATTGCTTTACGGCAACCTTCCCGCGGAGGCCTCAACAATCTTGTCGACGTTGCACAGTGAGCAGCCCGACAATGCAGACATTCTGATGTTTCTCGGCTCAGCCTTTGAAGCACAGCAGAAGATGCCTGAAGCGTTGGACGCGTATCGCGCTGCAGCTGCGGCAGACCCCT
>Ga0181530_10003919_pt1 | contig 16197 bp, 19 predicted proteins | sample PEATcosm2014_Bin_42_FD_119769 | JGI IMG/M metagenome (GOLD analysis project Ga0181530, IMG submission 119769) | Peatland microbial communities from MTU Mesocosm Facility, Houghton, MI, USA - PEATcosm2014_Bin10_60_metaG | ecosystem: Environmental > Terrestrial > Soil > Wetlands > Peat | place... | reverse complement strand
CATCCTATGACGGCTTGGTGGCGAAACCATTGGCCCGCGCTGGTGATGCTGATCGTCCTCGGGTTTGTCGCGGCCGTTCGGATGCACCTGCTGTCGGCGCCGATGGAGAGGGACGCGGGAGAATATGCCTACGCGGGCCGCCTGATGCTGGAAGGGGTGCCCCCCTACAAGCTCATCTACAACATGAAGATGCCGGGCACCTACGCCGCCTACGCCGCCAGCATGGCCTTGTTTGGGCAAACCGCAGGCGGAATGCGCACGGGTCTCCTGCTGGCCAATGCGGCCACGATAGCGCTGGTCTGTTTCCTGGGCCGCCGGCTTTTGACGCCGGCGGGCGCTCTGGCGGCCAGCGCCACCTACGCCCTGCTGTCGGTCAGCCCTGGAGTCCTGGGGCCCTACATGCACGCGACGCACTTCGTTGTCCTGCCGGCGTTGGCCGGAACGCTGGTGTTGCTGAGAGCTCAAGAGACAGGGCGTCTCGGAGGCTTCTTTGGGAGCGGCTGCCTCTATGGGACGGCCTTCCTCATGAAGCAGCCAGGAGGTCTCTTTGCTCTTCTTGGGATCGCGCTGCTGGCGTGGGACGCGGCGCACCGGCAACCGGCCGATTGGAAGGCGCACGCGCGCCGGCTGGGAGCGTTCAGCGCAGGGGTGGCGGCCCCGATAGCTCTGGTCCTGGTCGCCCTGTGGCGATTCGGTGTTTGGGACCGGTTTTGGTGGTGGACGGTGACCTATGCCGGCGTTCACGCAACAGCCGCGCCCTGGTCGCAAGGAAAAGTCGCGCTGGCAGACCGCCTCGTGAGCATGGGCTGGGACCTGGCGTTCTGGGCCATGGCCGAGGCAGGGCTGGCCCTCTTGCTGATCGAGAGGGGCCGGGCGCGGGACAAGTTCCTCATGGTCTCCCTGTTGCTGGTTTCCGCCGCCTCAGTTTGCCCCACCTTCAACTTCACAAGCCACTACTTTGTCCTGATGCTGCCCGCCGTGGCGCTGCTCTGCGCCGTGGCATTCGACGTGCCAGCGAGACGGTTGGCCTCGTTAAGAGCCTCCCCCCTGCTTCGCAGCATGCCGTGGGTCATCTTTTGCCTTTTGTGGGCATTCGTCGCCTGGACTCACCGGGCCGTTTTCTTTGAGTTGAGCCCTGCGGAGGCCACCGCCGAGATGTACCCCGTGAACGACTTTCAAATCTATCCGGAAGTCGGCGCCTACCTGGACGGGCACACGCCGCCGGACGCCACGCTCGCGGTGCTCGGCTCTGAGCCGGAGCTGCTGTTCTACGCGCGCCGCCGCTCGGTTACGGGCTACATTTACATGTACGACCTCGTGCAGGAGCAGCCGTTTCGAGAGAAGATGGAGCGCGAAATGATGGACGAGATCGAGCGCGGAAAGCCCGATTTCCTCGTGGTCGTCAACTTGAAGCTCTCCTGGCTGGCGGACTCTCGAGCCAAGGTTGGCACGTTGAGGAGGTGGATGCGCGACTGCACGGAGGGCCACTACGAGCCGTTTGGAGCCGTCGCCGCCGGGCCCAACCACAGATGTTTCTGGGGGCCGGACAGCTTCCAGAGGGCGCCCAACAGGTTCCTGAGCATCTACGAGCGGAAGCCGTCCAGCGCCCCGCTAGCGACCGAGCTATGACAGCACCGAAACCCAGACTACGTCAAAATCCAAAACATCGCATGCAGGAAGCCGTGTCAATCGTTGCTTTGCAGGGCCGGAGCGCCTATCTCGGCACCCGTCTAAACCCAAGCGATAACTACGGCAAGAGGTGCTTTCCCGGAGGAAAAGTGGAGGAGGGCGAGAGCCGCCTCGAGAGCGCACGCCGGGAGCTTCAGCAGGAGACCGGCTTCCTGGCCAGGGAGCTGCTGCCGCTGGGCACCTTGCGGCTGGAAAACCCGGACTTCGGCGTTTATGACTGCCACGGCTTCGTCGTCACGGTCCCCCCCAACGTCACCCTCATAAACCTGGAGCCGGCCAAGAACAAGGGGTGGCAGGCCATTCCCCTGACCAGCCTCCTGAGAATGCGCGAACAGGATCTTCTCCCAGGCACCCGGGACTTCGCTCGGGCTGCAGCCTCAAAGCTCGGCCTGATTTAGGACCTGTCATTGACGATGGGGCAGCGTCGGCCTGGTATCACATATCACATCTCGTGGTAATCCGGGCCAGTGCTTCCCCGCCAAACACGAAAAGCATGAAATTCTCAGTAGACGATCCTGTCCGGCTGCTACGGAAGCTGCACGGCATCAATCCCAAGGCGGACACCCACTTTGTGGTGCGCCTGCCTGGAGAGCAAATGGAGATAGCGCCGCCCTGCGTCACAAGAAGCAGGGTCCCCAACGAGCTCGAAATCCACGGAAATACCAAAGAGGCCCTGGAGCGCCTGTCGCAGACACTCCAGTTCTACAAATCCCTTCAGTGCGAGGTGGAGATGGTCACCAGCCACAGGGTATCGGATGGGGCAGGCAGCAAGAAGAAGAAGCGCATCAAGCTCAACCTCAACAACAAGGCCTGCACGACCAGCGACCTGCTGGTCGCCCTGCCCTTCCTGTCCCCCGATAATATCTTGTGGAGGATCGAAGTTCGCTTCGAGTCGCCCAATGCCCGCCCGGACAGCCTGTGGACCACCAACAAGGAAGTCCAGAGGCTCCTTCGCGCGCAGCCCGCGGTGGCGGAAAACCTGAGCGCCCTGAAGCAAGGCGACCTGGAAGTCGCTTTGCGGCAGTAGCTTAGGTTCCAGAAGCAATTCCCGACTTGCCCGGTTCTGGTACGCGCTGTTGTGTGTGTCCGCTTCGGGGAATGCGCAACTTACCCAGTCCAAGAATATGACGCTATAAAGCTCCGCTAAATCAGACATAGCGGTTGAGGCGTCCTAGATGCGCTACGTGGTAGAGAACTGCACCTATCGGCCTCCTACAGTAAAAAGGCAACATAAACCAGCCAAACACTAAGCAAAATCCACAGCGAAGCCTATGCTACAAGAGAAATCCGCGGTCGAGCTGGAGGCATGCGACGTGCTGCGCAACGCCGTCATCCCAGTCCAGCAAAACAAGGCGGGAGGAACCTCTGCATGACTTTTACCGTACGCGGCGTTGCAATCAGACATGGAGAAACAACGGACTACCGGCACCGCGGGTACAAAACAAGCGTGACCCCGGTGCTGCTCGCCGGCCCCTACAAAGGCTTCCCAGCGGAGACCCAGATTGGCACGATTCAGAGCAGACGATTCACGGGACGCATCAGGACCACCGACAGCGGCACCTTCACTGGCTGGTGCGCCGTGCGCGGCCACGATTACGACTGGCTCGTGCGGGAGTTCCAGGAAGAGCAAGGAGGGGAGCGCAAGGCCCGCCTGGCCAGGATTCAGCCCGGCCGAAAGTACGTGATATCGCACATGTTCGGGTACCTGAGCCATGACCCTTGCATCTACGAAAAGGGAGACCGCCTCGAAGTCAAGCAAGTCACCGCCGACACCGTGGTTGCCCGAGTCCTTCGATCCGGGGCTCCGCCCATCGGCACAATATGGAATAGAGAAAGTTTTGAATCTCTGGTGACAACGTTCACAGCCATCGAAGAAACAGGCTGACCGCGTCCTGAACCGAGGCAACCCGAAACCTATGACTGTAGCACCGAATGAGGGACTGACAACCTTTGAAATCATCTCCATCTTTTCAAAGCTGCTCCCTGACCCGAACCACCGCACCGCCCTCATGCTTTGGGGCCTGACAGGCACCGGCAAAAGCCAGATTCAGCGGCAAATCCTGGCCCAGCTTTCGGAGGGAAAACCGGCATGGAAGCCCGCCAAAGGCGTCACAACGACGGGGGCTCTGGAGGTCATCCGAGACTGGGGCCTGGTGGACCTGCGCACTTCGCTGCTTGAACCCACAGACCTCCGCGGGCTGCCCGACCTCAAAGGCAGCACGGTGCGGTGGGTGGCGCCGGATGAGCTGCCTCTCGTCGGCCAGGAGGACCGCTTCCCCGAGCAAGGCGTTTTGTTCCTGGACGAAATGACCCACGCCCAGCCTGCCATGCAGTCCGCCTGCTTCTCATTGGTACTGGATCGCCGCTGCGGCCCCCATGTCCTTCTGCCCAAGTGGAAGCTCGTCTCGGCCTCGAACTACGAGCGTGAAAACGCCAACACCTACCAGCTTAGCGGCCCCCTGCGCAGCCGCTTTGAGCACTACCACCTGAGGTGCTCCCTGGAAGCCTTCAAGGAATGGGGCTGGGGCTACCAGAACAACATCGATGGAGACTGTTCCGGCCCGGGTTTGGCCTGCCGAACCAGCCGCGCCCATCCGGTTGGTGGCGTTCAGAAAATCGATCGCCGCATCATGGCCTTCTTAAATTGGAACCCGGATTACTTGCACAAACCGACCGAAAGCCCCGAGGAAGGGTTCCCCACGCCGCGGAGCTGGGCCAATGCGAGCTACTCCCTGCAGAGCTTCAAGAACGGCTTCCTGGAGAAGGTGCTTGGCGCCAGCGTCGGCCCGGGCACGGCCGGCATGTTCAACGGCTTTCTGGAGGTCTTCAACTCGCCGGAGCTCAACGTGAACGTCCGCGCGGTGCTGGCGAAGAAGGCGAAGTCGCCGGCGCTCACCACGCAGAAGCCGAACATCGCGTGGGCCTTTGCTGCCTGCCTTTGCGGGCACGTCAAGGACGACCCCAAGCTGCTTCCGGACGTCATCGAACACTTTTGCTCCGATGTCTGGAAGGACGCCCTGGAGATCGGCCGCACCGGACTCGCCGATCTCAAGCACGTCGTGGGCAAAGACAGTTTCACGCGCCAAATCCAGCCCTACCTGAGCGAGGTCGCGAAGCGATACGGCAAGCTCCTGTAACAATGCGGGACTCCACCGAAACGATCGAAGAATTCAGAACCCGGCTGGCCGCAGTGCGCTGCCATCTGCTGAAGCGGGAGCCCTTGATCAGCTACCTCTCCCTGGAGCTGCCCACCTTCATTCTCGAAACCGATGATCCACGCTGCGCCGCGATAACCACCGCTGCCACCGACGGGAGGCGCTACCTTTTCAACTTTGCGTGGTGTCGGCGGCTGACCGACCCGGAGCTTGTGTTTGTAGTGGGCCATGAGGTGGGCCATGTGCTCTACCTGCACGCCCAGCGGAGAGAGGAGCGGGACCCCGAGCGCTGGAACATCGCCTGCGACCATGTCGTCAACTGGCTTCTTCTGAGCACGGATTCCCTTAAAGGCTTCGTCTGCATGCCGCATGACCCGGACCCCATCGGATATCTGGACAGGAAGTACGCCAACCACACGGCCGAGCAGGTTTACGACAAGCTGCCCGAGGACGTTCCCCTCAAGTCCTGGGACCGGTTGCTGACCGGGAACAACGACGCAAGCGCGGCTGCAACGGAGGCTGGCAGGGGCGCCATCGCAAGGTCCTTGGCACGAACGAAGGAATATCGCTCAAGGAACGGGCAAGGCAACGAGCCTGGCGCCTGGGAGCGCGCGGCGCAGGAAGGAATGCATCCCACGGTCAGGTGGCAAACGCAGTTTCAGATGAGAGCCGCTGCCGGCGGCCACGACGCCCATACGTGGGCGCGTCCAAACCGGAAGCTGCGGCCGCACGGCTATTACCTGCCCAGCTACCGTGGCTTCAAACTGCCCCGGACGCTGTTTGTGTTCGACACATCGGGGAGCATTTCGGAGGGGTTCCTCGGCCAGATGGCTGCGGAGTTGAACCGGCTGCTCCGCACGGCCCCGCGCAGCTCGGTGACCGTCGTTTCATGCGACACCGCGATGCATTCTCTGGGGGAGTTCCACGCCGCAAAGCCGTTTGACCCCCGCCGCCACAAGCTGGTCGGCGGAGGGGGGACCGACTTCCGCGCGCCGTTTGACTTCGCCGCAAAGAACCGCTACGAGCAGGTTATCTACTTGACGGACACTTGCGGGACATTCCCCGAAAAGGAGAGCGTCCCGACCCTCTGGCTGGTACCAGAAGAGTGCCAGGAGAAGGTGCCCTTCGGCAGGACAATAACCATCCCGCTCCCAGCGGCGGAGAAATGACGCCATGCAACCTGGCGCAGAATCAGGCATCCGCAAACGAATCGTGTGTCAACCGAGGATCACTCGCCCGCGCCAAGCTGGGCTTGCAGCTTGGCAAGATTCTGCAGACGAACGGAGCTGTCGTGGCAACGGAGAAGGTTCAGGTGGTGGACCGCCTTAAAGCCATGCCGGTCCTCCCAGCTTTGCAGCACCTGACATCATTGTCTCGGCCCTGTAAACCGAGGATCGAGCTTCGCCAAACATAACAGCCAAGGAAAGATGGCCGCCGGAAAGATAAAGTTAAAATTCACTCCTCTGGCCTTGGGGCTGTACGAGCTCGCCGTCGAGACCGCGAGCGCCCAGCACGAGCTCCAGGCATCCGAACACGTGGATTTCAGCGAGGACCTGGAGTTTGCCGGCGTGTCGCGACGCGGGAAGCTGCTGAGTGTGCCGAAGAGCAAGGGGCCGGCTCAAATTTCGGGCTTTCCACTCAAGGCAACAGCACCGGGAGACGGCTGGCTAGAAGTGACCCACCGGGACAAGACGCTGGTAACCACACCCAAGCCGGAGGTCTGCCTAGCCTTTCCAAGAAATTACGCATGGATGAGCCCCAATGTCTTTGTAGCCCGGAAAAATCTGCCTGACCGCTACGAGGCTGCCCCGGATTCCTTCTCCAAAGACAGCTATCCCGGGGAAGACGTCGTGGAGAGTGAAGTTTCCGAGGCCCTGCACTTCTACTCGCATTATCCCAACTTCCGTATCTGCAGCAACCGCTTCAACTACTATGTCGTCATGCCCAAGGGAACGCGCCTGAGCGCGCAGGAGTGGGGGAGGCTGGAGCGGCATATCTTCACGGGACAGGCTGCTGCCTCCATCGAGGAAACGGTGACGGCGGAGGAAAGAAGCTGCATGTGGTTCCAGGGGACGGAGATCGCCGCCGTGCAAGCGGATTTTGGAATTAGTGGGCACCCCGTTGCCTTTCATGACGGTAAGCTAGGGTTTGACAGCTTTCGGGTCATTGACGCGAAAAAGGCGGCAAAGGCCCTGCCGGAGCTCCAGCGCTTTCCGGGCAAGACGATCCAGGTAGGCTACGGGAGCATCGGAGGCATGAACGCCTACATCGAAGACGTCTTAAGAAACGACCGCGTGCTGGCTGATACGGACACCATCTGCGTCGACCCGAAGATGAGGTGCGTCAGTTTTTCAAGCATCAAGGGCATCCTGCCGCAAATCGAGCACCCCCTTCGAAGGTGCGAATGGAACGGGAAAATCCAAAACGAGGCCCTCTGCCCGGCCAATTTGATAAGCAAATTCTTCATTTCCCTCAGAGAGGCCAGCCGCAAGTACAAGCTCGAGAATGTCAAAAGGTTCACGGTCAAGACCGGGGAGGGTTTCCATGAAAAGGCCGCCGGGCTGTGGGTGCTCAGAGGTGACGTCGGGGCGACGGCGATGCGCGACCACCAGGAGGAGAACAAGGCGCGCAGAGAGCGGAAGACGGAAATGGAGAGTAAATACGGCCAACTGCCAAAAGGGTGGGAGAAGCTGACACACGAGGAGATCCGGGAGTACTTCAACATTCGGCAGCGCCTGGCCAGCGGGCAGCTGATAGCGTTTCAGGACTGCCCGATCCTTCCGAAGAATTGGCAGCATCGAGAGCGCCTGAGGAACTGGCTCGCAAAGCAGCGCAAGGTTGTAACCTGCCCATTGACCAAGGAAATCCTGATCGAAAATGTCCGAACCATCGAAGACCTGGCTCAAATTCCTGGCTTCCTAGGCGTGTTGCAGGATGTCTTTGAGGAGGAAGAGTGGCTGCGCGCGATTATTCTTTCCCCTGCCGTGCAGGCGCTGGCGCTGACGGAGAGCATCTGAGGCCCGACGCCCTATAATGACTGAGCAATGAACGGCGCCGAACGAAAGTTGCATGAAGCAGTATCTTGATCTTCTGAGGAACATCATGGAGAACGGAACCATCCGCAGAGACCGGACCGGGACGGGAACCCAGAGCCTCTTTGGCACGCAGATGCGGTTTGATCTCTCTAAGGGGTTTCCCCTGGTCACCACGAAGAAAGTGTTCGTCAAGGGCATCATCCATGAGCTTCTGTGGCTGCTATCCGGGAGCACCAACATCCGCTACCTGACGGAGCGGAACGTGCATATTTGGGACGATTGGGCCGATGAGCACGGAGACCTTGGGCCCGTCTACGGAGCGCAGTGGCGCCGTTGGGAAGGGCCTGACCGCCAGCCTATCGACCAAATAGCGCAGCTTGTCGACCAGATCAAGTCCAAGCCTAATTCCAGGCGCCACATCGTCAGCGCATGGAACCCAGCCGTGCTGCCGGACGAGAGCATCTCGCCGCAGGAGAACGTAAAGCATGGCAAGGCGGCCCTGTCCTCCTGCCACGCTCTTTTCCAGTTCTACGTAGCCAACGGGAGGCTCTCCTGCCAACTGTACCAGCGCAGCTGCGATACCGTGCTCGGCCTGCCCTTCAATTGTGCAAGCTATAGCTTGCTGACCCACCTGGTCGCCCAACAGTGCGAACTGGAAGCGGGCGATTTCGTCTGGACCGGCGGGGATACGCACATCTACCTCAACCACCTCGAGGGCATCAGAGAGCAGCTTCCACGGGAGCCGCGACCCCTGCCGCATCTGCTCATCAAGCGCAAGCCAGCCTCCATCTTTGAGTATCAATTCGAGGATTTCGAAATCACCAACTACGACCCGCATCCGGCGATCAAGTTCCAGATTTCGGTGTAAGGAAGCGAGCGAAGATCATCGCTTAAAATGCACGCGCAAAGATTTATGACGCCGTGCCCGGAAGACGGCAACACATGGTTGCATCCGGTGGACGCCATGCAAAAGGCTTGGAACCCGAGCTAGTGGCCACGCTGGATCCGCCATCGCAACAGGGTACCGCAATGATCACGCTCGAAGAGCGCGATGCGCTGATGAAGCTCCCGGCGCTTCCTCCGAGCCGGCCCAGGGAAGTCGCATCGTTCGACAGCATCGACTTCGGCGGTTAATCGAACGGGTTGACCCTGATTGAGTTCGGGGGTGTGGATGAGGCTCATGTGAATGTCGCCGATTCTGGCTCCGTGGCAGGCCGTGTGAATGCGCTTCATGTGGCAGAGGCTGGCGCGAACCCCCCCTTCACATTTCAGGGTCAACCAAGTGGCCGGGCCTTTGACGATTTGGCTTCCGTGGAGGAGAGCGCGGCGCAACCGTTACAACAGAAGCGAACCAAATTTTTCCAATTAAAGCGGACGTTTTCGGAGACTTTCACGTGTGCTGTAAAACCAGGCGGCTTTTCTGATTTCACGAGCCTTATGTTGTGGATGATGCATTCGCTGAAGCGCCCTGGTGGAAGCAGCGGCTTTGCTGCGGCGAGTAGAAACGATTTCACTCGCGCCGCCGCCGTGTTTTTGCTGATTTTACCAGTGGAAATCCCCACCGATATTGCCATTTTTATTTCTCGTATTACGCGATGTTCGTAAACAGCCAAAACCAGCTGGGCTAATGCAGCCTCAGGGTCGGAAATTTTGTCGACATTTTCCGTGTTCAGCGCCAACATCCGCGCTCCAGCAACTACTTCTAACAGCCCGATGACGTTGCGGATATCGCGGCGCCACTCCTCGTCTCCGGGTTTTTCGGTCCCTGCAAGCTTCAGGAAGCTCGTCGGGTCTTGGTCAAAGACGCGACTGAAGCGGGCCAGCGGGCTTATCGAGGGAAAGGCGCTGGCGAAATCGACTGACCGTTCGAGGCTCGGCGATCCCTCACCAATCGCCAGCCATTTGGGGTTAAGACAATACTTCCGGGAAATGGCCGTAAAAACGCCAAAGGTAACCGCCACGCGCCCGAATTCACACCTCACCAAAGCGGAACTGTCGATTCCGGCGCGGCGGGCAAAGGCGACGCGGCTAAGACCTGTCTCCAGGCGAAACTGCCTCAGTCGTTTGGAGATTTCGCCTTCTCTTTGCGGCAGCGGGTTTTTACGCGGCATACCCACATCCCTCGCACCTTTTTGCGGCAAAGGAAAGATTCTTCTTGCATGGAATATGGCGACGAGCAGGCCACCATCGCGATCCTCTGATCCCGCCGGACATACGGCGCTTTTCAGCCTGCTCGGTCGGCACATTCAGCAAAGCAACTAGTCGATTTCTCAACCGATCGCTTCGACGGGCGGTTCCGGCACGGCGGTTGATGCAATCGCAAAACAGTTGCCGCCTATCGAGATAAGGGCGACTTGATGCCGATTACCAAAAACTGACTGGCGCCATCAAGAAGACAACGTCGCGGGACTTGGAAAATTTAACGCGCAAGCACATCCTCAGGAAAATCGGTAAGACCGGTCGCGGCACCTATTACACCCTTGCCAGTAATGGGGACAAAAAGGGGACAAAGGGGACATTACGCGCGACACCCAAAGGGGACAGAAAGGGGACAAACAGGACATGATCCCGGTTGTTCCATCTGCCGTGCCTCCATCCAGGCGGAAGGATGTGCCCCAGAAACGCCTCAAGTGCCTCAATCACCCCTCCCGGAAACGGCAAAAGGATCCGGCGAGCGTCCGGCACGATCCGACGGCCCACACAGCACGGACGCGATCATCGCATCAAAGCCCGCGGGCAGCGGCAGCCACTACCGGTGGACCACCGCGAGCAAGGACACGGCGTCTGGCCTCCTCCGGGAGAAGCCCCTGCTGAATACCACGCCGGATTTGCTGCTGGCGGTGCTCAAAAAGGGCACGGTCAGCACCAACGTCTATCTGTGACGCATCCAGAACTTCGCGCTGGATGTGATCTGGCTTCCCTGACCGATCCTGAGGAAAAAGCAGTTCCCGCAGGTCCAATTCAAGCCCAAGCGAGGGATCACAGAGCGCGAGCACCGGCGCATCATCGGGCGTGGAATCAGACAATACTCTGCGCTTCGCACAGAAAATCCAGCCACAAACAAGTTAGAAATGGGTCTTTCAATAGCTTATTCACTGAAGGTTCAAGGCAAAAGGGTCGAAGCCGAGGCCGCCATGAACCGGTGGCGTCAAAAGGTGGAAGAACGCCATCCTGATATTCGGCTCCAGCCTGTGACCGGAGAGTGCTTCGGATTTGTCCTTCGGCACCTAGCTGGAGCGGAGCAAGCGCGGTTCCTGCTTCAACTGGAGGACGGAGTATGGGTGGGCAGCGACAGCCCAAAGACCCAATATGCCTCCCTGCCAACACATGGGGGCACGCCACATTTCATCAAAGCCCATCTGCAGATCATCGCAGTGCTGGATATTGGCAGGGAGATGGGTGTGGTTGTCCGGGTAGATGATGACGGCGGCTACTGGGAGGCCCGCGATATAAAAAAGTTGCTGGAATGCCTGCGCCTGAACCAGGCCGCTGTGGCCCAATTGTTTGGCATGCTTAAAGACGCCTTTGGAGGAGATCAGGTCGAAAGCCCCATCACTGAACATCCTGATTTTGAGCGCATGGAAGCTCAGGAAAGCGCACTCCAGGCGGTCACCGCATGGGAACCGAGCCGAGATGTTGAGCAAGCCGAACGAGGGGTCCGTCCGAGCCACGGGCAACGATTCAAGCGTGCGGCCTCTTGAGTGATGCCGGTCAGACCAGCAACGCCCAGGCCGTGGCGATCCGCAACGTGGAGGAAGGCTTCACTTGGCAAGGTCTGCTGAAGCCTAAATCCTTCTTCGTTGATGAGGCTGCCACCGAAGTCCACATCCTCGGCGCCCTTGCTGGGAAAGAATTAGTCGGAACCATCGTTTACGACGTAATGAAGGCATACGAGGACCGCGCTGAAGTGGAGCTTTACATCCTGGATGCGCATGTGAAGCCGAAATGGCAGCGCCAAGGGGTATTCACCGGGCTATTCAACGCCATGACGCAGCGTCACCCAGGCTGCAGGGTCGCGGGCCACTTTGCCGACTCCAACGTTGAGAGGATGGCCGCGCGATTCAACCAGACTATTGTTTTGTGAAGCTGCTCATCATAAACGACCCGGCGATTTCGCGCCAAAGCTCCGGGCGGCGGCCGCCGTCCTGGGCCGGAAGCTGCCTGGGACAAGTGGCATTTTCCTGGTGCTGTGCTGCCTCCCTGGCGCGATCAATCAGGCCGCCGAGCGCGGCGTCAAGCCGGACGCGCTATACCATTACTACTACTTGAAAGCCTCCGCCCCGGATGCCTGCAGGTTAAACATTGCGAGAACGTCCCCTGCCCTGCTCCACGCCGGGCTAATCCGGATAAAAGACCCGCTGAACCTGTGACGCTCAACCGTACCAACCGCGACTGGCGGGAAATCGCACATTGCTGACAAATCGAGCGCAGTCAAACAACAAAACGTGATCACGGCGCGAAGGTTGACACTGCTGCCGCCGGGCTCTACAACTTAAAACGAAATGCCAAAAGATCAAAAAACTGTATCGGAGTTCAAAGCTATCCGCCCGGTGGAGTTCACGGCCCTGCATTCGGGCCAGAACCCGAACCAGACCCGCATTCGCGTCGAGCGCAGCGGCGATGCCGGCATCTACCACGAGGTGGCCATAAGAGGACTAAAGCAAGGCAAGGCCATTGCGGATGTGCTGGTCGGACTGAATGAAAAAGGAGAACTCCGAGTCCTCGTCACCAGCGACGGAGACGGAGAGGGCGACCACGCCATCGCAGTCTACCCGGAGCGCCCCCGCAGGCAGATGGTCGAGGATTTCAATTAGGTTGAGCGCCTTTCTCGCGCCCAAATCTCCCACCTCGTCCTTGAGAAGCGACACTTCGGGAAAAGGCACAGACTTGGGCCTATAATATCGGCAGAATTAAGCGGAGTCCGAGCAAGGAAACCGCTCCGCGCAGCCGAGTGGTTCTCCTCCCGGCTGCGCCTGAAAAAGATTTGAAAGAATGAAGCTGCTCATCGGATTCCGGAAGCGGTTCGCAACCGCTCGAAAGGAAGTTCAGCCCATCCGCAGGAGGTTTCTTTCGGCCTGGCCACAACCTGCTCGCCGGCGCCAGCCGGTCGCGCGGGGGCGGGAGATGGTAGCCACCGAAAGCGGCCCGGGGTGTCTTGAGGCTAAAGCGGCCTAGCATAGGAATGAGCAACTTTCCTCTAAAGCGCGCCGGGACAGGCACCAGGGAGTGGTCGGATGTAAGCTACAACATAGGGTCAGGCTGCGGCCGCCGCTGCCTCTATTGCTACGCCAACTCATTCAAGCAAAACCCCGGCGACGAGAAGCTGAAGGACCCGATACCTCCGCTGCCAAAGAAGCGCGGGAGCGTCATGTTTCCGACGCGGCACGACATCAGCCCGCTGTATCTCCCGGAGTCGATCAAGGCCATCCGCCGGATCCTGGACTCGGGAAGGAGCGTGCTCATCGTGTCCAAGCCCCAGCGCGTGTGCATCGAGGCCATCTGCAAGGAGTTCGCCGCCGAGACCATGAGCATCCTTTTCCGGTTCACCATCGGGAGCCTCGACCAGGACCTCGCCAGCCTCTGGGAGCCGGGAGCGCCCACGGTAGGAGAGCGCATCGCGTGCCTGAAGCACGCGCGCTCGCTCGGCTTTGAGACCAGCGTCAGCATGGAGCCCATGCTCGCCGGAACGGACGACGCCCTGGCCACGTTTGGCGTTGTCTGCCCAGATGTCAGCGAAAAGATATGGGTAGGGAAGATGAACAAGGTCGACGAGCGGGTAAGGCAGCGCGATCCGGCAGTCGCCAACGCCTGCACCCTCATCAAGAGCCTCCAGAACGACGCGGAGATATTGCGACTCGTGAAGGCACTGGACGGCCACCCGAAAGTGGAGTGGAAAGACTCGATCAAAGAGGTGATCGCCCGGCATCCCAGCAGATGAGGCTCTTCACGATCCCGGAGCTCAACGACACAGTCCATTGCCGGTTTACTTTCCGCCGCGGCGTTGTCCGGCAGCTGTCGCCCAAGTTCAGCCTCTAAGGCTCAAAGCCGCCATGGCGGACATCGAAGCAGCAGTTGCCTGAATCAACGCGCGCGCGTGAGAACCTCATCGAACCAAAGTCAATGAGCATTTGTATTTGCACCCATCGTCAAAAAGTCGACGGCATGCCCAGCGCACGATGCCCAGCGCACGCCGGATGGCAGCCCAGGTTCGCACGGCGGGGGAAGCAGAATAGGCGATCGACCGCAGCGAACTTGCGCAACGGCTCCGAGTTTCCAACCTGCTTGGCACGATGACATTGAAGCTACCCATCACCTTGCTGCAAGGCCTCCAGTTGGAGAACAAGGATCTGATGCAGTCTGCCAAGCGCACGACCCGGATGTTCATCGAGGTGGAGCACCGCCACATCAACGAGGCAGATCGGAGGGCGCTGTTCATCGCGTGCCAGGAGAAGGAAAGGACTCCTGAGATAAAAAGGCTGCAGCGCCAGCTCAAGAGCCTGCTTGACATCGCCAAGGATCCGCGCGGAACCAAGGTCCAGACCCTGGGCGCGTTCAAGGACGCGCTCACGGCGCTGATCCAGGAGCTGCCCAACAAGCGGGTCTACCTGCGGGACAAGGAGCTGCGGCGGGCCGTCCCGTACTTCGTGGAGCGCATCCAAGAGAGCGGGGCTGCGAGGTATGGGCTGCCACACGTCGCGATGGAGATGGCGGCCACGCGCCTGGGCCAGAAGGCTGAGAAGAAGAGCTACTTTTACAACCGCGACATCCGAGGAAAGACCCCAGCACAGATTTTGGAGGCGGAAGGGATCATGCTGGAGACGCCCGAGCTAAACAAGGAGTACCAGGGGCATCTCGAACTCTTTCAAACCTTCTCGAAGAAGATCGGAGAACAGTTCACAGCGGAGGCATGGGTCCAGCTAAGGGAGACGGAAAACAGCTGGCAGCCAAAGACCTACTATGTCCCGATGGACCCCGAGCGCCGCGCGCAGCTGGTCATGGACCAGGTGCTGGAAAAAAGCGAGGAGGCAAAAATCCAGGCCGACGACTCATACTGGGAGCCCGATGAAGACGAACCCGAGAAGAAAGAGGAAGAACCTTTGCTGCTCCCGGAGCACCCGGTCGTTTACATGTACGACCTCCAGGCTCACGAGGCAATCATCGTCCATGCTGCCGACATCAAACCCTACGAATATCAGACCGGCATCGCACGCCTTCTGGTATTGCCGTCGGATGAAAAGCGGCTGCTGGAGGTGCTGCGCGAAGGGATACGCATGGCCGACAAGGACATCGTCCACGGAAAGACCGGCGGCTGCCTCATCATCATCCAGGGGCCCCCCGGAGTTGGCAAGACCCTCAGCGCCCAGGTGTTTGCCGAGCAGAACAAACGGCCACTCTACGAGGTGCAATGCGCCCAGCTTGGCATCCAGCCAGAGGAGGTGGAGGAGAACTTGCGCCAGGCGCTTCTGCGGACCCGGCGATGGAACGCTGTCCTGCTCATCAACGAAGCCGACGTTTTTATCCGCCGGAGAGCCGAGGACATCGTGCAGAACGCGATCGTGGGGGTCTTCCTCCGGCTGCTGGAGTCCATGGACGGGATATGCTTCCTGACCACGAACCAGGGAACCCAGATCGACGACGCCATCTACTCGAGGGCCATGGTGCATCTCAAGTACGAATACCCGGATGAGGAAGGCCGCGTTGCAATCTGCCGGGACCAAAGCAATCTGCAGGGCCTGCACATCCCGGATGACGTCGCGCGCGCCCTGGCGAAAAAGCACTCCCTGTCCGGCCGCGACATCCGGCAGCTTGTCAAGCTGGCCAAGCTCCTGCATTTGAGCGAGGGAAACGGTATCACGTTGAAGGATCTGGAGTGGGCGCTGCGCTGGCGGGATGTCCGGGAACCCAAGAAAGGCTCCCGCCCCAGCTCACGCTGAAGTCTAAGGATCAAGCATGAAAATAACACCTGAAGCAACGGTGACCATCACCGGCACATGCGAGGCATGCAAGGGAACCGGAGTCATCTCCAACCCCCATCTGGGACCAATTCAACGCCGAGGTCAAGCAAGGGAAGACATCGGAGAGCAAGATGGACGAGTGGTTCCGGGAGCGGGGCGAGGCCACCCAAAAGACCCACATGGGGCAGACCTACTGGCAGCTTCCGCCGGAGGAAATCACCTGCGGCGAGTGCGAGGGAACCAAGATCGTGAGATGCCAGATGACGCTGCGACAGCTCGCCATCTACCTCGATGAGATAGTGCATCCACCGCTCGCTACATAGCAGATCCGCAACCGGTGCAAGAGCATGCCAGAGACTTACT
>Ga0181530_10003915_pt1 | contig 16207 bp, 19 predicted proteins | sample PEATcosm2014_Bin_42_FD_119769 | JGI IMG/M metagenome (GOLD analysis project Ga0181530, IMG submission 119769) | Peatland microbial communities from MTU Mesocosm Facility, Houghton, MI, USA - PEATcosm2014_Bin10_60_metaG | ecosystem: Environmental > Terrestrial > Soil > Wetlands > Peat | place... | reverse complement strand
TTTTTATCTCGACTCCTCGCCCAGCCACTCGTACATGAAGGCGCTCTACAAATACCCGCAGCGGGAGTTTCCTTATCGTCAGCTGGTGGAGGAAAACCGGAAGCGTACACGGCACGATCCCGAATACGAATTGCTCGACACCGGCATCTTCGACGACGACTGCTATTTCAACGTCGCCATCGAGTACGCGAAGGCCTCGCCGGACGATATTCTGATTCGCCTTCGGGTGGACAATCGCGGTCCGGACGACGCGACGCTGGACATCCTGCCGACGGTGTGGTTCCGCAATACGTGGGTGTGGGGCCGGACGGGCGACGGCTACTGGCCGAAGCCGGAGATGCGGCGCGAGAGCGATACGCGGATCCGGTGCGAACACGCGTCGCTCGGCCCGTTCGTTTTCGAAGCGTTGACGAAGCCGGACCGGTTGATTTTTACGGAAAACGAATCCAATATGGAGCTGCTTTTCGGCGAGCCGAACGCCAGCCCGTACGTGAAGGACGCGTTCCATCGTCTTGTGATCGACGGCGACGAGGGTGCCGTGAATCCGCAGCAGCGCGGTACGAAAGCGGCTGCGCGCTACAAGGCGGAGATACCGGCGGGACAGGGGCTCGAACTGCGCTTCCGCCTCTGCGCGGCGAACGAATACGGCCCGGCCGATTTCGACGAAGTCTTCGCCGAGCGCATTCGCGATACGGATCTCTTTTACGGAAGAATTGAAGGGCCCGAGCCCGTCGAGCGTCAGATCTCGCGGCAGGCCGCCGCCAGCCTTTTGTGGTCGAAACAGTTTTATTACTACAGCGTGATCGAGTGGCTTGAAGGCGACCCGGCTCATCCACCGCCGCCGCCCGAGCGCTGGTACGGTCGGAACAACGGCTGGGAGCATCTTTTCAACCGCGACGTCCTCTCCATGCCCGATGCGTGGGAGTTCCCCTGGTATGCATCCTGGGACCTCGGGTTTCACACGGTGGCTTTCGCGGAGATCGACCCGTACCTGGCGAAAGAGCAGCTCATTCTGCCGCTGCGCGAATGGTACATGAACCCGAACGGGCAGATTCCGGCGTACGAATTCGGGTTCGGCGACGTCAATCCTCCGGTTCACCCGTGGGCGGCGTGGCGGGTCTACAAAATTTCGGCGCCTTACGGTCAGCGTGACCGGTCGTTTCTGGAGCGCGTTTTTCAGAAACTGCTGATCAATTTCACCTGGTGGGTGAACCGCAAAGACATCGCGGGCAAGCAGATTTTCTCCGGCGGCTTTCTGGGTCTGGACAACATCGGCGTATTCGACCGCTCGAAACCGCTGCCGGGCGGAGGCATGCTGGAACAGGCGGACGGCTCGGCCTGGATGGCCTGTTATTGCGCGACGATGATGTCGATCGCGCTTGAACTGGCGCGCGAAGATCCCGTGTACGAAGACGTGGCGTCGAAGTTTTTCGAACACTTCATCGCGATCACAGATGCCGTCAACACGCTCGGCGACGACGGGCTTTGGGACGAGGAAGACGGCTTCTATTACGACGAGGTGCGCACCGACGGGATGAACCTTCCGCTGAAGCTCCGCTCGCTGGTGGGACTGATTCCGCTGCTGGCCGTGACTGTGCTCGACCAGACGACGATCGACCGGCTGCCAGGCTTCCGGAACCGGATGGATTGGTTCCTCGCCAATCGCCGCGATCTGCACCATCAGATTTCCATGATGGAGACGCGCGGCGAGGGCGAACACTGCCAGCGGCTGCTGGCGCTTCCCATGCGCGGCCGGCTGCTGCGCCTGCTGAGCCGGATGCTGGATGAGCGCGAATTTCTGTCGCCCTTCGGAATTCGCTCGCTTTCGGCGGTGTACGGCGAGCATCCCTTCGTGCTGGTGATCGATGGCGAGGAACGCTCCGTGCATTACGATCCGGGCGAATCGACGACGGAGCTGTTCGGCGGCAATTCCAACTGGCGCGGTCCGATTTGGCTGCCCATGAATTACATGATGATGGAGGCGCTGGAGCGTTATCACCATTTCTACGGCGACGATTTGAAGGTCGAGTGTCCAACCGGCTCAGGGAAGTATATGACGCTGCGGGAAGTGGCGCGCGAGATCAACCGGCGGTTGTGCCGGCTGTTTCTGCCCGATTCCCGCGGCTGGGCGCCATGGCAGGGCGAGAACCGCATCTTCGCGGACGATCCGCACTGGCGGGGATTGACGTGTTTCCATGAGTACTTCCACGCTGAAACGGGTCGCGGGTGCGGCGCCAGCCATCAGACCGGCTGGACCGCGCTGATCATGCGTTGCCTGGAAGATCATTTAAATGAAAGTGTGGTGTCCGCGACTGCAAGCGGCACGGACACCACACCCCCATCAACTTCGCCCTAACGTTTTTCCTTAACTGCGTGGCCGCGTCCATCCCGCATTTCATTTCCCTTGAAGTGCGCAGCGTCGACACGCTTTGACTCGTCGGCTCTCTCACCCCGTTGTGGCATCGGGCCATGATAGCCGTGGGCCGGATGGAAATGGTTATCTACGTGGCCCCGGAAATCGGTCCCGCCATGAAACCACGGGCCGGCGCCGATGAAGATGCCGCCGTTAAACCATTCCGGACCGTAGTAGCCCGCCGGAGCACAAGCATACGGAGGGACGTCATAGTACCCATACGGACACTCAGGAGCCGCTCCGATGTCGACTCCGACGGAAACCTGAGCCTCCGCTTTGGGGGCAGTCGCCATCAGGCAGGTTCCAACAACAGCCGATAACAATACAAACTTAAATTCGCGCATTAAAGCCACCTCGCCCGTTACGGAAGCAACTCGCTTGCTAATGTCGTGCATCGCACGGATCAGTGAATATTCGTGAACCAGTAGGGAACCCAGGCCGCGGCGAGAACGATGTCGAGCAGATAGGCCCGCCGGTTGTGAGGTTCGCGAAATGCGTGGTACGCGGAGACCAGGCCGAACACGCCGAACACAAAAACCGATACCTCAAACCAATAGAAAAAGGGCAGAAACAACATGACCTGCAGGCGGCCCCGCGAATATCGCGCGATCATCATTACAAGGAGTGTCAAACCGATCAGAACGCGGAAAATGGTGCGAGCCATCGTTATGAGATTCAGCTTAACTCCAGGGGTACGATGACAGTGGCGCGCATGAAATTTGTTTTCCTCATGGTTCTGCTTGGCGCAGCGGGGGCGATGGCGCAGGACTCCGGTCAGCCGTTCCGCCTGGCGCCGGGTGATTTCCGCTGGGTTCCTTTCACCGTACGGCAGACGCCGACTGAAGTGGAATGCCGCTTTCAAGTCATCGAGGGGAATCCCAGCGTACACATCGAGCTGCTGCCGATGAGCGAATTCCGCCTGTTCGACCGCGGGGAGGAGCACTCGACAATGGCGGTGACGCCCGACGCGCGAACGGGGGATTTCCGGCGCGTCATCGACACTCGCGGACGCTATGCGCTGGTCGTGATCAATGCGAAAAATGCACCGGCTGCAACGGTGACGCTGGATCTGCAGACGAACCTGAACCCCGCCGACGTGGCCCGGACGCTGCCGCCGCGCCGGCAGCTCGCCGTCATTCTTATCAGCTTCGCGTTCTTTTTTGTAACTGTCACGTGGTCGAGCCGGAAGCTGATCCGCGCCATGCGGACGGATCGATAGCCCATGGATACGGTGGAATCGCCGCGGCAACAGACAAGATTCCCGAAATGGCTGGTGCCCGCGGTCGGATACACGGTCTCAGGCGTTTCGCTGATCTGGGTTTTTTCTAAATTTCCTTATGGGCTGCTGGGCGATCACCTGCGCACGATGGACTGGTGGTGGGTCTCGCTTGCCGTTGCCCTGGAATTCGCGGTTTACTTCGTCGATGCGTGGCGCTGGAGCGCGTTTCTTCAACCCGTCGGCGCGCCCTCGTTCGGTGTCTCTCTGCAGGCCGTGTTCATCGGCGTATTTGCCAACGACGTGCTGCCCGCGCGCGCTGGCGAACTCATCCGCTGTTTCCTCCTCTCTTATGAAACGGAGGTGCCGTTTTCTCTCGCAGTAACCTCCGACGTGATTCTGCGCATCATGGACGGTCTCTGGATCGTAATCGTCTACCTGATCATCACGTTCCAAATCTCGAGCCACGCCATGGTGACGCGGGTGATGTCGGGGTTTGGCGCATGCGTCGTGGCAATTTCGCTGCTCATCCTCTTTGTGCTGTTCCGGCGGCAGCGCGCGCATTATTTCGTGAGTAACACGAGCTGGGCGGCGCGCTTCATTCATCTGCTCGACGAGATCCACCGCCTCGGCCGCTGGCGCGAACTGGGAATCGCAATGCTGCTCAGCGGAGTCTACTGGTTCGGTCAGATTCTCGCCGTATGGGCGCTCACGCGCGCCGATGCGTTCGATCTGGGTCTGAGCGCCGCCGGATTCCTGCTGGTCGTGAAGGCGATAGGAACGCTGGTTCCCAATGCGCCGGCTAATGTCGGCGCTTATCAGGCGGCCACCATCTACGCGCTCATGCTGATGCTCGTGGAACATCCCAACGCGCAGATTTTCGCTGAAATCATGTTCTGGTTCCTCACGCTGCCGGTCGCGGTGGGCGGTGCCGTTGCGGTCGCGTTCGCCGGCTTCGATATTACCGATCTGCATCGCCATGCCAAAGAGGCGAACCTGACACGGCGGCCCGCCGAAGGGTAACGAATAATGCGAACCTTCGCCGAATACGAACAGCTCGCGGCCGTCGCGCACGGGCATATGTGCGCCGGACAGATTCTCGGTTTGCGGCTGGCGATTCACGGGCTCGAATTGCTCGGAGTCGGCGAGCCGGAAGGCAAAGACCGGAAACGGCTGGTCACGTTCGTCGAGATCGATCGCTGCGCCACGGACGCCATTCCGGTTGTAACCGGCTGCCGTCTTGGCAAACGCGCGCTCAAGTTTCGCGACTTCGGCAAAGTCGCCGCTACGTTCTGCGACCTGCAGACGCAGCGAGCCGTCCGCGTGGTGGCGCGCGAATCGTCGAAGCAGCGGGCCAGAGAGCTTTTCCCGGAAATCACGAATAAGAACCAGCAACAGATGCAGGCCTACCGGACGATGACGGCGGACGAACTGTTCGAACACCAATGGGTGCGTGTCGAACTCGGACCGGAGGAGTTTCCCGGTTACAAAGGAGAGCGCCGCATCTGCGGGGAATGCGGCGAAGGCATCAATTTCGAGCGCCACGTCCTGCGCGATGGCATCACGCTGTGCCGCGCCTGCGCGGGCGAGCGATATTACACGCCGCTGTGATCCGGTACGCAATCACCGACGGAACTGTCGCGGAGAGCGAACAGAAATGGATCGCGCACGTGGCGCGCTGTCTGGAGCTGGGTGTCGAGCTTCTGCAGATTCGGGAACGCGATTTGAGCGCGCGGCGGTTGGCCGGGCTGACACGAAAAGTCCTCGCGCTGCCAAATCCCCATCGGACAAAAATCCTGATCAACGACCGGGCCGACGTCGCCATCGCGTGCGGCGCGCACGGCGTTCATCTGAGGGACGGATCTGTGTTGCCGGAAAACTTTGCCAGGCCGGAATTTACGGTCACGGTGTCCTGTCACAATATTTCCGGACTGGATCGCACTCGGGGCGCGGATTTTGTGGTCCTGGCTCCGATATTTTCGCCGCGATCGAAAGCGGATTCACGGCAGCCGCTGGGGCTTGAGGTACTTCGTCAAGCGGCGCGCATTTCACCGATTCCTGTGATCGCGCTGGGAGGGATCACAACCGAAAATGCGCCCGCGTGCATAGCAGCGGGCGCAGCCGGAATCGCCGGAATCAGTTACTTCACAGGCTGAAGCCTGTGCCACCTCAGAGCTTGCCCCATTTCTGGCGGGCTTGCCCGCTGAACTGTTTCCAGTTGCCTTCGATTCTGTCCCAATTCATGTATAGGACCTCCAGGCCCGGAGGGTGCAACCGCGATGCCAAAAGCGATGCGTGCTTTAGCGTAAGAGCGCGTCCGCGTGCGCAGACACTGCGCGCGAAAGACCATCAAGATTGTAACCGCCTTCGAGAACTGAAACGATTCGGCCGCCGCAATGTTTGTCGGCAGTCTCCATCACCAGCGTGGTCAGGTCCGCGAAATCAGCGTCGGTTAGCCGGAAATGACCGAGCGGATCGCCGAGCCTCGAATCGAAGCCGGCGGAGATGAGAATCAGCTCGGGTCGGAATTCGTCCATGCGCGGCACCCAGCGATCGCGGAATGCGCCGAGAATCTGGTCGCGTCCCGCGCCTGCAGGGAAGGGGCAATTGAGCGTGCTCCCGCGGCCAGGCCCCTCGCCCGTCTCGCCCGCAGCGCCGGTGCCCGGATACCACGGCCACTGGTGCGTGCTGAAGAAAAACACCGACGGATCGCGGTAGAAAATCTCCTGCGTGCCGTTGCCATGATGGACGTCCCAATCCACGATGGCGGCCCGCTCGATGCCGTGGCGGCGCTGCGCATAGCGAGCCGCAATGGCGATGTTGTTGAACAGGCAGAAGCCCATTCCGCGGTTCGGCGTCGCGTGGTGCCCGGGCGGCCGCACGATGCAAAACGCGTTTTGCGCGTCACCGCTCATAACCAGATCGACCGCGTTCAAACACAGACCCGTGGCCCGCAGCGCAGCATCGAACGAGCGCGGACAAACATCGGTGTCGCCCGTACTTAGCGTCGCCCGGCCTGACTCGACGTCGCTCCGCGCGGTGCGGATGTAATCCAGCGCGTGACAGAGCGCCAGTTCATCTTCTGAAGCGGAGCGTGGCGTAACTTCGGTAAGCTTGTTCGTGCCGAGACCCCGCACCGCCGCGTCCCAGCGCGCTGGACGCTCGGGATGTCCCTGACCTGTGTCGTGCTCTTTGGCGACCGGATCGGCCAGAAACGCCGTCACGCTCAAGCGGACGCGGCCTTTCGCAACAGAGTGCTTCCGTCCAGCCCCTTGCGGTGCGACCGCCAGGCACGCAGTTTCGGGTCCATTGAAATCGATTGTAATGCAGCTATTCCGGAGTTTCGAAGATCACGCTCGAGCACGTGACCGCGGCTTCGGCCTTCATCAATTCGGAGATATCGACCGTGCGCACGCTGAATCCTTCACGGCGGAGCATTCGCTCGGTACGCGGGAACGCAGCGGGCATGAGTACCGTGCCGCCGATGCGCAGCACATTCGCCGCATGTGGTTCTTCTATGGCGACGTCGAGAATCCTGAAGCGGCGAAGCGAGCCGGTGTCCAGCCAGACGCGATTGGCGAGGATGACGCCGTCACCCAGCGAACAGCATGCCGATTTAAGATGCAGGCAGCCACGGATCTCGACCGGAACGACGCGATAGCCGAAGGGATTGAGCTCGTCCGTCAGGCGCGCGATTCCCGCTTCGTCGGTTCGACTCGACATACCAACGAAAAGAGTACGACCGATCCGCATGACATCGCCGCCTTCGAGCTTCGCCGGCTCGCGCAGCCTGCGCACGGGACGGAACGGAGCGATGGCCTCCGCCAGACTTTCGCTTTCCGCGCGCCGGCTCTCGCAACCCATGGGCGCGACGACCGCAACCTCGTCCACGACCACGAGGGGATCTTCTACAAAGACGGAATCGGGAAGCTCCGGCTGTTCGGGCAGCGAAATCACGCGCACACCCAGATCGGCCAGGCAGCGTTCGTATGCGCGGTGCTGCTCGATGGCGCGGGCTACGTCGATTTTCTGGCGGGGCAGCCAGGTCAGTTCGCAGGATTCGATCGACCGGCTCACAGTCCGGGTCAGCGCCGTCAGCATGAGATCACCGGCCATTATGGCTTATACACGCCCCGGCCTGCGCGATGGTGACCTATGCCTTCGAGTCGATGTTTCTCCGGGTGCGGATTAAGCGCGGAAAAAACGATGGGCTCTGGCTGGTTGAGCGGGAGGAAACCGAAGGTTCCGTGTCGTCTTCAGCGCCGGAAAGCTTCGGATAGGGAGGCGCATGATCGGCGGACGCGCGAAACGTCCTGCCGCAAACTCTGCAACGAAATTCTCTCGTCCACGTCAGCATCACCCGTATTCGTTCGAATCCCTGGCATGACCTCACCAGCAATTGCTTCGACGGACAATTAGGGCACGTCATATGCAGAACACTCAGCACCGGAAGTACCAGGCTTCTGCTCAATCTGTCCCTGAATTACCTAAGTTCTGCCTATAGCGCCGGCATTTGTGATAAAGCTCACAAATTGCCGATCGCGCGCATCAGACATCTACTCCCAACCCGATGTCCAGATACTGCAATTCATGCAGCCGATGGTAAATCCCGCCGTGGTGAATCAACTCTTCGTGGGTTCCGATCTCGACGATGCGTCCGCGGTCAAGCACCACGATCTTGTCGGCGCGGCGGATGGTCGAGATGCGGTGCGCGATGACGATCACGGTGCGGCCTGTCATCAGATTCGCCAACGCTTTCTGCACCAGCATCTCCGATTCGGTGTCCAGATGCGAAGTGGCTTCGTCGAGAATCAGGATCGGCGAATTCTTCAGCAAAGCGCGCGCGATGGCGATGCGCTGCCGTTGCCCGCCCGAGAGTTTGACCCCGCGGTCGCCGATGACCGTGTCATAGCCCTGCGGCAGTTTTTCGATGAACTCTCGCGCCAGGGCAGCCTCCGACGCCTGAATCAGGCGGCTCCGGTCGATTTTCTCCTGACCATACGCGATGTTATTCGCGACCGTGTCGTTGAAGAGAAAAGTCTCCTGCGCGACGAGGCTGATCTTGTCCCGCAGCGACGCCAGTCCCATCTCGCGCACATCGACGCCATCGATGCGGACAGCGCCGGACACGACATCGCGAAAGCGCGGTACAAGACTGGCCAGCGTGGTCTTCCCCGCCCCGCTCGGTCCCACCAGCGCCACCACTTCGCCGGCGCGGATCTCCAGTGAAACGCCGTTCAGCTGCATGCCGCTGGCCGTCGGGTAACGGAAACTGACGTTATCGAACACGATGTTCTCGTGGAAACGGTCGAGCTTGCCCGCCGCGGGTTTGTCTTCGATCTCTTCAGGCTGATCGAGATAGGCGAAGACCTTCTCCGACGCGCCCAGCGCTTGCTGAAAGATGTTGTGCAGGTTAGTGATCCTCTTGACGGGCTCGTAGAGAAACAGCAGCGCGGCCAGGAAACTCATGAACGCTTCCGGCTCCAGGACATGGTTCTTGATCTCTTCGCGGCCGAACCACAGCAGGCCGACGAACGTCAGCGCGCCCATCATCTCGATGAACGGCGAGGGAATTCCCTGGATCATGACGTAGCGAAGATTGGCGCGCAGGAGCTTGTCGGCAGCGGCGCGGAAGCGCTTGCCCTCATATCTCTCAGCGCCGAACGCCTTGACCACCTGATGCCCGGCGATGGCTTCCTGCAGGACCTGATTGAGCTCGCCTGCGGCATCCTGCGTTCGGCGGCTGGTGCGGCGAATGCGCTTGCCCAGACGCGCGGTCGGCCACAGCACGAACGGAAAAAGCGTCAGGCTCACCAATGCGAGTTTCCAGTCCGTTCCGAAGATCACCAGCAGCAGTCCCATGGCGGAGAAGATCTGCCGCAGCAGATCGGCGAACATGTCGGAGCTCGCGACCTGGATTTTGTCGATATCGTTCATGACGGACGACATCAGCCGGCCCGTCGAAGTCGTTTCAAAGAACGCCGCGCCGTGCCGCAGGACCTTCTCGAACACCTGGTTGCGCAGATCCTTCACCGCGGAAAAACCGACAAAGTTCGTGAGATAGTCGCCGAGGTAATCGCAAATGCCGCGCATCGCGAAAACAAAAAGGATCGAGATGGCGACGATGGTGAAGACGTTGTGAATCGATGTCGGGAAAAATCGCTCCAGATAGAGAGCTTTGTGAATGACGGGGATGACGAACAGCGGTTCCGGAGCGCCATCGGCCGCCGGGCGCAGCACGCGCGCGAGAACAGGCTTGATGAGCAGCGTGCGCGCCGCCGTCATCGCGCCGACGATCGCCATCAGTACGACGGAGACGATGAGCAGGAACCAGTAGCGCCGGACATATCCGATTAACCGCAGCGCGTCTTTCATGAATTACCCACCGTCATGACGCACGCACCGTAAGCGGCAGACGAGCCATCGCCTGGATGGCCTGGTCAACCGTGATTGTCCCGATCGGTCCTTCGGCCTTGAGAATCTCCGCAGGCGTTCTCCACGGCGACCAGATTTCCGCATCCGACGGCCCGAACACGACGACTTGCGGAACGCCAAACGCGGCGGCCACGTGCGCCGGTCCCGAATCGTTTCCGGCAAAAAACGACGCATCGCGCATGAGCTGCATGATTTCGCCAAGAGGAGCGACGGCGACGGTACGCCATTCGCGGAACATCGACAGATCCTCGCCCGGCCCTCCGATAAAGACCGGTTCCAGATCGAGCGACCGCCGAATATGGCGCGCCAGTTCCAGAAAATATTCCGCTGGCCAGGTTTTCTCAGGCATCGCGGCAGTGGGGTGAATGACGGCGTAAGGCCTGTCCGGCGCATCCTTCGCGCGGCCTGCCAGAGGCCACAGCCGGGCGCGCGGCACTTCGGAAATGGGTACGCCCAGATAGAAGACCGCCGACGCCATGTGCTCGGCGGTGTGAACGCGCCGTGACACGCCGAGAGTTTCCTGCGCGGTCGGAATCGGTGTGTTGTAAATCCAGCCGGACCGGAAGATATTGAATCCGGCGCGGAATCGGGCACGCGAGAGCAGCGTGAGACGGGCGCTGCGCGTGCCGCCATGCAGGTTCAGACAGAGTGCCGGTGAAAACGCCCGGATCGCGCGCGCCTGGGGCGGCAGAACGCAGCTCACGGCCGGATGATTCTCAAATACGGGCGCGAAACGCTCTTCGGCAACCACCGCGATTTCGAGATCGGGACGGGCCTGTTTCAGCAGCTGAAGCGCGGGCGTCGTGAGAACGCAATCGCCCAGCGAGCGCAGCCGGACGATAACGACGCGGCTTGCGGGGCCGAGCCGGTCGATGATATCGGTCTGCGTGGACACGCGAAATCGTTTACTCGTCGATGGTGGCTTCGTCGATCAGCATGACGGGGATCTCATCGCGGATCGGGTACAGGCGGTGGCACGATACGCAGCGCAGCCCGCTGCCATCCGGCTTTAGTTCCACCTTCGCCCGGCACGCCGGGCAAATCAGGATTTCGAGTAAGTCCGCGCTGATCGCCATCTGGTTAGAAGCGTTTATTTTAGCAGGAAGCGCGAGAAACCCGATTTAAGTCTGGTTTTCCTGCTTCACCCTTTCGGCGAACTGGCGGACCTCGACGATCGCCCGCTGATGCGTGCCTTCGCCGATGACTCTGTCGCCAACGCGAGCCGTGACGCGGAATTCAACACGCCGCTTATTCACGGCGAGCAGCTCGGAGGAAAAAACGACCGTCGCGCCCATCGGCGCCGCGGCCAGGTGCGAAACGTTGACGTGTGTGCCCACCGTATCCTGCCCGGCGTCGAGCATGGGCAGAACCAGATTCCGGCAAGCGCGCTCCATGCCGAGAATCATCTGCGGAGTCGAGAGGACGCGCGGGCCGTCCTCGCCCAGAAACCGGATGGCGTTGTCGTTCCCCACCTGAACGCTGTCCTCCAGTCTGGCGCCAATCCTGTAATCAGCCATTTGTCAGCCACCGATTTTCGCATGGGTGGCAACGCGAACACTGGCCCGCGCCGTGCCTGCATGAGTCTGCAGCATGCATGGAGAAAATCCAGTTGCGCAATCGATTACTAAGGAGAAAAATCGTGGCAAAAAATACGTCTGTTTTCGGCATCTATCCGTCGCGAAGCGCCGCGGAAGAAGCGGTGGACGCGCTGCGGCGCGCCGGTTTCCGCAACACCGATATTTCGGCGTTGCTTCCGGATAACGCGGGTACGAAAGACTTCGCCCACGAGAAGAACACGAAAGCTCCGGAGGGAGCGGCAACCGGGGCAACTTCGGGCGCGGTCGTGGGAGGCGTGCTCGGATGGCTCAGCGGCATCGGTATGCTGGCGATTCCGGGCATCGGGCCGCTGCTCGCTGCCGGGCCCATTGTGTCGGCGCTGGCCGGTGCGGGCGCGGTCGGAGTGGTCGGCGGCATCGTGGGAGCGCTGGTCGGCATGGGCATCCCCGAGTACGAGGCAAAACGCTATGAAGGCCGCGTCAAACACGGCGGTGTTCTGCTCTCGGTGCACTGCGACAGCCAGGACTGGATCAAACGCGCCGAGGAAATTTTCAAGCGAACCGGCGCCGAGGATATCGCGTCATCAGGTGAATCCTCTGCAGACTTTGCCACATCCGACAAGCCGATGGTGCGCACCCGCACGACTGGCGGTGGCAATTTCGACGTGTAGCAACAACCGCTCCCTTACGGTCACGGCTCTGTAAAATCAGTTGGTTACTTAGCCGTGACCGTAAGGGAGCGGTTGTTTTGTTAGAATGGCGTTCGACATGACGCCTGCTACGCGCGGAAGCGATCCCGTAATCGCCCGCTTGCACTCTGGTTTCGCTGCTGCGGTTCTTCCCGTAAGCGCGACTACAATCACAACCGATGCGGCCGGACTGATCGCGGGCGAGGTGGAGATTCCCGCGGGCGATATTGGCATCCCGGGGTACCGCGCCATGCCCGCGCAAGGCGCGGCATTTCCCACCGTTCTCGTCGTGCAGGAAATCTTTGGCATTCACGAGCACATCAAGGACCTGTGCCGGCGTCTTGCGAAGAGCGGCTACCTCGCCATTGCGCCATCGCTCTATGAGCGGCAGGGCGACGTCGCCGGCATGCAGGACGTTCAGGAACTTTACGCGAAAGTCGTCTCGCAGGTCCCCGATGCCCAGGTGATGTCGGATCTGGACGCGACCGCGGCGTGGGCGGAGAAAAATCACGGCAATACGAACCGGCTCGCGATAACCGGTTTCTGCTGGGGCGGACGGATCGTATGGCTCTATGCGGCGCACAGCGCGAAGCTGAAAGCGGGAGCGGCGTGGTACGGGCGTCTGACGAACCCGAAGACGCCGGTGTGGCCCAAACATCCGGTCGATATCGCGGCCGATCTGAAAGCGCCGGTGATCGGCTTTTACGGCGGCCAGGACGCCGGCATCCCCCTCGATACAGTGGAAATGATGCGCGACGCCATTAAGGCTGCCAACAAGCCTTCCGAAATTATTGTTTATCCCCAGGCCCAGCACGGCTTCAATGCGGACTACCGTCCGAGTTATGATGCGGCCGCGGCAACGGACGCCTGGAAAAAAATGCTGGCATTCTTCCGGCAACATGGAGTGTAAATGAGAAAACTTTCGTTCATCGCGTCCTTTGTGGCGCTTCTCGCCGGCGGTTCGGTGTTACTGGCGCAAAAAGCGCCCACGAACGAGAAAGCACCCGAGACTTACCACGTGAATTTCGATCTGTCCACCGGCCCGGTGGTCATCGAAGTCACGCGCTCGCTCGCTCCGATCGGCGCTGACCGTTTCTACAATCTCGTCAAGGCGAAGTACTTCGACGGTGCGCGCTTTTTCCGCGTCATTCCCAACTTTATGGCGCAGTTCGGTCTCGCCGCCGATCCAAAGATGAGCCAAGCCTGGGACGTCAATATTCAGGATGACCCGGTGAAGACCACCAACGCGCGCGGAACGCTGACGTTCGCAGCCACCGGCGCTCCCAACTCGCGTTCCGAACAGTTGTTTATTAACTTCGCCGATAATAAGTTCCTGGACGGACAGCGATTCGCGCCATTCGGCAAGGTGATCAGCGGCATGGAGAATGTCGACAAGATTTACTCCGGCGACCGCGAGAACCCCGACCAGGGACGCGCCACGGCCGAGGGGAACGCTTATCTGCTGAAGACATTTCCGAAGCTCGATTACATCAAGACGGCGCGGATCGCGCCGTGAGAACAGACATTCTTCTGGCCGCCGCGCTTGCCTGGTAACTGAACTCCGGGGCTATCTCAATGTATCGGCAAAGTTACGATTCTTTTAAAGCGAAAGGCCTCAAGCTCGATCTGACGCGCGGCAAGCCCTCCCAGGCCCAGCTCGATTTGAGTGCCGAGCTGCTGTCGCTTCCGGGTTCGTCGGACTACCTGGCCGAAGGCGGGGTTGATTGCCGCAATTACGGCGGTCTTCAGGGGCTGGCGGAAGCACGCAGACTATTCTCCGGGATCATGGGCGCGCCGCCGGAACAGGTTGTGGTCGCCAATAACGCCAGTCTGGCGCTGATGCACGACATCGTGGTTTACGCCTTACTCAAGGGCACGTGCGACAGCGCCACGCCCTGGTCAAAGCAGGGAGAGATCGCATTCCTCTGTCCCGTTCCCGGATATGACCGGCATTTCACGATCTGCCGGAACTACGGTATCCGAATGATCCCGGTGGCGCTCGGGGAGGATGGCCCGGACATGGACGAGGTTGAGCGCCTTGTGGCGCACGATGCATCCATCAAGGGTATATGGTGCATGCCCAAGTACAGCAATCCAACCGGCACGATTTATTCCCATGCAGTGATCGAACGCCTCGCATCGATGAGGACCGCCGCTCCGGACTTCCGGCTCTTCTGGGATTACGCTTATTCCGTGCATCACCTGACAGACGAACGCATCGAGATCGCGAATGTCCTCGAACTCTGCGCGCGCCACGGACATCCGAACCGTCCGTTTGTCTTTGCATCCACCTCCAAAATAACCCTGGCCGGAGCCGGACTGGCCATGTTCGCCGGATCGCAGGAAAACGTCCGATGGCTCCTCGCAAGACTCACGCCGAGGACCATCGGTCCGGACAAAATCAACCAGTTGCGTCATGTTCGCTTTCTGAAAAATGAGGCCGGAATTCTGCAATTGATGGACAGGCACCGGGCCCTGATCGCCCCCAAATTCCAGAAGGTTCTCGACATTTTCGCCGAGAAACTCGCGCAGGCGCCCGGGGTCGCATGGACCAGACCGAAGGGCGGTTACTTCATCAGTCTCGACGTTCCCAAAGGCTGCGCACAGCGGGTCGTCACTCTCGCCAAAGAAGCCGGCGTTGAACTTACACCCGCCGGATCGACGCATCCGAACGGAAACGATCCCGACGATCGCACCATTCGGATTGCCCCTACGTTTCCCGAATTGCCGGAGGTGACTCAGGCTGCGGAAGGCGTAGCGTTATGTGTACTTCTGGCTGCTTCGGAGAAGTCCCGCTGAGGACCGCCGAGTGGCCGTGGGAGCCGCAGCGTCCATTGCGCTACACTGTAGTGCATGAAGACCGAGGTGTATAGCTGGCGTGTTTCCACAGACGTCAAGACAAGTCTGGAGCGTGCAGCGCGGCGCCGGAAGGTCTCACTCTCCGCTGTGCTGGACATGGCGGCCCAGGAGTGGCTGAAGAACAGCGGCTCCGAGGGCGACGACGACGAAAAGCAAGCGAGGCTGCAGAAGGCTGCATCGAAATGCTTCGGGTCCATCGCGAGCGGCGACACACGGCGCGCTGAAACCGCCGGCGAGACGGTGCGGCAACGTCTGCGGCGCCACCATGGGCGCTAACGCTCTTATTGACACAGGCGCCATTCTGGCGCTGCTGGACGGCACGGATCGCTGGCACCGTGTCTGTGTGGAATCCTTCGGACAGTTACGGCTGCCCCTCCTGACGTCGGAAGGGGTTCTAACCGAACTCTTTCACCTGACGGGCGACAATCGCAGGGAGATGGAGGCCGCTTGGAAATTTCTGCGCTCGGGCGCGATCGAGCTTGCGGCGATTACGCATGCGGAGTTGCCGCAAATTCACGCGTTGATGTCGCGCTATTGGGACCGGCCCATGGATTTTGCCGACGCCACTCTGGTGCATCTCGCCAGGCGGGAGTCTCTGTCAACGATTTTCACCGTCGATTACGCGGATTTCGAGACGTATCGAATCGAAGGCCGACGGCGATTCCGGGTGCTTCCGTCAAAACGCCCCTGAGGCCGCGCGCACATCTTGCAGGCGCGCCTGCAGTAGCTCCAGCGCGGTTGACGGGCCGGTAGCTTCTAGGCTACTGTGGGCAGAGGTGGATCAAGTTGAGATTCTCCTGTATCGCAAGGGCCATTCGACTCCATTTTCGGAGTGGCTTGCCTCGTTGAAGGATGCCCGGGCGGTCGGAATTGTGCGTGCACGTCTCAATCGGATCCGGCTGGGTAACTTCGGAGACTGCAAGTCCGTTGGCAGTGGCGTCAGCGAACTGCGCATCGACTTCGGTCCTGGCTACCGGGTCTATTACGGGAAGGTTCGTCAGTGGTGATTCTGCTTTGCGGAGGAAGAAAGCGGACGCAG
>Ga0181530_10003911_pt1 | contig 16215 bp, 16 predicted proteins | sample PEATcosm2014_Bin_42_FD_119769 | JGI IMG/M metagenome (GOLD analysis project Ga0181530, IMG submission 119769) | Peatland microbial communities from MTU Mesocosm Facility, Houghton, MI, USA - PEATcosm2014_Bin10_60_metaG | ecosystem: Environmental > Terrestrial > Soil > Wetlands > Peat | place... | reverse complement strand
TGGCCCAAAGCGTCGTTTCGTGAAGTCCGCAGTTCGGTCGCGAACGGAGCAATAGCAGACATCAGAACGAACCGTCGAAAATGACGCGAATGACCGAAGCGGACATGGCGCTTCTTGCTCTGACGGAAATACAATCGGCAGCGTTGATGGTCGCTTTTGCCTACCGACACCAAGGGGAACTTCATGAATAAACTCAAAGCGCGGCTAAAGGCAGGCAAGGCCTGCGTCAATGCCTGGTTGGCGATCCCATCGGGCTTTTCGGCTGAAGTCATGGCCCAATGCGGCTGGGACAGCGTGACCGTGGACATGCAACACGGCGTGCAGGATTACCTGTCGATGGTGCAGTGCTTTCAGGCGATGAATGCCCACCCGGTGACGCCGATGGTGCGCGTGCCGTGGAACGAGCCCGGCATCATCGGCAAGGTGTTGGATGGCGGCGCCTGGGGCGTGATCTGCCCGATGGTGAACACGCCGCAAGAGGCCAAAGCGCTGGCGAATGCGTGCCTCTATCCGCCAGCCGGCAAGCGCAGCAACGGTCCGATCCGCGCGGCCATGTATGGCGAAGCGAGCACATACCAGACGATCGCCAACGACCAAGTCCTGGTCATGCCGATGATCGAAACCCAGGAGGCGATCGACAATATCGATGCCATCCTCGACGTGCCAGGCATCAGCGGCATTTATATCGGTCCGAGCGATCTCGGCTTTTCGCTCGGTTGGAAGCCGATGCTGGAACGCGAGGAACCGGAAATATTCCCGATCTACGAGAAGTTGGTCAAGGCGACCGGCAAGCGCGGTCAGTTTGCCGGGATACACAATGCGACCGGCGCCTACGCGGCGCGCATGATCGCGATGGGATTCCGCTTCGTCACGATCTTCAACGACAGCGGATTGATGGCGCGCGCGGCGCGTGCGGAAATTGCCGTCGCGCGCAAGACCGCCGGCGAAATCGCAACGTGACGGGCCGGCGGCGCTCAGTCGAGAATAAGGGGCCTCATTCCGCTCTGATATTGGCCGCTTTGATGATGGGCCACCATTTTTCGATTTCGGCCTTCTGAAAAGCGCCAAGCGCTTCCGGCGTCTGCTGATCTTGTGGGAAAATCTCTTGCCCGAGTTCGGCTAACCGCTGACGAACGATCGGCTCGGCCAAGGCCGCAACAACGGCACGGTTGAGCGTTGCGATGATCTCCTTTGGCGTGCCCTTGGGCGCCCAAAGTCCAGCCAGTACGAAAGGTGGTAGCCGGGCAATCCCGCCTCGTCGGTGGTTGGAATGTCGGTCACGAGCGCCAAACGGCTTTTCGCCGCGATCGCATAGGGCTTGATATGTCCGGCTTGCGCCAAAGCTTGATCGGGCGTGGTGAACGCCCAATCGATCTCGCCAGCCAAGAGCGCCTGCATCACCGGATTTGCACCGCGATAAGACACGAAGATCCAGCGGGTGCCCAATATCGACTGAAGCAAAATTCCGCCGACGTGACCTGGGCTGCCGGCGCCGGATGTTCCCTGGGTCGCCTTGTCGGGATTGGCTTTCAGCCATGCAATGAAAGTTTTGAGATCATTCGCCGGCAGATCGCCCTTCCCAACGATGAGATAGGGACTGGTCGAAATGAGCGCGATGGGTTCGAAATCCTTCTGCACATCGTACGGCAGCGCGTAAACCGCGCCGTTGACGACGTGTGTCCCCCAATGGCCGAGGCTCAGCGTGTAACCATCCGGCGCGGCGCGCGCGACCCGGCCGTGCGCGACGCTGCCCGCAGCGGCGCCGTTGTTTTCGATGATGATGGTTTGACCCAGCACATTCTGCATGCGGCTGGTGATGATGCGTCCAATCGTATCCGTCGGGCCGCCCGCGGCAGCGCCGACAACAACCGTAATCGTGCGCGTCGGATAGAGTTGCGCGCCTGCAACACGCGGCGCTGCCGCAAGCGCCGCAGCGCTTGCTGCCAGATGCAGAAATCGGCGACGGGGAAGTTTCATGACGTGCCCTCGCGCGTCACCAAGGCTAACCCAAATTCTGTTGCTCAAGAAGGGACAGTCATCTCCGCTTTTGGCCCTCAACCGCCGCGCCGGGTGACGACTGGCGCGTCCGCTGTCAGGGGTACTTCCGCCACGGTGCCGGCGAGGTGACGCGGCAGTGTCTGACCTGAAGCGTCACTTCGCCACCGTCAATTGACGCAGTGCGAAAGGTTCATTTGCCAGGTGACATCAACACCGCTACGGCGTGCTCTTCAGGTGCACGCCTCCGAACTGCTTGCGGAAGGCGTCGGCAACTGCCGGTTCGGAGAAGCACCACCGACCATAATGTTGGCCATTTTGGATTCTCGCTCGGCCGAAGCGCAATCGAATTTCGCGCGACCGATGGAACGTCGCCATCTCACGGCTCACGTTGGCAGCCAATCCGCCCTGCGGCAGCGCAATCTCCACGATGTGTGGGAAGTTGCGCTCGGTCGAAAACTTTTTATTTTTAAATTTATCTTGGGTCATTGAATCAGATCGCCGACTTAAGCCACCTTACGGTGCCTCTGCCCCCTTGCAATACGGGGGAAGGCTACCACGCTCCAATCGTCAGGTCTGGCTCTAACGGCGCTTGCCGTAATGCAGCAATTCGGTCGCTATCGGGTGAGGAGCAGACATCGCCGGAACATGCGAAATCGGTCGCTGCTGACCCATAACGTCACTTCGGCACCGTCATTTGACGCACTGCGAAAGGATTACTCGATCACCTCGTCGGCGCGGCCAAGAGTGTGAGCGGCACCGTAAGGCCAAGCGTCGTGGCGGTTTTGAGGTTGATGACCAGCACGAACTTGGCCGGCCGCAACGCCGGGAAACCGCCTGGCTTCTCGCCCTTTGTGAATCTTCCCGACAGTTGGAAAGCCGGATGCCGGAAATCGGCACGTCCGGTTTGATGAGCGGAGACGGGAAAAGGGTCGACGGCCAAAGGCCCCGCGCTCATCCTCGAATCTACAAGAGCAAACCTGAGAGCCTTACTTACTTCGTAATTAGCGGTCCATTGAACCTGTAGTTCAGGCCGACGCGGACGATATTATAGTGCTCGCTGCGCGACCACACGACAGATTCAGTGCCCCCCGCGCTGCCCAGAGTTGAGAACGTGTTTGTCAGAGTGCCAAGATCGATATAAAGCCACTCTACCTTAGCCGACCAATTCGGGATCAGCATTCCTTCCACGCCAAGCCCGGCTGTCCAGCCCGCCTTTGTCTGCGTCACAGGGGAGGACGCGGCAAGCTTTAGGATCGACTCGCCGCAGCCGTCGGTCAGACAGCTCAACGACTCCGTCGTTTCGATATGTCCCCAAGCGGCACCGCCTGTTGCATAGAACAAGAATTTGTCCCAGGTCACGCCGGCACGTGCACGTTCGGTCGCAATCCAATTGGTTTTGCTGGAAATGCTCTCAAAACCATCATTGTTGGGTGCCGCATCGACGCAGGCAACGCTTAATATATTCGTTTGTCGACAGAAGCTGTATGAGGTGTGCGTCCAATCAAAGTCGCCTTCGACGCCAAGAACGAAGTGTGGCGCGGCCTGCCAATTGTACCCAGCTTGAAATCCGCCGATAGCGCCGGACTTGTTAAATGCATTCGATTGCGGATTACTGAATAAGGGGCTTGCAAGGCCGAGTGTGTCAATAAAGTTTGATGTCCCTGACGCGCGTTCGCCTACCCATCCGACGTTGCCACCGAGATAGAACCCGGTCCAACTCCAGGCCGGAGCGGGCGGCGGCGGCGCCTTGAGCGGCATGTCAGCCGCGCTAGCCGTGCTCAAAGGCGCAGCGATAAGCAGCGCCGAAACCGCGAGCCCGCCAACAATATTGCGCTTCATGACCGTCCCCTGTGACGAGCAAGTCCCGATTCCTGCATGTAACTTTCGCAAAGTTCACGGATGCGCGGGAGTGCGAAACTGACAATTCAATCGCTTCTCCGTGAACAGTTGCAACGTGGCCACAGTCAAGATGAAAGGCTTTCAGCTCGTCAGCTCAATGACTTGAGTGGAAAGGACCTGAACCTGTAACCTTTGGTTTAGGAAATCGCTCCTGTATCTGACCTTGTCCGCCTCTGATGCTGTGGTCGGCTCCTCACCGGCACGTGAGTGCTATGGAGGTGGGGTGCCGATAAAAAAGGGTTTTCCACACTCAACTTTGTTGCAGCGCATGAGTCCGTTGTTGGCCCCGAACGGTCGCGCAGTTTGATCGCCTTCGTGTCCGTTATGGGGTGAACACCGGTCGCGCGCGCTTTTGGTTTGCGCGGCTGAGTGTGACCCGAAGCGGCGTTTCGCCACCATAAATTGCCGCATTGCGAAAGGATCATTCGATCACCTAGTCGGCGATTCGAACAGGGTTACCTTCTAGAGTGCATTTTGATTGAGCGTAATCTGAAAAGCGTTTTCCGATGATTGGCGAAAGACTATTCCGCCGGCACGGCCTTGGTGGGCGCGCGCGGCATGTGCATTTTTCGCAGCGTGCCGACGATGCCGCGCGGCATGAAGATGATGCATAAAATGAGAAGGATACCGTAGATCGTATTGGCGGCGCCGATGAAGTGAGTACCGAAACCGACCCGCAGTCCTTCGTTCAACGAAATGGTCACTAGCGCGCCTGCGGTCGGGCCGAAGAGGTCATACATCCCACCGACGATGGCGGCGAACACGATCTGCAGCGACACGCTGATGCCCGAAACGGTCTCGGGATTGAGATACATGAAGTATTGCCCATAAATCGCGCCGCCGAGCGCCGTGAGTGCCGCGCTGATGACGGTGACGCGCAGCTTCTCGCGCATGACGTCGATGCCGATCGCTGAGGCAGCCTCTTCGTCCTCGGCGATCGCATCGAGTGCCTCGCGGCCGATACCGCGATCGATCCAGCGCCAGACGGCGAGCCCACCAAGCCAAAGCACGAGCGCAATGACATAGAAATAGCTTTTCTCGGGAAATTGCAGCGCGTACCAGGAGTGGCCCACCGCTCTCGGCGTGAAGCCGAGCGATCCACCGGTAATGTCGCGCGCGGCTACGACCGATAGCATCACCACCTGGCTCAGTGCCAACGTCACCAGCGCGAAATAATGGCCGACCACCCGGAAGCGGAAGCACGGATAGCCGATCACAACGGCCAGCAGAGCGGACAGCAACACGCCGAGCGGGATACCGGCCCAGGGCGTCACATCGTAGTAGTTCCACAGCAGCGCCGGGGCATAGGCGCCCACGCCCATGAAGGCACCGTGCCCGAGCGAGACGAAGCCGAAACGGCCCATCATCGACCATGCCGTATAGATGAAGGCCCATATCAGCGCTTGGATGAGCAGGTGCAGCAAATAGGGCGGCGTGAAATACGGCACGCACAGCAGAATTGCGAGCCCGGCGAGAAGCGCGGCTGATCGTGCGTTCATCGCACGAAAATCCCGCGCGGGCGCACGAACATCAGCGCGATGAAAAACGCAAAGGCGAGCACATAGGCGAGTTCGGTGTTGGAATAATATCCGACGATCGAGATGATTTGGCTGATGATGAAAGCGGCGACGAACCCGCCGATCATGTCGCCGAGCCCGCCGAGCACGCAAATCATGAAAATGAGCGGACCGAACGTGTTGCCGATAAAGGGATGAACGTCGTACTGCAAAACCAGAAGGCAAGACGCCAAGCCCGCGAGCGCTCCGCCGATCGCCGAGGTCACAAGATAAATGCGCCGCTGGTCGACGCCCATCAAGCCTATAATGTCGCGGTCCTGCGCGATGGCGCGGATCGCAGTGCCGATGAAGGTGCTCTTGAGGAAGAAATAGAGCGCGGACGCCCCGATGAGGGCTATCGAGAAGGCTAGCAAGCGCGCGGTGCTGATATAGATCTCGCCGAGCTCGATGATCGGCAGGCGAATGCCGAGGTTGCGGAAATCGGTACCGAACAAAAGAGTGGCAAAACTTTGCAGAAAGAACAGCAGACCGCCGGTGGCAAGAAGCTGATTGATCGGCGCCGAGCCGAGAATGGGAGCGATGATCAGAACATGCACCAGGACGCCGAGCGCGGCGACGCCGGCGATGGCCGCGGCGCACGCCAGCAGGAGCGGCCAGCCGAACCCCACATAGAGCCAGTAGACCACATACATCCCGCACATGACGAGGTCGGTATAGGCAATCCACACCACATCGATCACACCGAATATCAAGTTGAGGCCAAGGGCAAGCAGCGCCAGCACGCCGCCAAGCAAAATGCCGTTGATGATCGCTTCGAGGAGATAGATGTCCATTGCCGCTACAGCCCCAAATACGCCTTGCGAATGAATTCGTGACCCTTGAGATCGCTCGACGTTCCCGAAAGCTTCATACTGCCCGCCTCCAACAGATAGGCGCGATCGACCACGTCGAGCACTTGCTGCACGTTTTGCTCGACGATCAGCACGGTCAGGCCTTCGGCGCGGATCCGGCGGACCAGATCGAAGACCTGCTCAACCACCAAAGGCGCAAGCCCGGCGGAAGGCTCGTCCATCAGCAGCAATTTCGGCTCTGACATCAGCGCGCGGCCAATAGCGCACATCTGCTGTTCGCCGCCCGAAAGCGTTCCGGCGGGCTGATCGCGGCGTTCTTTCAGGCGAGGAAACATATCGTAGATGCGGCCGAGCTGTTGCGCGAACCGCGCGCGCGCCTGCGGGATGAAGGCGCCGATGCGCAAGTTGTCTTCGACGGTGAGCCGGGGAAACAACCGCCGGTTCTCGGGCACATGTGCGATGCCCAGCTCGACGATGCGATGCGCGGGAAGACCGCCGATCGGGCGGCCATCGAGCATCATCGCGCCGCCACGCAGCGGCACCAGCCCGGAAATGACGCGCATCAATGTGGTCTTGCCGGCGCCATTGGGGCCGATCACGCCCACCGCCTCACCCTGCGGCACTTCGAGCGATACGTCGAACAGAGCGCGGAAGGAACCGTAGCCGGCCGAGACGGCGGCAAGGGACAGCATTGCGCTCATGCTCGTCCCTTGCCGAGATAAACCTCGGCAACGCGCGGATCGACCGCCGCCTGCGCGGGCGCACCCTCGAATATCTTTTCACCGTGATCGAGTACGACGACGCGGTCGACGATGCGCATCAGCACGCCCATGATGTGCTCGACCCAGATGATCGTTATCCCCATGCGACTGCGAACGCTTTCGAGGAGGTCCGCGGCGTGTTCCATCTCGGTCGTATCGAGCCCGCCGAGACACTCGTCGGCGAGCAGGAGCCGCGGCTTGGTGGCAAGCGCGCGGGCGAGTTCGAGCTTCTTCAGCGCGGCCGCGCCAAGCCCGCTTGTCGTTGCCGCAGCGTCGCTCGGCAGCCCGACGAGAGCGAGCGCGTCCGCCGCGTGGCCTTCCGCTTCGCCGCGCGTGATGCCGCCGGCCTTGCCGTAATGGACGGCAAGCGCCACGTTCTCCAGAAGCGACAGCCGGCGAAACGGCCGTGGGATTTGGAAGGTGCGGGCAATGCCACGCCGACAGATCGTGTGCGCGGCGAGGTTTGCAATGTTCTCGCCCTCGAAGCGGATTGATCCGTCCGTCGGGCGCAGGTTGCCGGCAATCAGATTGAACGTCGTGCTTTTGCCCGAGCCATTCGGGCCGATAAGGCCGAGAATTTCACCTTGGCGGACTTCGAAGGAGACCTGGTTGACCGCCAGGAAACCACCGAAGCGCTTGGACAGCCCCTCGACTGCGAGCATCTTCAGCGCATGGCGTAGACCGACGATGCCGGCAGCGGCAAGACGGGCTCTTGAGTCTTGATGTTATTCGGCCAGACGACGGAAATGTGCTCGCCGGCATTCTGCATGACGACCGGCGTCGAGCGCTCGTTCTGTCCGGCGAGCTGCGTTCCAGGCCGGTAGAATTTCACGCCGTAGCCCTGGATGGTGCCACCGGGAGGAATGTCGACGTCGAGCGCGGCCTGGCGCACCGCCTCTGCGTCGAAGCCGCCGTATTTCTCCTTGGCGACCGGCAGCACATTGTTGAGCAGGACCCAGGTCTGGTTGAAGCCCATCGAGCAATGCGGCGGCACATCGTTGGCGTTAGTCTTGGCCTTGTAGCGCTCGATCATGATCTTGATGAGATCGCCCATTCCCGGCGCCAGCGACGCGGGATTGAGCAATTGCGCCGGGACTGGATCGATGTTGCAGAAATTGTCGATGTCCGTCGCAAAGGTCGCCCGTAGCTTGTCAAGCTGGCTGTAGCCAGCGCCGTCACCGACCAGCATCTTGAACCTCAATCCGCTCTCGCGCGCCTGCCGGAGGAACAGCGTGATATCGGGATTGTAGCCGGCATGGGACACGACGTCCGCGCCGGCCCGCTTGAGCTTGGTCACCAGCGAGGAGAGATCGGGCGCGCTGGCTGAATAACCTTCCTTCATGACGATTTGCAGGCCGCGCTCTTTGGCGAATTGCTCGCTGGCGTCGGCGACGCCTACGCCATAGGGCCCGTCCTCGTGGATGATCGCGACCTTGACGTTGCCTGGCTCGGCGCCGAGCTTCGCCTTGGCATTGTCTGCGATAAAGGACGCAAAAGCCTGGCCGTATTGGTCGGAATGAATCTGCGCGCGGAAGACGTATTGCAGGTTCTTGTCCTTGAACACTGCCGTCGCGACTGCCGTCGTGATCCAGAGAATCTTCTTCTGCGCTTCCACCTTGGCGGCGAGCGGCACGGCTTGCGCACTGGCATAGACGCCGTTGACGATCTCGACCTTCTCCTGGCTGATCAGCCGCTCGACCTCGTTGATCGCCACATCCACCTTGCTTTGGCAATCGGCATTGATTGCCTCGACCTTGTATTTGCCGGCAACGCCGCCGCGCTCATTGACGAGATCGATCGCGATCTGAGCGCCCACCGCGCAGGCCACCGAGCCGCCGGCAGCGAATGGGCCGGACAGGTCGTAGACGACGCCGATCCGAATGGTCTCCGCCTCGGCGCTGGTAAAACGCCCGGAAAAGCTCATGGCGGCAACTGTCGCGGCGGATTTCTTGAGCAGCGAACGGCGTGTGGTGGTCATGGCGTTCCTCCCTGACTTCATCGCTTCTGCGGATGGTATTTTTGCTTGGACTTGAGTATTTGGAGAACCGGTTGGAAAGTCAACGTCGGTTGCAGGCGGGCACCGCGTGAGCGGTACAAACGTGAGTGTCGGCGCGGTACCGGTTGATTGAGGAGCTCGGCGAAATTCCGCTCCTTTACAGCCACGAGCGCAACGCAATAATTCAATAGCTGATGTGAAGTCAGGATGGATGGCAGCTTGGCCAAGGAAAAAAACACACAATGGCCGATGTACTGGAGTTTCGACCCGGCGGTTACCGTTTCATCAAAGCGCAGTTTCAGTATTCGGGCGGCGTCGCCGCGATGCCGGGCTATCGGATCCGGCGTGTCCGGTTTGCGCGGCCGCTGCCACTGGCTTCGGGGTTTGCGCGGATCGAGCAAATATTGCAAACCGCTGGCCAGCCACTTGCGGCTTTCTGTCAATGTGAGCTTCGCTCACCGGCTCCATTCACCGAACAGGGGTTTCGTACCTTCAACGAAAGCTACGCGGGCACGCTCAAGCGCTGGGCGATTTTCGACGGCACAACCAACCCGGTCGCGCGCAGCAACGTCTGCCCCGCCGCCGATCCACCGCCTGAGCCGTCATTTTATGCGTTTTCCTACACCGAGGCTGCTGCGGACACAGCGTCGAGTTTCGTGATATCCGGGAGCGCCGAGGCACCGGAGGGCCGCGCCAACTATCGTGATCACATCGTTCGGCTCGGCGATATTAGCGCCTCTGGGTTGCGCGAGAAGGCGCGCTTCGTACTTGGCGAAATGGAGCGTCGTATGGGCGCACTCGGGTTCACCTGGCGCGATACCACGGCTACCCAAGTCTATACGATTTGCGACCTCTACCCATTCCTCGCCGATGAGATCGTCAAGCGTGACGCAGCACACTCCGGCCTGACGTGGCACTATTGCCGGCCGCCGGTCATCGGGTTGGATTACGAAATGGATTGCCGTGGCCTTTTGTTCGAGCAGGTCATCGATGTGTGAGTGATCGCGCCGGCGCTGCGAATAGCGGTCACAGCATCGCCCGGTGGATGATCTGCATGGCAGGCGGCATTCCTAACATTCCGTAACGTATCATTAGGCGAATCGGAAATCGCTGCGCGGCCAACCGTCAGGTCTGGGCCTCGACCAGCCCGATCGCGGACGACCGGCGTGGCTGTTTTTAAGGGTTAAGCAGCCGCGCTAGCCAGTGATCGTCGAGGCAGTCGATGACCCACAGCGTCACTTCGCCGCCGTAAATTGACGCAGTGCGAAAGGCTCAAGCAGCGTCACCCTTGAACGCCGTGTCATGCTTGAAAAACCATTCATGGCCCTTGAGCATGTAATTCCAATAGAAGATTGGCAAAGCGGTGACCTTAATCCACCAGCCGATCCAGCGCTCCTTCGCCGGGTCGAGAGGCAACGACGGCGTGACTTTGCCGCCATAGATGAACTCAGCCAGAATGGCTTTGCCATAGGCAGTGGTGAGCGGGCACGAAGCATAACCGTCGTAACCCGGCTCAACCGGCGTGCCTGCGATCATGCGCAAGAGGTTGCGCACGACGATCGGGGACTGCTTTCGCACAGCTGCAGCGGTCTTGGAATTTGGCGTCGAGCACACATCGCCTAACGAAAAGACGTTTGGGTAGCGGACATGCTGCATCGAGTTCTGATTGACCTCGACCCAGCCAGCCGGGTTCGCCAAGGGACTTTGCTTGATCGCGTCGTGCGGGCTTTGCGGCGGCGAAACGTGCAACATATCGAACGTAATTGTCGTACGCTTTCCCTTGTCGTCGCCGCCCACAGCCTCGAATGTCGCGGTCTTCGCCGGGCCGTCGACCGCCACGAGGTTTTGCTGAAAATGCGCCTTGATCCCGTAGCGCGCGACCACTTTCATTAGTTCACGCGCAAAGAACGGCACGCCGAACACCACGGGAGCATGCACGAAGTATTGTAGGTCGCAGGCCTGCAACGTGCCAGCGCGGCGCAGACGATCAGCGGTCAGGTAGACGATTTTCTGCGGCGCCCCCGGGCATTTAAACGGCAGAGGCGGCTGCGTGAACACTGCACGATTGCCTGATTTCAGTCCCTGGACGCACTGCCAAGTGTAGGGCGCGTGTACTGGGGAATAGTTGCTGCACACGCCGTTCTTGCCCAGGGTCGCAGACAAGCCCTCGATCTTGTCCCAGTCCAGCTTCATGCCGGTACAAATAACGAGGTAGTCGTAAGTAAGCGCGTCGCCGGTTTCGAGCGCGACGCTGTTCTTGTCAGGGTTAAACGCTTTGGCGGCTCCGTGGATCAGGGTCACACCGGCGGGGATAAGGCTACGTTCGGGTCGCTGGGTCTTGGCCATGTCATAGGCGCCCGCGCCAACTAGCGTGAAGCACGGCTGGTAATAATGTGTTTCTGACGGCTCAACGACCGCGATGTCCAGCGACCTTGGTCCGCGGCGGCGCAAGCTGGCCGCGACCGTAACACCGGCAGTGCCCCCGCCAACAATCAAGATTTGATGATGCTTAGTGTTAGCCACGGCTCGCCTCCCATCAGTTGTCTGTCGATGCAAGTCTGTGCCTATCGGGGTCGACATTCAATTCGGCGACCGTCGCTCCGCCAAGCCCGGATATGAACTGCCGACGTCCGATGCCGATTGCCATTTGGCCGTCCTGAAACGGCATCAATCCCGTTGCAATGTAGAGAAGGATAGCACGCCTCAAAATGGAGTTCTGTTACGTAATTCACGGCGAAACAGCTGGCTGCTTTACCGCAGTGCAGGAGGCCGTTCCTGGCCCGGAACGGTCGCGCGGAGCGTTCGCCTTCGTGTCCGGTGTTGGAGGTCTAGCTGTCGCGCCAGTCGGTGACGGTCGGGGCAGTTGATGACCCGAAGGCGACATTCACCCCCGCAAATTGATGCATTGCGAAAGGCTCACTCGATCACCTCGTCGGCGCGGCCTAGCAGCGTGATCGGCACGGTGAGTCTCACCGTTGCATCGATAGCGCAAAAGGCGCAGTCTTTTGTCTCACATCAAAGCCGTCCAAAATATAATAAATCGGCTTGGAAGGTCAGGATCAGGACCTCTGGCCAATTGGAAGGAATTTGCACCGGCGTATTTTGCCGTGGTCCGCAAGGAGGACATCATGCGCGTTCGCAAACCTCGTCACAACGATTCTCCGCCGACGGTCGCCGGCAATGGCCTGCTTGATCGCCGCGCGCTGCTCGGGCGCGGCATTGCTCTCGCAGGGGCTGTTGGCACCTCGCTTACCAGCGCCGCGGCCGAACCGTTGACAAACGGGCCATGGAGCATGGCGCCCGGCGTGCCGGTCCCGCCCTACGGCCAACCGTCGAAATTCGAAAAGAAGGTGGTGCGTACCCTGAGCAACCCCAATCTCGAGCCGCGCGGCAGTGCGGCGCGCACGCCGCACCATCTCCTCAACGGCACGATTACGCCAAACGGCTTGCATTTCGTGATTGCCCGCGGCGGCGAAACCAACGTCGACCCGGACCAACATCGCTTCGTGATCCATGGGCTGGTCAAGCAGCCGATGGTCTACACGCTCGATGCGCTGCATCGCTACCCGATGGTGTCGCGCATTACTTTCCTGGAATGCGGCGGCAATAGTGCGCCGCTCTATTCGAAGGAACCGATCCAGGCCAGCGTCCAGGCGATACACGGGCTCTCCTCCTGCGCCGAATGGAGCGGCGTGTTGCTCTCCACATTGCTCGAAGAAGTTGGCGTTGACCCGAAGGCGAAGTGGCTGATCGCCGAAGGCGCGGACTTGCCGACGATGAACCGCAGCATTCCAATCGCCAAGGCCATGGATGACGCGATGATCGCGCTCTACCAGAATGGCGAGGCCCTCAATCCGTCCAACGGCTACCCGATGCGTCTGTTGCTGCCCGGCTACGAGGGCAACATGAACGTTAAGTGGCTGCGCCGGATCAAGCTCGTCGAGTCGCCCGTCATGGCCATCAACGAGACCAAGCAGTACACGATCCTGCTGCCGAGCGGTAAAGCCTGGCAGTTTTACTTCCCGCAGGAGGTCAAATCCTTCATCACTCAGCCATCGCCGGGGCTCAACATGGCGGGTCCTGGCTTCTATGAGATTTCCGGCATTGCCTATTCAGGAAACGGCCGCATCAGCAAAGTCGATGTCTCGGCCGACGGCGGCAAGAGTTGGGCCCCGGCAGCGCTGCAGGAGCCAGTGCTGAGCAAAGCGTTCACCCGCTTCCGCATGCCGTGGAGTTGGGACGGCCGGCCCGTGATTCTGCAAAGCCGTGCGACGGACGAGGCCGGCAACGTGCAGCCAACGCGCGACGCGCTCATTGCCGAGCGGGGTCCGCCTCGCGGTACTCCGAATGTAGCGGCGTTCACTATGGAACACTTCAATGCCATCACGAGCTGGGGCGTCGATGACAAGGGCGAGGTGAGCCATGTCTACGCTTGAGAAGGTTGTACATGTGAAGTTCTGTGCGGCTATTGCCGTTATATTCGGCCTCAGCGCCGCGAACGCCGCCGATGGCCCGCATTTCGGCCAACCCATTAGCGCGGCCGATCTCGCGCCTTGGGACATTAGTGTCGGGCCGGACGGCGTTGGTTTGCCGCCAGGCAGTGGGACACCTGCGCAGGGTGCCGTGGTCTACGCGGACCACGGGTGCGCAGCTTGCCATGGCGACAACGGCACCGGCGGGCCTGGAGGCCCGCTGGTCGGCGGCGGTCCGCTCAACGCCACCGACCGCACTCCGGAGAAGCTGATCGGCAACTATTGGCCTTATGCCACGACCATTTTCGATTTCGTGCGGCGGGCGATGCCCTGGCAGCAGCCGAAAACGCTCACCAACGACGAATCCTATGCAGTCACGGCCTATATCCTCGCGCTCAACAAGATCATCGGTGAGAACGACGTGATGAATGCCGAGACGCTGCCGAAAGTGCAGATGCCGAACCGGGATGGCTTTGTCAGCAGGTACCCTGACAAGCACTAGGGCGTGTCAATTGAATAGTTTGCAAGAAGCTGATGCCTGGTCGCGGTTCGGCATCTGCAATGGTCCGACCGGGAGTGGCTGCTAGCGCCGTGCCGTGCTTAAGGAGGACAAATATAGCCCGGACCGCTCGGCTTTTTAAAGCACCCGACCGAAACGGGAATGACTTGCTTCGGTAGCCATAACACGACTTTTGGAAAATAGATTGCAAACGAGATAGTGATCAGAAACACGACGTAGATTGGCAGCGCTGCTCGAAGTGCTTTTGAGAATCGTACGCCGACGAACTTCGAGGCCATCAACAACACGAGTCCATAGGGAGGCGTTATCAGCCCGAAGGCGAGAGTGGCGATCAGCACTACGCCCATGTGTACTGGATTGATGTTGCCAGCCTGCGTCAGCGTATTCACCAGCGGCATGAAGATGATGATTGTTGGCACTGGTTCAATGAAATCGCCGATGATGGTGAACAGTGCCACCATAAGCAACATCATCAGATGCGGGTCGTTGCCAGCAATTGAGGTGATCCAATCTGCAATGACCAGCGCACCGCGCAAATAAGCCAGCATCCAGCCAAACGCATTGGCGGCCCCGATCGTGATCAAAGGCAATGAAAAGATAAGACCCGCAAGACAGAAGTCATACGGCAATATCTTGAGATGGCCCCGGTTAAGCGCCGGGATGACCACGAAGATGATCCAGACCACCGCGACCACGCCGGCTTCAGTCGGCGTGAACCAACCCGTCAGGATGCCACCCATCAGAATGACCGGGATCATCAGCGGAAGGGCTGCGTCCTTTGCCGCGAGTCCGACCGCAAAAAAAGACGCGCGCGGTCGGCGCGCGCCGAGTGGACCGAAGAAGTAGCAATAGATCATCAACCCAAAGCCAATCATGAGTCCCGGCACCACACCCGCCATGAACAGGCCGGCGATCGAAACGTTGCCGACCGCGCCATAGACCACTGCTGTGATACTGGGCGGAACCAACGCCGCGATCGTCGAGGCCGCCGCGATGATCGCGGCGATGAAGGGCGGATCATAGCCCTCGCGCTTCATCGGGCCGCCCAGGGCACGGCTGATCACGGCGACATCGGCGGTCGTCGAACCAGACATTTCGGAGAACATCATGCTGAAAACGGTGACAACCTGCGACAGGCCGCCGCGAATGTGGCCGACCAGCGCCAATGCCAGATTGGCAACCCGCGTGACGACATTGGCGGAGCTCATCAATTCGCCGACGAGCAAGAAGAACGGAATGGCGAGCAGCGCCTCACTATCCATCCCGTCAAATATCTTTTGGATGATCGCCGGCATCGACACGTCGGTGAACATGGCGCCGACTAGCACGCCTGCCATCAGCGAGAAGGCGACGGGCACGCCCATATACCCGAAGATCAGGAATAGCGATGTCATCAATGCTAAAATAAGCGGAGCGCTCACAAGAGCTCCCTCTTCGCCACGAGGTCGATCGGCGTGATATGAACCGGCTCTTCGGGCGGCTCAGCATGGTCGAATCCGTTGCGGATTCCGTTGACGAGCTGTTCAATGGTGAACAGTGCAATTAGCACCCCGGAAATTGGGATCGTCGCATAAAGCGAGGCAATTGGCGTCATCGAGGGCATGCGAAAGCTGCCGAAGCCCCGAAGAAAATTGATGTAGCCGAAATAGATCAGGCAGACGGCGACGCCCAGCACCACGGCGCGAATGGCAATTTCAATCACCAGCCGCGGCGTGCCGTGCATCGCTTCCGAAAGCGCGGTCAGGTAGAGGTGATCGTTGCGGCGTGTGGCGACGGCCGCGCCGATGAAAATCGCGTAGATGAAAAACGTCGACGTGACTTCCTGGAGCCACAGCCACGGATGGCCGATGCTGCGGGTGACGATATCCAAGGTCACCGTTGTCGAAAAGCCAAATAGCAATACCCCGCACAGCATCATCAGAACGAGTTCGAGCGCATCAAAGGTGCGCCATTTCAAATGACGCTGGCGCTGAAGTACGAGCTTATCAGCGAATCGCATGCAGCGAGCGCCTGGATAATCGCGACACCGAAAGGCCCGAAAGTTTCTTAGTCCGGGCGGATGACTAGTTGATGCTGCTACCAAGGCAAGGAGATGTCAGGCCACAAGCGCTTCACGGTTGCCACCAACGTGCAGGTTTACTTCTGCGATCCACGCAGCCCCTGGCAGCGCGGCAGCAACGAGAACACCAACGGCCTGCTGC
>Ga0181530_10003907_pt1 | contig 16220 bp, 13 predicted proteins | sample PEATcosm2014_Bin_42_FD_119769 | JGI IMG/M metagenome (GOLD analysis project Ga0181530, IMG submission 119769) | Peatland microbial communities from MTU Mesocosm Facility, Houghton, MI, USA - PEATcosm2014_Bin10_60_metaG | ecosystem: Environmental > Terrestrial > Soil > Wetlands > Peat | place... | reverse complement strand
GTTGCGCCAGGCGGTCCGCAAACGCGCGCACCAGATCTCCCGCCGAGAATTCCCTGGCGGCCAGCCGCTGATTGAGCTCGGGCAGGGCCGCGAAGAAGAGCTCGCTCGCGATGGTAGCCATACAGCGCCTCAGGCCTTGAACTGAAAGGCCGGTTCGGTAGCCATGGGAACCGGTTGCTGCGCCAGCGTTTCGCCGTTGGCCTTGATGCGGCCGCGGGCGGCCTGTAATTCGTCCGCCGGGTTGGCGGGAGTCTGTGGGGTTTGCGCCATGGCGGTTGCCGAAACCACGACCGCTGCCAGTTGGCGCCGCGTCAGTTTCATAAGGATCAGCTTAGTACAATATTTCCTAAATACGGTATCGTGTCCGGCAGGCAACCGCTCCCTTACGGTCGCGGCTCGCATCGGGGGAAATCCGGCTACTTCTGTTCCAGCGCTTCCATGGCGGCCTTCTGCATCACCGCGCGCGGCGCGGAATCGCCCGTCCAGATTTCGAACTGCTGCACGGCCTGCTCGATAAACATATCGATGCCCGGCACCACCGTTCGGCCCTGCTCCCGCGCCCGCTTCACCAGCGCCGTCTCCACCGGGTTGTAGACCATGTCGAATACCACGTCGCCGGGAATATTGCCGTTGAAGAAGCACTCGTCCACGTGCGGGTACATCCCCAGCGGCGTGGCGTGCACCACGGCATCGAAGTGGCGCGAATCGAGTTGCTCGCGCACCAGGGCTTCGGCGCCGCAGACTTTGGCGAGCGCGCGCACACGGTCGATGTTGCGCCCCACCAGCGAGATCCTGGCCCCGGCGTCGGAAAGAGCGTAGGCCGCGCCGCGCGCCGCGCCGCCGTTGCCCACAATCAGCACGCTCGATTTCTGCAGCCGCAGCAGCCGGCCCAGCGGCGCCGTCACGCCCGCCACGTCGGTATTGGTGCCGCGCCATTTTCCGGCCTTGCGCCACACGGTGTTGACCGCGCCAATCCGCCGCGCCAGCGGGTCCACGGCATCGAGGTACCGGATGATCTTCTGCTTGTGCGGAATGGTTACGCTGAAGCCCGCCAGCGGCAGTTTGGCCGCCAGAGAAAAGAAATCCCGCAAGTAAACCGGCGCCACCAGAAAAGGCAGGTAGACCGCGTCCACGCGCCGCGCCTGGAACGCACGGTTGTGCACCGCCGGCGAAATGGAATGGCGGATCGGGTCCGCGATCACCCCGTAGATCCTGGCCGATTTCCCCAGCTTCTCCACCCGATAGAGATGCCGCAGATGCCGCGCGCTCACTTGTCCGGCCGCGGTTCCCTCGGCGAACATGGGCGCCGCGTAAGTGAACAGGCCGCCGAAAACCGGCGACAAGACCCGCGTCGGAAATCCCAGCTCGCCCATGGCCAGCACCGCCAGGCGGTGCCTGGGCATGGCTTTGGCCGCCGCCAGCACGCGCAGATTGTCGGAAGGCTTGCGCGCCGTCGTCACCATTTTATAGGCGTCCGCCGGCACTCTCATCATGCGGTTGATCACCGTGTCCATGGGCGGCGTGGCTTCGTAATTGTGATACGAAACAATCACCTGCACGCGCCCGCGGAACGCAGTGAGCCGCTCCTGCGCCACCTCCGCGGTCTCGATCTCGACATCGATGGCGTGCGCCCCGGCCTTCACGGCCGCGTCCAGAACGGCAAGCTGCTCTTCGATGCTGCCGTTGTAACGCCCGTGATTCTGGTGGCGCCGGCAGGTGGCCAGAATGATGCACTCGGGGAACTGCTCCAGGAATCCGCGGATCGCTTCGGCGCCCTTGGCCGGCCGGTCCAGGAAGTCCAGCCGGAATTCCAAGAAGATTTCGCCCGCCTCAGCTTCGTGCCGGGCGTGGCTCAACAGTGTTGGAACATCTGGCAGGCCCAACGCGATGCATATGCGCGGGAGCAACCTCGTCTGCGCCATTTTAGGTAAAGGAACATTCAGAATACCATAGGCGGCCGGCCGGCTTATTCAGGCGGGCCCGGGCCGCACGGGCCTTGTAACTCCACGGCCACCTCCGCCGCCAGCCTGGCATTGGATTTTACCAGCGCGATATTGGCCGCCAGGCTGCGGCCGCCGGTCAGTTCCGCTATATGGGACAGGATGAACGGCGTAACCGCTTTACCAACGATGGCGCGGCTGGCCGCTTCCGCCACGGCCCGCTCGACGTATCCGGCCATCTCCGCCGCCGGAATTTCGTCCTGCCGGCTCACCGGGTTCGCAATCACCGCGCCCCCGAGCAGTCCCAACTCCCACTGGGCGCGCAGCAGCTCCGCAATCTCCGCCGCCGAATCCATCCGCAATGGCGCCGGGAGCCCGCTGGACCGGCTCCAAAACGCCGGAAACTCATTTGTGCGATAACCCACCACCGGCACGCCGCGCGTCTCCAGGTACTCCAGCGTTTTGGGAAGATCCAACAGCGCTTTGGCCCCTGCGCAGACCACCGCGACCCGCGTCTGCGCCAACTCTTCCAGGTCGGCCGAAATATCGAAGGTCTGCGCCGCGCCCCGGTGAACTCCGCCGATGCCGCCCGTAGCGAACACGCGGATGCCCGCCAGTTGCGCGCAGATCATGGTCGCGGCCACGGTGGTCGCGCCGCGCCGGCGTGCCGCCAGCGCGTAGGCCAGATCGTTGCGGCTCAGTTTCAACACGTCCCCGCCCCGCGCCAGAGCGTCCAGCTCGCCTTCGCTCAACCCGACGCGGATCGAGCCATCGAACACCGCGATGGTGGCCGGTGTGGCGCCGCGCCCGCGAATCTCCCGTTCCAGCGCCAGGGCCGTCCCGACATTCTCCGGGTAAGGCATGCCGTGGCTGACGATGGTGGTCTCCAGCGCCACCACCGGCGCGCCCGCCGCCAGCGCCTCGCGAATCTCCGGCGCGATTCGCAGCCGCTCGCCGATTCTCACCCGCTCATCAGCGCGGCCCATGCTGAATCATCCTCCGGTGCAGCAACTCCGCCGACAGCTCCGGCGCCCGCGTATGTTCGGATTCCACCGTGATGGCGGCCGCCGCGAGGCCGAATTGCGCCGCGTCCGGCAGCATGTTCCATTGCGAAAGTCCGAAAAGCGTGCCGGCCACGAGCGCGTCGCCCGCGCCCGTCACGTCGCGCGGCTGCGCCTGGAGCGCCGGAAATTCCTCCAGGTCATCGCCCCACCACACTGCAATTCCCATCCGTCCGCCGGTCACGATGCCCGCTCGCGCGCCCAGTTCGCGCAGCGGATTGGCCGCATGCCGCGGGTGCGGGAAGCTCTCCACTCCCACCAGCGCCGCCGCCTGCGCCACGTTCGCAAACAGCACCGGAATGCGCGGCAGCAGCGGCCGCAGAGCGCGCGCCCGTTCCACGGAAACCGCATCCACCGCAACCGGAATCTCACCCGCCACGGAAAGCAGCCACGCCACGCTCACCGCCGGAATGTTCGTGTCCACGAACCAGTAGTCGTGCGCGCGCAGCCGCGGCAGCCTTCTTTCGAGCGCCGGCGGGTCGAGCTCTTCGTAGATGTCGGCGTCCGCGAGGCCAACCACCAGTTCGCCGTTGCTCTCCAGAATCGCCGTGTAAGACGCCGTCGCATGCATGGTCGAGACTTCGCACATGGAGGTATCCACGCCCAGCTCCGCCAGGTGCCCGGTCACCTGCCGCCCGGCATCGTCCGCGCCTACGCGGGTCACGATGGAAGCATGGCGTCCCAACCGCGCAAGGTTCTCCGCCACGTTTCCCGCCACGCCGCCGAAATCCGTCCGCAAATCCCCGCGGTTGGAAGTCCCGGGAATCAGCGGCCCGCGCAGCACGCCGTGACGGTCCACATGAGCGCCGCCGATGCAGGCAATGGTCATAATCCTTGATTAGATCGAGCTTAGCACCACCTGCGGCGAGGTGCTTCCCGGCATAAAGGGTAAATGGATATAGAATACTGGTTTAGAGGTTGACCATGTCAGTCGCCGCCACCACTTACAACTTACTGGACCAGGAAGCCCGCGAAGCGCTCGCCCGGAGTGAGCCTGCCCGTTTCCAATACCGTACCGAGGGAGGAGCTTACCTCAACCTCAAAGGCCTGCCGCTCGATCCCTTGCCCGAAATCGACGAGCCGAAGATCGCCGAACTGTGCCGCGTGGTCCGCGGCTTCCTGTTCGCCGCGGTGGATGCCGCGCAATCCGGCCACCCCGGCGGCTCCTCGTCCAAGGCCGAGCAAGTGCTCACCCTTCTATCGAGCGGCGTTGTGGGCTTTGACGCCCGCCGTCCCAAGCACCCCGGCCGCAGCCGCGTGGTATGGTCCGCCGGCCATTGCTCGCCGCTCTTTCACGCCACCCTTGCGCTCATCTACGAAACTTTGCGCCGCAAAGGTTTCACCCTGGCGGGCAAGGATGCGGGTTACGCCGTCTTCCCGGAACAACTCGCGCGCTTCCGGCGGTGGGGCGGACCCAGCGGCCACGTGGAATCCGAATACGCCTTCGCCGATACCTCCACCGGCGCCTCGGGCCACGGCTTCTCCGCCGGCCTGGGCTTCGCCGTGCTGCATCGCTCCTGCGGCCTCCCCACCAAGGCCTTCGTCATCGGCGGCGACGCCGAGACGGAAGAGGGCATGAGCTACGAAGCCCGCAATCTGGCCTCCAGCCTGGGCGTTGAAAACCTGATCGTCACGCTCGACTTCAACACCTTCGGCATTGACGGCCCCATCGCCGAAGTGCTCCCGGCGTCCTATCTCAACCACTGGTTCAGCCAGGGCTGGAACCTGATCGAGGTGGATGGCCAGAACATCCGCGAACTGGCCTACGCCTACCGCCTGGCCGCATCCGGCTTCGGGCCCGGACGGCCCACGGTGGTCATGTGCCACACCACCAAGGGGCTGCACTATGGCCGCCTGGAGAACACCGCCGATTCCCACGGCATGCCGCTCAAGCACGAGGAATACGTGAAGGCCATGCACGATCTCGGCTTCCCCGTTCCCGGCAATCCCGACGGCGATCTCGCCCTGGTCAGCGCCGCACTGGGCGCAGCCGAGGCCGACTACCTGGAATCCCGCCTGGACGACGCCGCCGCAATCATTCCCGCCGAGGCCGATCTGGTCAGCCAGATGCAAACCGCGCTTGCCGGCCGCCCCATCGCCGATTACCGCCAGCTCACTCGCCCGGATGTCCTGCCCGCCGAGCTGGTCTTCAACGAAGGCGACTCGGTGGCCACGCGCAAAGCCACCGAGGCCTGGTTCGCCTGGGCCATGAAAAACTCGGCCTTCTTTTACATCGGCGCGGGCGACCTCATGAAGTCCATCCTCACCGGCAAAGCGGAAAGCGTATACGGCGTCATGAACCCGCGCAACCCGCTGGGCCGCGGAATCCGCTTCGGCATCGCCGAACAGAATATGGCCATGATGTCGTGCGCCATTGCGCAGGACATGCTGCCCGGCGGCTTCCGCCCCTTCAGCGCCTTCGCCACTTACGGCGTATTCACGTGCATGATGGCCAACTCGGTGCGCATGACGCTCATCAATAACGACGTCAACCCCGACGCGCGCGCTTTCTTCATCATGCTGGCCGCCCACGACGGCCCCGAGACCGGCGAAGACGGCCCCACCCATCACGGCCTCTTCTGGATGTCCCTCTTCACCGCCTATCCCGGCATCAAAGTCTACAAACCGCTGGACGCCAACGAAGCCATCGAGATGCTCTTCCTGGCCGCGCAGCGGGGCGAGCCCGTGGTCTTCTCCGCCGTGCGCCCCGGGACCCCCGTGCTGAAGCGCGGCAACGGCGTTCCCCCCGCGCGCGAAGCCGTCAACGGCGCCTACGTCTTCAAACCGTTCCGGCAAAATGGCAAGCCCAAGAAGGTGCTGGCGATCAGCGGCGGACAGGTGATGGCCAATACACTCGAGATCCTGCCGGAAATCGAAGAGCGCTTGGACGTGAAGATTGTGGCCGTCACTTCGCCCCAGCTCTACGAAGAACTGCGCCGCGACCATCCCGCCAAGGCGCAGGAGATCCTCGCCGACGACGAGCGCCAGTACGTCGTCACGCTCCACAACGGCTGGCCCGGCTTCCTGTATCCGTTCCTGCTGCCCGCCGATTTCCAGTCGCGCGTCTTCGGCATGGACCGCTTCTCGCGCTCCGGCAAACCGGGCGAGATCTACCGCGCCGCCGAATTCGATGGCGCCGGGTTGAGGAAGAAAATCCTGGGCTAAGAATTGACTGGTGCGCTGAAGACCACGGCTCACCCCATTGGGGGTAATGAGCATGCCCCCATAAGACCAGTTGAATAAGTAAGTATTAGCAGATACCTTAGAAGTCACATAGGGATCTTAGTTCGCGCAAGACGGATTCTTACGTCCGATTTGTGCAGATACAAGAAGTAACCACCACTTCCGGACGTTGGGCAGCGTTCCAACGGATGGCCTGGAATGGATGGACCTCGAATTGGGCCTTCCCCGTCGAAGTCACTACGCATCACTTTGAAATAGCACAGATTCCGAAGGAGTCTTATGAATGGAACTCCGCCGCTTACCGGGAATCGTCCTCTTACCGCCGCCGTCGCGTTGGTAGGTTTCGAGGCGGGCGACCAGGATTCCATAACACGGATTGTGGACTCTTCGGGGAGTCCTCTACCTCGTGAATACAAATGGCAGATCCACTTGCAGGCGAGCGTCGAATCGACTATGGCGTCTCTACGGCGAGAACGGATTCCGATTATCCTGTGCGACCGGGACCGGACGGCGGACGCATGGAAGGAACTGCTGGAGCAATTTGACGGCTTGAGCAGCCCACCGTTGCTGATCGTGGTCTCCCGCCTGGCCGATGACCGCCTGTGGGTGGAGGCCCTCAACCTGGGAGCCTATGACGTGCTGGCGAAGCCGTTTGAGACCGCAGAGGTGGTCCGCATCTTCAACCTGGCCTGCCTGCGTTGGAACCAGGGGAACGCGGCGCTCCCGGCGGCTTCCGCGGCTTCCGCGACCCCCGCGGCCCGGTACTGGGTGGCCTGAAGGAAAGAGCATGCCCGGCAAATACCTGCCGCGGGAAACCGAAGTACGCGAAGCGGGCGCGGGGCGGCGGTAGGACAGCGGCGCGGTTTTCTCTACGGCTCGTCTTTATTCGGGTTCCTGGAGGCGCGAATTGACCCTTCCGCGCCCAAAACATTTCCTGTACATTATGTTATATGGAGAGCAGTCGCGATTCCTCCGTATGGCAAACCCTTGCCGTCACCTTTGGGGGTGGCCTGGCCCTCGGTGCGGTGGGGATGAAACTCACTCAGAACGCCCGCCGTCCCGCGGAAACCCCGGCAGCGCCCGACGACCATCCCTTAGCCAATCGCCTGGCGGAGATCGAACAGCGCCTGGCGCGCGTGGAACACGCCCCCGCCCCGTCCGCGCAACTCGATCACAAGGTTCTCGAAGCCATCGTCGGCGCCGTGGACGCCAAGCTCCAGGAGCAGTCGCTCAAAATCGAGAGCCGCGTCGCCGCCCTGGAAGCCAAAATGGCGCTCGAGATCGAAACGCTGCGCGCGCAGAGCACCGCCGGCGCCGATTCCGCCAAGGCCCGCGTCAAGCAAGTCGAGAGCCAGTTCCTGGAACAGATGCTGGTGCTCCGCACCGCCGTGGTGGACGAGTTGAACCACTTCGGGGAAGCTGTTTCCACTCTGATCACCGACCAGGTCTCGGTGGAAGTAAGCGCCCGCGCCAACTCTCTGGAGCAAACCATGGAAGCCCGTGCCGGCGCAGCGGCGGCCGCGGCCGTTGCCGCAAGCCTCGAAGAAAGTCTCGCGCCCTGGCGCGCCGAGCGAGCCCAGAAAGAACGGGAACTCGCCGAAATCCAGAACCGCCTGCGCGAAAGCGAACACAACACGCTGGAAGTCATCCTCGCCATCGGCCAGGTTTGCCGCCAGGCCGCGGAACGCATCGGCGGCCCAACGCAGCCACAGCCCGGCGCGCCGGCCGAATTCGGCGGTGCGCCGCCGCCCCCCGCTCCCACGCCCATTGCTCCCGAGCCCCCGGCCGTGGAAACCGACAGCCCGACCGGCATCGCCCCTCCGGCCTTCACTGAAAGGGCCGCTCCGAGCCGTTTGTGGCGCATTCCACTGGTTTCGTCGCTGCTCATCTCCACCACCGCCGGACTCTTGCTGCTGCACTATCTGTAGGGGGCAAACCGCTCTTCGGGACACGCATGGGGCAGTCTTCCATGCCGACACATGTTCCAAGAGAGAACCGGCTGCAAAGACCGCCGGCGCTACCGGTTTGCAGCCCAATGCCACTTAGTTTTCGCAAAGCTGCGGATTCGGCAGAATTGGAGGGCGGACCCCCTGGTCCGCGCGGGACGCCCTCGTCCCGCAGCCGGAACAACGAAATCAGCATCGTACAAACGCCAGCAGGCCGACGAGGGCGTCGGCCGCAGACCAGGGGGTCTGCCCCACAATCTGTGCAGGTGTTCAGTAATGGGAAAACTAAGTGGCATTGGGGTTGCAGCCTGTCAAATCCGGAAGAGCAGTGCGGCTACAATGAGGGCATGTCGGGAATTTTGTCGATTGCCGGACGCGAGTTCCGCTCGCGCCTAATCGTAGGAACAGGGAAGTATCGCAGTTTTCAGGAAATGCAGCGCTGTCACGTGGCGAGCGGCGCCGGCATGGTCACGGTGGCGGTTCGCCGCGTCAACCTCACCGACCGCTCCAAAGAGTCGCTGCTCGATTACATCGACCGGTCCAAAATTTTCATTCTTCCCAATACCGCCGGCTGCTACAACGCCGACGACGCCGTCCGCACCGCCATGCTGGCCCGCGAAGTGGGCCTTTCCAACTGGGTCAAGCTGGAAGTCATCGGCGACGAAAAAACTCTTTTCCCCGACAATGCCGGCCTGCTCGAAGCCACCCGCATCCTGGTGAAGGAAGGCTTCGTGGTGCTGCCGTACACCAATGACGACATCGTGAACGCGCGCAAGCTGATCGACGCCGGCGCAGCCGCGGTGATGCCGCTGGCCGCCCCCATAGGCTCCGGCCTGGGCGTGCAGAATGCCATCAACCTGCGCATCTTCCGCGAGATGATCACCCAGGTCCCCATGATCGTCGACGCCGGGGTTGGAACCGCCTCCGACGCCGCCATCGCCATGGAACTGGGCGCCGACGGCGTGCTGATGAACACCGCCATCGCGGCCGCCGACGACGCCGAAAAGATGGCGCGCGCCATGAACCTGGCCGTCGAAGCCGGCCGACTGGCCTACGAAGCCGGCCGCATGCCCAGGAAACTCTACGCCACCGCCAGCAGCCCGCTGGCCGGGGTCATCGGCGCCTGATTGCCGCGGCCACGGGTGCTTCCTAAGCTATATTAAGTCGATGGCCCCGCTCCTCGCGCAACTTGCGGAATCTTTCTGCCGCGTGGAGCGCTTCGGGAACAGCATTGCCCGCCGCCGGCGGCTGGCCGCCGTTCTATGCGGCCTGTTGGTTCTTTTGGTGCGCGCCGCCGAACTCCCGCGCCTGCCGATTCCCGAGCCGTGGATCCACGACGAATTCGCCAACCTCCTGGCAGCCGACACATTCGCTTCCGGCCGCCTCACCAACGCCACCCATCCCATGTGGGAGCACTTCGAAAGCTTCCACATCATCCAGTTCCCCACATACATGTCCGTCTATCCGCCCGGGCAGGGGATGGTTATGGCAGCCGGCCAGGTCTTCTTCGGTCATCCCTGGTGGGGAGTGTTTTTCTCCACCGGGGTGTTCTGCTGCGCGCTTTGCTGGATGTTGCAGGGCTGGCTCCCGCCCGGATGGGCTTTGCTGGGCGGGTTGCTGGTGGCCATGCGCATCGGCGTCTTCAGCGGCTTGATGAATTCATACTCCGGCACTTCCCTGGCCGGAATCGGCGGCGCGCTGGTGCTCGGCGCGCTGCCCCGCATCATCCAACATCCGCGCGTCCGCCATGCCATATACATGGCGCTGGGCCTGGCCGTCCTCGCCAACACGCGTCCCTTTGAAGGCCTCGTTCTCAGCGTCCCGGTTGCCGGCGCGCTGCTCTTCTGGATGGTTGCCCGCAAGCCCGGTTTCCGCATCGCCATCACCAAGGTCGCTCTTCCTTTGGCGCTGGTTCTTCTGCCCGCCGCTCTCGCGACCTGCTATTACTGCTGGCGGGTCACCCAGAACCCCTTTCAGATGCCCTACCAGCTCGGCCGTGACACGTATGCCGTAGCCCCTCTTTTTCTCTGGCAACCACTACGCCCGGAGCCTGTCTATCACCACGAAGTGATGCGCCAGTTTTACGTCGAGTGGGAGCCCCGCTTTCAGGGCGCCATGATCCAGAACAACCTGGACGGCTGGCTGCTCGCCGCCCACAGCAAAGTCTCGCGGGCCTGGCATTTCTACCTGGGCTTCGCCTTGACCCTGCCCTTGATTGCGTTCCCTTGCGTCATCAAAGACCGCCGCGTGCGCTTCCTCCTGCTCTCGGCGCCGGTTATGCTGACCGGCCTTGTCCTGTCCCGTTACACCCAGCCGAATTACCTGCCCCCTCTGGCCGGCGTCTGCTACGTCATCGTTATGCAATCCATGCGCCACCTGCGCCAATGGCGCGTGCGCGGCCACCAGGCCGGGCTGCTGCTGGTTCGTGCCGTTTGCTTCGCCTGCTGTGCCGCTTTTCTGGGCCACGCCATCACTCCCCATGCCGATCCGCCCTATCCCGGCAACCTCGAGCGCGCTCAAATCCTACGGCGCCTCGAAAGCCTCCCGGGCGGCCAGCTCGTTATCGTCCGCTATTCCCCCGAGCACGACCCCGTTCGAGAATGGGTCTACAACCGCGCCGATATCGACCACGCCAAGGTCGTCTGGGCCCGCGAAATGGGTTCCAACGACGATCCACAACTCCTCCGCTACTTCGGCGACCGCACCGCCTGGCTGGTCGAACCCGACCAGCAACCACCGCGGATCTCCCCATACGTTCCGCCGCAATGATGCGGCCGTGCCCTTGAACCGGCGTCCGCCCTTCCGTGTGTTACCATTCCGTTTTAATTCAAGGGGTAAATTCCGTGAAAGTCTACGAAAGCAAGGACATTCGGAACGTCGGTGTGGTGGGCCACGGCGATTCCGGCAAGACTACGCTCACCGCCGGGTTGCTGTTCACCTCAGGCGCCACCAACCGCTTGCTGCGCGTGGATGAGGGCAATACCATCACCGATTTTGACGACGAGGAAATCTCCCGCAGAATCTCCATCTGCACGGCCGTGGCCGTCGCCGAGTGGAAGAAAGCCAAGATCAACATCCTCGACACTCCCGGCTACAACATTTTCATCAACGATACGCGCGCCGCCTTGGTGGCGGCCGACGCCGCGCTGGTGCTGGTGGATGGCGTCGCCGGCGTCGAAGTCCAGACCGAAAAAGTCTGGCAGTTTACCGAGGATTTCAAGCTTCCCCGCGTCGTCATCATCAATAAGCTGGATCGGGAGCGCGCCGATTTCGATCGCGCCCTCCTGAGTGTCCAGGAAAACTTCGGCCGCGCCGCCGTCCCCATCCAGATTCCCATCGGCTCGGAACGCGAGTTCTCGGGAATCGTCGACCTGATCCGCATGAAGGCCTACACTTATACGCCCGATGGCGACGGCAAAGGCAAGGAGGCCGACATCCCCGCGTCGCTCGCCGACGCCGCCCAGAAGGCCCACGAGGCCCTGATCGAAATGGTCGCCGAGGGAAACGACGCCCTGCTGGAAGAATTCTTCGACAAAGGCACGCTCCCGGTCGAGCACATTGTGGAGGGCCTCCGCCAGGGCATACGCGAAATGCGCATCTGCCCCGTTTTGTGCGCTTCCGCAATTCACAACATCGGGACCGACCTCATCCTCAACTTGATCGTCGATAACCTGCCGTCGCCCGTGGAGCGCGGCGCGGTCGCCGCCACCATCAACGGCGCCGAAGGGGAGCAGAAAATTTCGGCTGCCGGCCCGGCCTCGCTATTCGTATTCAAAACCACGGCCGATCCATTTTCCGGCCGCATCACTTTCTTTAAGGTCTACACCGGCGTCGTCAAGAACGACGCCAACCTGCAGAACCTCACCCGCAACGCCCCCGAGCGCTTCGCCCACATCGCCAGCCCGCAGGGCAAGACCCTCCAGCCCGTCACCGAGATCCAGGCCGGCGATATCGGCGCCGTCGCCAAGTTGAAAGATACCCTCACCGGCGACACCCTCGCCGAGAAGGGCATCAATGTCACCTATCCTCCCGTCAAGCTGCCGGAGCCTTCCATCGCCTTTGCCATTGAAGCCAAATCCCGCAACGACGAAGACCGCATGGGCAACGCCGTCCACCGCATCCTGGAAGAGGACCAGTCGCTGCGCTTCTATCGCGATCCGCAAACACGCGAGTTCCTGCTCGCCGGCACCGGGCAGCAACACGTCGAAATCGTGGTCAGCCGCATGAAGAAGCGGTATGGCGTAGACGTCGCCCTCAAAGCGCCGAAGATCCCCTACCGCGAAACCATCCGCGGCAAGGCCGATGTGCAAGGCCGTCACAAGAAGCAGACCGGCGGCCACGGGCAGTTCGGCGATTGCTGGATCAAGATGGAGCCTCTCCCGCGCGGCGGCAACTTCGAATTCGCCAACGAAATCTTTGGCGGGTCCATCCCCAAGAATTTCATCCCCGCCGTGGAAAAGGGCATCGTCGACGCCGCCGAGAAGGGCTACCTGGCCGGTTACCCCATGGTCGATTTCAAGGTGACCGTTTACGACGGCTCCTACCACGACGTCGATTCCTCCGAACTGGCTTTCAAACTGGCTGCCCGGAAGGCTTTCAAGGCCGCCATGCTGGAAGCCAAACCAGCCCTGCTCGAACCCATCATGAACGTTGAGATCCAGGCCCCCGTGGAGTACGCCGGCGACCTGATGGGCGACCTCAACGGCCGCCGTGGCCGCATCTCCGGCATGGAAACCAAGGGTTCCACGCAGTTCATTCGCGCCCAGGTTCCGATGTCGGAAATGCTCAACTACCAGAACGACCTAACCGCCATGACCCAGGGCCGCGCCTCCTTCACCATGGAGTTCGACCACTACGATTACGTCCCGCAACTCCAGTCCGATAAAATCATTGCCGCCGCCAAGGCCGCCAAGGAGGGAGAAGAGGAAGAAGAGGAATAGCGGTCCGAGCCTGCCGAGGTTGAGCGGAGGCGATGGCAACCTTCGCGCAAGCGCCGACCGAAGGCTAAGGTGTGTGTGGACGGGCGGCAAATGAGCTTGGTGGCGGGATAGTTTGGGGGTTAGTAGCCCATCCCCCAAACCCCTTGGACGTGCACCATGAGCAATGACGGCGAGAACCAATAGCTTGTCGGGAAGTGGAGAAGCGACCCAGACGACGAAGCGGCCATCGATGAATACGGGGATGCCTCGCTCGACTTCTCGCCGAATGGTGGGCTGACCTATACGGTCCATACCGAGCGGAAGCGGCAGGTCACGCTCCTAACGTATCGCGTCGAAGGGGAGGTTCTCATTACCGATCAACCATCTGATCCGAAGGAAGAGAGGACCATCTTCAAAATCAGATCCGATGGCAGGCTTGTTTTGCTTTACGAACACAGGCCATCGACATACGTCAGGGCTGACGAGAGTTCTGCGCCGTTTCCAGCCGTTAACCTCAACTGAATGTGCGCTCTCGCGTGATGGGAAATCGGATAAACCGAATTCTCGAAGTTGAAGTTGGGAGCCGCATCATGGGTTGAACCGATTGAAATCCACAACCATGGTGTGTACACTCAAGAAGACACATGAGCAAACGCATCAACATCGTTCTGCCGGACAAGACGCTGGCGGTTCTGGATCGCGTTGCCACTAAAGGCAAGCGGAGCCAGTTCATCTCCCGTGCGGTCCTGCACTTCATCGAATCGCAGGGGAAGGAAACGCTTCGCGAACGGCTCAAGCGCGAAGCGTTGGTGAATGCCCGGCGGGACGTTGAGATGGCGGCCGAATGGTTCCATTTAGAGGAAGAGGCGTCGGCCATGGCGACCTGCGCGCCGGCAAACAGGCGTCTAAGAACTCCTAAGGCGCGAGTCGCGTGACCCACCCCCGCCGTGGCGAGATCTACCTCGTCTCGTTCGATCCGAGCGTGGGTCATGAGATCCGAAAAACGCGGCCGGCAGTCGTCATCCAAAACAATGTTTCGAACCGGTACAGTCCGATCACCATTGTGGCCGCCATCAGTTCGCAATTTGGCGACCCACCTCATCCTCGGGAAATCCCGATCCCACCCAAGAGTGGACTGACCAAGCCCTCGGCGGTGATCCTCAATCAGATCCGGTCGGTCGACCGAAAACGCCTTGTCAAGCGCCTCGGCGCCGTCGATGCCGCCACCATGCGGAGAGTCGATGAGGCGTTACTGATCAGCCTCGGTCTGATCGACTTCTAAATGTAGGGCGGATCTCAGCAAAGCCGAACGCAATGCGATGAAGCGGTTGGTACAGATCCTGGTGGCGGGGTATCCGCTGAAGAAATAGGGGCCGCGATGGACACGAAGACCAAAACCAAGGGGCCGGCGAAGAAGACCACCAGGCGCATTCCGAAGAAACGGTCCACGGCCGGCCGGCACATCATCGAAGGTCTGGAGCAGGCGATCGCATGGACCCGCGGTGAGGACGTCAAGGTCCGCGTGACGCTTGTGGATTTGCCGAATGTCGATATACGGGAGGTCCGGATGAAGATGGGCCTCAGCCAGGCGCAGTTCGCGGCCAAGTTCGGATTCCCGCCCGCCACGTTGCGCAACTGGGAGCAGGGCCGCTCCCGCCCGGACGCTCCCACGCGCGTGCTGCTGGCGGTGATCGCCAAGCACCCGGAGGCGGTCGAGGACGTCCTGCGGAAGGCGAGTTGACGGCGGACGCAGTGGCGCGGTGGCCCGCGGGCCGGTTGCGCGGCTTCGTAACTGTGTTGTAGCCTTGAGGAGGTTCAGCACGGGCTTCGCCCGCGTAAGCCGTTTATTTTCAACAGTCGAGGCTGCTGATGCACGTTCGAAGGATAATCATCGCCGGCATCTGCGCACTTGCCGCACTCCTCACCACCGCCTGCTCCCTCAATCAGCCCTCCCGTTTTCGCTCTCCTTTCCTCCCGCCCGCTCCCACGGCCCTCGCTCCGGCCCATTTCGACGACCCTCCCGAAATCAACCCCTTCGTCGACCAGATGCCGCCGAATTTGCTCACCAGCCTCCAGCTCACCGACCGCGCGTCGCGCGCCGATCTCTCCATCCAGCGCGCCAACCAGGCCTTGCAGCGCGGCAAGCAGGCCTATCAGTCTAACGACATCCCAACCGCGCGCCGCGAATTCGATTCCGCCATCGACGTGCTCCTCGACGCCTTCGACCAGGATCCCTCCAACCGCCAGGAACTCGACAAGAAACTCGAGGAGATGGCCGACGCCATCCATCGCTTCGACCTCGCCGGGATGGGCGCTTCCGCCATGGTTGACGACGGTAAGTTCGAAAAGGCACCCAACGAGGACATCCTCGATATGACCTTCCCGGTGGACCCCAAGCTCAAAGACAAGGTCCGCGAGCAAGTCGCCGCCACCGTCTCCCAGCTTCCTCTCAGCGTCAACGACACCGTTCTCGGCTATATCAACTATTTCATGAACCACGGCCACAAGACCATCGTCAACGCCATCCAGCGTTCCGGCCGTTACCGCCCCATGATCCAGCGCATCCTCGATGAGGAAGGCCTGCCCCAGGAACTCATCCACCTGGCCCAGGCCGAGTCCGGCTTCATTCCGCGCGCCATGTCCCGCAAGGCCGCCGGCGGCATGTGGCAGTTCGTCAAGTTCCGCGGCAACGAATACGGTCTCCACCAGACCCCCCTGACCGATGACCGCATGGATCCCGAAATGGCCACGCGCGCCGCCGCCCATCACCTCCACGACCTGTTTTCCGAGTTCGGCGACTGGTACCTGGCCATCGCCGCCTACGACTGCGGCCCGGGAGTGATAGAAAGCGCCGTGGCCCGCACCGGCTACGCCGATTTCTGGGAACTCCGCAGGCGCGGCGTGCTCCCCGCCGAGACCACCAACTACGTGCCCATCATTCTGGCCATGACCATCATGGAGAAAAATGCCGCCGAATACGGCCTGGACGGCATTCAGATGGACCCGCCCCTGGATTACGACTCCGTCGAGCTCTCCGCCAAAACCAGCTTCGCTCTGGTTTCCGATATCACCGAGACCCCGCTCTCCGAACTGGGCGCCCTCAATCCCGCCGTACTGAAATCGGTCGCACCGGCCGGTTACTCGCTGCACGTGCCCAAAGGCTCCGGCACG
>Ga0181530_10003903_pt1 | contig 16228 bp, 18 predicted proteins | sample PEATcosm2014_Bin_42_FD_119769 | JGI IMG/M metagenome (GOLD analysis project Ga0181530, IMG submission 119769) | Peatland microbial communities from MTU Mesocosm Facility, Houghton, MI, USA - PEATcosm2014_Bin10_60_metaG | ecosystem: Environmental > Terrestrial > Soil > Wetlands > Peat | place... | reverse complement strand
CGAGTACGTGATCGAAAGCTGGATCCAGGTCCCGAAGCGGACCACGCCCGAGACCTCCCCAGCCACCTTCACCGGCTCCGTTCGCGACTTCGTCAGCACCTTCGTCCACCCACCGTCGGCGACGAAATAGGGCGAGAGCCCGGACACTCTACCCCCAGCGGATGTTGCTCGACTGGCTGCGAGTGGAATACGGCATCGAAAAGCCCAGCAACAAGCTGAAGCAAAACGCTGAAGCGCTGAAAGCTGAAATGGTGCAACGTGGCGTACTGGCGTCGGAGCAGATGTACTGCCTAGGCATGTCCTCGCCTGCGGGTGCGGTAGAGGACGGCGTCTTCTTTGACGTGGAAGCCGATTTCAGGCTTAAGTGGTTGCGGAGGGGGCTCCAATAGGGGGCGGAGCTTCTGGAGGATCTCCCGCAGTGTCACATCGTGAACCAGCAACGTTTTGTCTATCTCGGCCAGGCGTCGGAGAATGGCCGCGTTCGCGGCGACATCCTCGCGCATCTTCACGAAAGCACGAATGACATAGACGCTCATAGCGACAGCCCGAGGGCTGTTGAGGATGTTGGCGGCCATGAGCGCGCCGTGCTCGGTAAAGGCATAAGGGAGATAACGCCTTCCGCCGCGCTTTTCGTTTGAGGTCACAATTTGTGACCTCAGTGAGGTTAACTGCTTGCATGTGTGGGTTCGGTTTGTTTATGCGTTGGTATAGACTTTATGGAATTCAGCCGACGCGACTTTCTCAAACTGAGTGGACTCACCACGGCGGGACTAGCCTTGCCGCTCGTCTCATGCCGAACTGTGCCGGCTGAAGCGGTACGCGGCCATCCCGATCGCGCTTGGGACCGCTATTATCTGGGCGCTTCTTATTATCCGGAATGGTGGGACCAATCGGAATGGGAAAAGGATTTCCACGAGATGCAGGAGCTGGACTTCAATGCCGTGCGCATGGGGGAATTTGCGTGGGCGGCGTATGAGCCGGTCGAGGGCCGGTTCGAATTCGCCTGGATGGACCGGGCCATTGCGCTGGCCAACCGCTGCCGGATACAGGTGATCCTTGGCACCCCGACAGCCTCGGTGCCGCCGTGGCTGCGCCAACGTCACCGGGACGTGCTGGGGGGCAGCGAGAAGGGACCGTTCACCTACGGCGGGCGCAAGGGTTACTGCACGAACAGCCCGGCCTACCTCCGGGCCTGCGCGCGCATCACTGGCGCTCTGGCCGGGCATTATGGCCGCCACCCGGGCGTGATTGGCTGGCAGCTCGATAACGAACCGGGCATTCCTTTCCTGTGCTATGACGCGAATTGCCAGCGGGCCTTTCGCGCCTGGTTGCGCCGCCGCTATGGCACCCTGGAGGCACTGAACCGGACGTGGAACGGCGCGTTCTGGAGCAATCACTACACCGACTGGTCGCAAATCGAGATTCCCGCCAACTCCCCCGAGGGCGGATGGCAGCCCGCCATTACGCTGGACTACCGGCATTTCTTTTCGGATTCCTACCTCGCGCACCTCCGGCGGCAGGCGGACATTCTCCGCCGCTACTCGCGGGATCAATTCATCTTCACCAACTGGCCCAATCTCACCTGGTCAGTGGACGCCTATACCGCTGCCGCCGGCTTCCTCGACGCGACGGCGTGGGACAATTACGTGGCTCCCCCCGGCGTCTCCGCCTACCAGGACCAATACCGCTCGGGGTTTCATTCCGATTTCGCCCGCTGCGCCGGCCCGCGGCAGCGCTTTCTCTGCGCGGAAAAGATTGCCTATGTGCCGGCCCACGTCCGGTCCGAGGGCCTCCGCGTGCAGGCCTATACTGACCTGGCCCACGGGAGCTACGGCACGCTCTACTTCGAATGGCGGCGGCCCCAGGCCGGCAACGAGCAAGCCCGGCCTTCCAGGATCGTGCGTTTCGACGGTTCCATTCCCGACCGGGCGGTATTCGCGCGCATTGGCGCGGAGTTCGCCCGGCTCGGACCGCGCCTGGCAGGAGCCACCACCCGGGCGGACGTGGCCATGCTCTACGATTTTGCGAATGAATGGTCGCAGGGCTTTTGGGGCAGCGGTCGAGGATACGACGCCGACGCGGAGCGCTATTATCACGGGTTCAAGGTGCTGCAGCGCAACATTGATGTCGTGCCCCCGACGGCTGAGCTCTCGGGCTACAGACTGGTGCTTGCGCCCAATCTGCGGCTGGTGGATGACGCGGCCGTGGAGCGGCTGCGGGCGTATGTGGCCGCGGGCGGCGTCCTGGTGCTCAATTTTCAAGCCGGCACGCAATACCCGGATAACAGCATGCGCCGGGTGCTGTCACCCGGTCCGTTTGCGGCCATGGCGGGAGTGACAGCGGTCTCGGACCTTTCCAAGCAGGACAACCTCGCGATGGGTACGCTCGACGCGAAGCTCAATGCCGAGCTGGGCATCGTGTTCACGGACCACAAAACCGTCTTCGCGCCCCGAACGATGCTGGAGGATCTTCGCCTCGACGGCGCGACAGCGGTCGCTACCTTCCGCGGGGGCCGCATGGCGGGGCGTCCGGCGGTCACGCGTCATCCGTATGAGCGCGGCTTCGTGTTATACGCGGGAACGGATTCTGCCGAAGTTGGCTTCTACGAGGCGCTGGCGCGCGAAGCTGGCGCGGCGGGCCGGATCGAACCGCTTCTTGACGTGCCCAGAGGCGTCGAAGTCACCACGCGCGAAACGCCGGATACGACCTATTACTTTCTACTGAATCTGGCCGAGACCGCGCATGATATCCGCCTGCCACAGCCCATGCACGAGCTGATCAGCGAGCAGCAGGTAAGCGAGGTCTCGCTTGCTCCGCTTGGAGTCGCCGTTCTGGCGCAGAAGCGGAGCTAGCTCGCGGCTGGTCACGGTTGGCCACCCGCAGTCTCTGTGGCAGTAGCAAGCCCCCGGCGAGGCTTTCCATTTTCGGATATTGCGTTTGGATGCGGTCGCAAATTGCGACCGCATACTTCCGTCTATGTTCATATCGTGGCCAGACTAGAGGTTGGGCTCATGACGCAAGCTCCCAGGGCGGGGTTGGGACGCTGATTGATCAGCCGGGCTGGTTTGGGTAAGGAGGCAACGCTCAGCTCAGTTTTGAAAGGGCTTCGCGGTAGCTGGTCGCCACTTCGTCCGGTTGGGTAACGGTCGTGTCCAAGTCGCGCAGCAGGCCGTCTTGCAAGCCGTAGATCCATCCGTGCACCGCCAGGTTTCGGTGGGGGTCTGGTCCCAGTTGTTGGCGGGAGCAAGGCCGCAGAGGCGGAAGAAAGGCTAGAGGCAGGTGCAGGGACGAGCTGAAACGCTGAAATGCTGAAATGGTGCAACGTGGCGTACTGGCGTCGGAGCAGATGTACTGCCTGGGCATGTCCTCGCCTGCGGGTGCGGTAGGGGACGGCGTCTTCTTTGACGTGGAAGCCGATTTCAGGCTTAAGTGGTTGCGGAGGGGGCTCCAACAGCGGGCGGAGCTGTTGGAGGATCTCCCGCAGCGTCACATCGTGAACCAGCAACGTTTTGTCTATCTCGGCCAGGCGTCGGAGAATGGCCGCGTTCGCGGCGACATCCTCGCGCATTTTCACGAAAGCACGAATGACATAGACGCTCATAGCGACAGCGCGCGGGCTGTTGAGGATGTTGGCGGCCATCAGCGCGCCGTGCTCGGTAAAGGCATGCACGGACCGGGAAAACCTCAGTTTCTGCAGGGATATCACAGTTTGTGATATCCCCAGGATTTCCTCTCGGGTGAGCTCGAGGACGAAATCTTCCGGGAAACGCTGCTGATTCCGCTTGAGCGCTTGGTTAAGCGCGCGAGTCTCCACTCCGTAGATCTTGGCGAGGTCCGTATCGAGGATTACACGGACGCCGCGGAGAAAACGAATTAGGGGCGCGATGTCAGGGGCAAGCATCAGCTCGGTTTTGCTCATCATGCAGCAGGGGGTTATCAGGGTGCAATCGCCTTAGCCAGCCGATTCTGGCCGCCTATTCCGCATTCGCGGCAGGCTTGGCAAAGAACACAGGATATCTTTCCCGCTGTGCTTCGCGTAACAGGAGCGATGCCAATTCGCGCGCGTGGTAGTCACCCCACAGGGAGCTTTCACCGTTGGGCACTTTCTGGCCGCGAGCGACGTAATCCCAGCCGTTGGGCCGGTGATAGACAGAGTGGAGCAGGAGGCCCTGGTGTCTGGGGTCTGCTGAAAGATACGGCGGCTCGAACAATGTCCGGGCGATCGTCAGCCCCGCTTGATAGTAGCGGCGCCCTTTCTGGGCGTCCCCTTGTTCAGCGAGGTAATGGCCGAGACGGACCAGGCCCTGCGCCGCGATTGCGGCGGCCGAGGAGTCCACCGGTTCCCAGGCGTTGAACGGGTCGGCGGGCTGCGCAAGGTAGTCGCCGAGCCGGTACAAGCCCGGCCCAGCCGTGTCCCACATGGGGATGCCGTCGGCGCAGGAGTTGGCGAGATAGAATTCGGCGGTGACGGTCGCCGCGCGAAGGAAGGTCGCCCGGATGGCCTTCGCGGCGGCAATAGGCGAGGGGCCACCGTGCGGGCGAGGGCGCGAGGAGCGCGGCACGGCTTCGCGAGCCACGCCAGCCAGTTCGCGGGCGCTGCGGGTCTGCAGGAACTCCAACTGCTCGGCAAAGCCCAGCACCGCCCACGCCAGCCCGCGCGTCCACGTGCTGAAGGGCGAATAGCCTTGCTGGGTGTTGGGACAGCGGTAGCTGCCGTCATTGAGGTTGAAGATGCTCTCGTGGGCTGTGCGGCCAGGCACATCGTAGGCGTCGCGGCCCTCGCCGTAGTAAACGCTGTAGCGCGCGGTAGTCTCCGCGTGCTCCATGAGACGCTGGAGGAGGGAGATTCTCTGGTCGCGTTCGCCCATGAGGACATGCCCGAGCTGGTGCGCCACAGCAAGCGAACGCAATGAGCGAATCGTATCAACAAAGAGCGAGTGAGGGCCGTTGAACGAGTAGATATACCCCTTGCCGTCCGCGATGGCAGTCCAGCGTGCGGCCTGCACGGCCCCGGACACCTTCAACGCCATTTCGTAGAAGTCCATCTCACGCTGGTTGAACGGCATCTTGCCCTCGCGCATCAGCCGCCAGAGGTTTCCGTAGGTGGAGATGTTATTGAAGCCATGATCATGCACACCCATGTGCGAAACGTGCGGCGCCATCCGCTGGATCGTGTTCTTCCGCCCGATTTCGAGGAACTGCGCATCACCGGTGGCATCGAACTGGAGCAGCGCCGAGCCGAATTGAAATCCCTGGGTCCACTCAGTCCAGCCACGGGAGGTGTATTTGCCCTTGGTGGTGAAGACCGGTGCGCCTTTTGAGGAATCCCAGGCCTTCTCCAGGCTAAGAATCTTCTGGGCCGAGAGGTCAAACAGGCGCTCGATCCGCGGCAGGAGCTTGCGGGCGGTGAGTTGGTCGTTGATGCGAATGGGCATTAGAGTCTCCTGATGTGGAAGCCACCGTCCACGTTGATGACCTCCCCGGTGCTGAAGGGCAGCAGGTCATGCGCGATAGCGGCGACAGCTTTACCGACGTCTTCAGAGGTGCCCCAGCGCTTGATCGGGGTGAGGCCATCGGCAATGAGTTGGTCGTATTTAGCTTTCACGCTGCTCGTCATGTCGGTGGCGATGATCCCAGGACGGATCTCATAGACGTTGATGCCATGCTCGGCGAGGCGCGCCGCGTAGAGTGGGGTGAGCATCGAGAGGGCGGCCTTGGCTATGCAGTAGTCGCCGCGATTCACCGATGCCGTGTAGGCGCTGATAGAGGAGATGGTGATGATCTTGGGTTGGAAGGCGGCCGCCTGGACGCCCGCAGCGCGTTGCTCGATCATCCACCGCGCCGCAAGTTGGGTAAGAAAGTATGGACCTTTGACATTGATATTGATGAGCCGGTCGAAGCTTTCCTCAGTCGCTTCCAGGACATCGGCGCGCACCGCGGGCGCGACCCCGGCATTGTTCACCAGCAAATCGAGCCGCCCGAACTTCAATCTCACGAACTCAATCAGGCGGCGGCGGTCGGCGCTGAGCCCGATGTCAGCGGGGCAAATCTCCGCGCGCATTGTCTTCCCGCCAGCCCGCGCTGCCGAGAGGCAATCGGCTGCCGTCTCCTGCGCGGCCTGCAAATTGCTCGCGTAGTTGATGACGACATCGCAGCCGATTTTCGCCAACTCCAGCGCAATCCCGCGACCAATGCCACGCGAGGCGCCTGTGATGAGGGCAACGGCGTTCATGCGCGGCCAGCATAGTTGCGCCAGAAGGAAGCAAAAGACAAAACTTGAACCCGCAGTGCCAAACCTTATTCTTGGCGCGTGCGCAACGTTAAGGTCCCGCTGGGTAATCGCAGCTACGACATTAGAATCGGCACGGGTCTGCTGGCCCGGCTGGGAAGCCAATGCGCACGGCTCGGTCTCCATCCCCGCTGCGCGATCATTTCGGACAGCAACGTCGCGCGCCGCTACGCCAAGGCCGCCCAGCAAAGCCTTCGGCGGGGGGGGGTTGATTCCACTCTGGTAACCGTGCCTGCGGGCGAGACGGCCAAGAGCCTGAAGACGGTCCACGCTTGCTACGACGAACTGGCCGCGCAGCGCCTGGAGCGCAAATCATTCATCGTGGCGCTGGGCGGAGGAGTAGTGGGTGACCTGGCCGGCTTTGTGGCGGCCACCTATCTGCGGGGGATTGCGTTTGTGCAGGTGCCGACGACGCTGCTGGCGCAGGTGGACAGTTCCGTGGGCGGAAAGGTGGGCGTGAACCTGAAGGCGGGCAAGAACCTCGTGGGCGCATTCTACCAGCCACGCCTCGTGCTGTGTGATCTGGATACGCTGTCCAGCTTGCCCAAGCGCGAGTTTCGAGCAGGCCTCGCGGAAGTTATCAAGTACGGCATCATTTACGACTCGGCGCTTTTCCGGCGCTTGGAGCGCGACCTGCCTAAGCTGTTGCGGCGCGACGCCGATGCCCTGGCGGCTGTCGTGGCCTGCTGCTGCGAGATCAAGGCGGAAGTAGTTGGGCAGGACGAAACGGAGAGCAGCCTGCGGGCCATTCTGAACTTCGGCCACACCATCGGCCACGCGCTGGAAGCGATTTCGCACTACGGCAGGTATCTGCACGGCGAGGCCATCTCCATTGGCCAGGTCGCTGCGGCCCGGTTGTCCGCGCGCACTCTCGGGCTGCCCGAGGACGAGGTAAGGCGCATCACCGATCTGCTCCGGCGTGCCGGCTTGCCAACCGAGGTCAGATTAAGCCCCCTCCAGCAGAAGAAACTCCTCGCCGCCATGCAACTCGACAAGAAGGTCAGCGGTGGCGAGATCAAGTTCGTGCTCGTTCACCGAATCGGAAACGCTGAGTTCGGCCAGAAGGTCCCGACCGAGCTGCTGCGCGAGGCTATTAACCACCAATCGTCAACCCTCCCAACCGTCCATGTCCGCAGTTAGCGAAACCATTGTCCGCGAGTACTTCGAACTGCACGAGTTCCTCGTCCGCCAGCATCGCAAATACATCGGCCAGACGCGGCGCGAGGATGATGACGACATTGACTTCTTCGTGCTGAACCCGCATCCGCAGGCACGGCAGGGAACGCCGCCGTTTGTGCTGGGCTCTGCGGATTTGCCGTTCATCGAGCGCGCGATCGTGGTGGTCAAGGGCTGGCACACGGAGACGTTCAGTTCGGCGGTGCTGATTCATGCGCCTGAGATTTTCCGCTTCGTGGAACCCAAGGTATTCCAGCAAGCCGCCCGGGCCTTTGGCAAGGAGGGCACGACCCTCAAGATCCTGGTGGTGCCAGCCCTGCCGCAAGCCACAGCCGCGCGGGACGAGAGCATTGCCCTGCTCCGCTCCAAGGGCATTGATGCCGTGATCCCGTTCCGGACCATGCTAGCGGACCTGGTGAGCGAGACGGAGATCAACCGCAACTACCAGAAATCGGACCTCCTGCAAATCATCCGCATCCTGAAGAACTACGACTTCTTCAAAGAGCCGCAGATGGAGCTGTTCAAGGCCCGCCGCAAGAAGGGTTAGGGCCGGGCAGCACACCGAGCCTGCCCCTGTTTCCGATTTCCAAGCGCTGATTCTTGCGCTAGGTTGGCGCCATGCTGCTGGTCATAGACAACTACGATTCGTTCACCTACAACCTGGTGCAATACCTGGGTGAAATGCAGGTGGACATGCAGATCCACCGCAACGACCAGATATCCGTAGCGCAAATCCGCGCGCTCAAGCCGGAGCGGATCCTCATTTCACCGGGGCCGTGCTCGCCGCGCGAATCGGGCTTGTCCAACGAGATCATCCGCACGTTCGGCCCGCACGTCCCGACGCTGGGCGTTTGCCTAGGCCACCAGTGCATCGGGCACGTATTCGGCGGCAATGTCATCGTGAACTACCGCATGATGCATGGGAAGACGTCGCCCATTAAGCACAACGGCAAGGACCTGTTCGCCGGCATGCCCAACCCGTTTGCCGCCACGCGTTACCACTCGCTTGTAATTGAGCGCAACAGCCTGCCCGATTGCTTGGAAGTGACGGCTGAAAGCGAGGAAGGCGAAATCATGGGGGTGCGCCACAAGCAGTTCCCCATCTTCGGCGTGCAGTTCCATCCGGAGAGCATCCTGACGGAGAACGGCCGGCAGATTCTACAGAACTTCCTGAAGCTTAAGTAGCTTCCCGTTTCCGCGGGCGCGTGCCCGCCGGCGCCCTTAATAGCGGCGTTCGCGGCGTTCCCCACCGCCGGTGCGCGGTGCACGCTCTTCGCGGGGGCGGGCGACATTGACCGTGAGGGCTCTCCCCTCGAGCTCCTTGCCGTTGAGCGCCTTGATGGCCGCTTCCGCCGCCTCCGGGGTTTCCATGGTAACGAATCCAAAGCCGCGCGGGCGGTTGGTGAATTTGTCCTTCACCACATCCACTTCGACCACGGTGCCGTGAGCGCCGAAGAGGCCCTGGAGTTGCTCCTGGGTTGCATTGAACGAGAGGTTCCCGACGAACAGTTTTGTGCTCATGATGACTGTGCTTTGCGACTGATTGCCCTTTCTCATCCTCCCCGACCATCGGGTTTACAAATCATCACGGAACCTATGTTCAAGTGAGGATTTGATTGGTTCTGAGATTGGCGAGTTATCTATTCGCCGCATAGTTTAGCTGCCTGGCCACGTCACGCAAGTATTATTTTAGGACGCATTCCGCCAAAGGCAAAGCAGGGTGGACGTGCCGGGAGGGCACGAATCAATTTGGAGCGACAGCGTGTCAGCCGTGGCACACGAGCGAGTCTCACCGGAGACACGCCGGAGACACGCCAGAGACACACCGTAGATAACATTCGGCGTGAGCGGCAAGGTTTGTATCAGTAACTGGTTGCGGTATAGGCGCTTATGCGTAGCTGGCTTCACCTGGTTCCCCGCCGCAGCCGGCCTAATGGATACAAACCCCATGAATACCCAACAAACACCCGGGAGCGATTAAGATTGACTATTGGCAGTCACCCGTCCTGGGCTTGCAGGCCCGCGCGCAAGTAGCCGAGGGCATAAGCCATTCCGGCATGCCAGGGCGCAGCGCAGGCCATTTGCGGCGCATGATCGGGGATGATCACGCCCGCGAAGCCATTCTGCTTCAGGATGCGCAGCACGCGAAGGATGTCCACGTCGCCATCATCAATGAACGTTTCGCGGTAAGAGGGCACCTTGCCGTGGACGTTGCGCAAGTGCACGTAGGCCAGCTTGCCTTGCCGGCTATAGGTGTCCACCACCTCGTAAATGTTGCCCTCGGTCATCTCGGCCAAGGTGCCGAGGCAGAACTCAAGTGCATTGCGCGGGCTGGGGTGGAGATCAATCAGCTTCCGGTAAAGGTGCGGCTGATAGACTAACCGCGGCTGTCCCCGGATGGTGGGTGAAGGTGGGTCGTCCGGGTGCGCTGCCAGGGTCACGCCGGCTTCCTCGGCCACCGGAATGACCGCGTGCAGAAAACCCTCTAGCCTGTCCCAGAGTTGGTCGGGGGTGACGGAGGGCAAAGCGCCGGGTGAGGCGTTGCGATCGTACATCATGTTCCACGCCATCCCATTTGGCATCGGTTTGTCGAACGGGCCGTCCATGCCGACTGCCTCCGCGCCGCCGCGCGCGAAGGGGCCTTTCACCCGGCCCGCCACTCCGGCAATCGAGAAGTTGTAGCCGAAGACAGGAATCCCAGCCCTGCCGACGTTGCGGATAATCGTTTTGACCTTCTCCAGGTGCAGGCGCTTCTTTGGACCATCCAGCAGCACGTCATGCCAATGCGCCGGGTCGAAGTTCTCGATGGCCTCCAATTCGAGCCCCGCCGCATTGATCTGCCGCTTCAAGGCCGCCAGTTCTTCGTAAGACCACAGTTTGTCCGGGTCTCCGGCCAGCCCCCAGCCCGTGTCATCACCCACCGGCTGATCGCCCGGCTGGTTGCTGCGCGAGGAACGGAAGTAATCCACCAGGTGCGCCACGATGTGCGAGCAACCGCACTGCCTGGCGAAGCGGTAATGCTCTTCGTTCAGTTGGTGGCGATACAATCCCAGGCCGAGTTTCATCAAAAGCCTATACTCACGCCGCCATCCACCGGCAGGACTACTCCTGTCACAAACCTGGCCGCGGGGGAGCATAGAAAGACCGCGGCGGTGCCGACATCATCCGGCTCTCCGAATCTGCCGAGCGGCGTGCGCGCCAGGATGCGCCGCTTGCGCTCGGGGTCGTTGCCCGTTGCCTTGCGCGACATGTCGGTATCTATCCAGCCGGGCGCAATGGCATTGACGCGCACGCCGGAAGGGGAGACCTCGGTGGCCAGCGAGCGCACCATTCCGAGATAAGCGCTCTTGGCCGTCGCGTAGGCCATCACATTCGGAATGCCGAACAGCGAGGCCATGGAGGCCACGAAGAGGATGGAGCCATGCCTGCGCCGGAGCATTCCCGGCAGCACCGCCCGCGTGAGCGCGTGCGCACCCAGCACATGAGTCTTCAACACGCTGAGCAGGTCCTCGTCGCTCGTCTCCAGCGCGGGCTTCTTGAGGTGGATACCGGCATTATTGACGAGAATGCTGATCGGCCCAAACAGCGCCTCAGCCCGGGCGACAACTCCGGCCGCGCTCTTGACCCGTGTCACGTCACACACGACGGCGCCGGCCTGAGGGCCTATGGCCGCAGCCGCTTCCTTAAGTACCGCCGCGCGGCGCCCAGCCAAAACCACCTTGGCCCCAGCCAAAGCCATCTGCCGCGCGATGGCGAGGCCCAAGCCCGTGCCGCCGCCCGTGATCAAAGCCACTTCGCCATCGAGGCGGAAACGATTATCGCCGTTTGAGGTCATCTTCGCGCAACCTTCTCAGAAGCCGAAATCCAGGCAGCTAAGATTGCAGCCATTCCTGACGAACATCTTCCAGGACGATGCCCAGATTTGGCGCGTCGAACCGTATTCCCGGCGCGGCCACGCGATGATCGCGAAGATTGGGCAGAATATGCTTGTGATGCGGAAAAGTGGGTGCCAGCGCCGGAATCTCTGGGTGCTCCCACGCGTCATGCCAGCAGATCTTTTCGCCACGCCGATACACCTCGTAGCTGTAAGTTCGGATGCGCCGCACCGCGAAATCAATCAATTCCCACGCCTCCACGCGAATTCCCGCCGGGCATTCAATATGACCTTCCAATTTCGCGAGCGTCGCGCCAACAGGTGCCAGTGCCAGCGTGGACTGGTTAACAAAAGGATGCCGTTCGGCCAGCGAATAAACCCACGTGCTGTAAGCGGCGATGTCATCCAGCGGGGCGCTCATGCGCCGGCTGGTTCCAGCGCAAGCGCGCCCAGGCCGGAACGCCGGCGCAGTTCCCGGAGATGCTCATAGGCCATTTGACGGTAACGCGATTCCCGATCCATTCTGGCTTCATAGAAGCCCGCCCACCGGATGAAATCCCGCGTCTGCTCCAGTTCCCCGGCCTTGAAACAGTGGTAAAAGTCGGCGGACAACAAGCCGTATTGATCCTCGAGCGCCGCCAATTCCGCGTCCAGTCCATGAATGTCCCGGATGATCTCTTCGCGTTTCATACTTGCAAATTAACGCACTGAGTACCTGGCAACAAGCCCGAACAGCGCCCCGGCCCGGGCGACAACTGCTGCCGCGCCCTTGAGCCTCGTCACGTCGCACACGGCAGAGCCCGCCTGCGGACCTATCCCGGCAGCCGCCTCCTTAAGGACTGCCGCGCGGCGCCCCGCCAAAACCACCTTGGCCCCGGCCAAAGCCATCTGCCGCGCGACGGCCAACCCCAGGCCCGTGCCGCCGCCCGTAATCAACGCCACTTCGCCAATGAGGCAGAAAGGGTCCTCGCGGTCTGAAATCATCGCTGATCGCTCGGTTGGTCTGACGCGGCGCCTGCTCACTTCGCACCCAACCACCGCTTGGCTATTCATAAGCTCTTACGCCGTGTTCACACTTTGGGCCGGCGCCTCATTCCGGCTCGTGCGGCCCGGGCGGTTCTAGTGGCTCGCGCAATGCCCGCAGGCGTCGGAAGGCTTCGTAAACCACTTCTCGCAGATCAACATAATCGAGGTAGATGGTTTGCCGGGTTCCCAGATGATACACGATGCGGTGATCACCCACGCGCAGCCGGTAGAAGCCTTCGAGCTCCCGTCGCAGTGCCTGTATGTCGAGTCCGCGCCCCGAGGCCGCCAATTCCTTAAGTGCCGCGCGAACGCGCCGCTTGGTTTCGGGCGGCAGGCCCGCCAGCCACACAGCCACCTGCTCAGAGGCCGAAATCCTCATCGTCCAGATCCAGCTTGCGGTAAGCGAGCTTGCCAGCTTTGGCGGCCCGGAGCGCCTTCATTGCCTTGGGATTGGACAACAGGTCCATAGTCTCAATCATCGCCTCGTAGTCGTCTATCGGCAATAAAACCGATACCGGCTTGTCGCGCTTGGTGATCAGGATCCGCTTGCCTTGGCGGCACAATTTCGGGAGGCCGCTCTGCGCCTGCGTCACCGTCATCACTGGATACGTAGTTTTCATATTCGCACTACGTAACTTAATGCGCTTTGCCTTTCGCAGCAAGCCAAAGCCGCTAGCTTGCCCATTAGCTCACAAGCTGCGGATACGCCTTCTCGGGGTCCAGGCCCAACTCGTTCATCGCCTTGGCCACCGCGCCGCGCTCGACCTGCTTCTTCTCCGCCAGCGCATGCAGGGTGGCGATAACCACCGACTCGGCGTCCACCTCGAAGAAGCGGCGCAAGGCCTTGCGCGTGTCGCTCCGGCCAAAGCCATCCGTGCCGAGGGTGGTCAATCCGCCCGGCGCCCACGGCGCGATCTGGTCGGGCACAATCTTGATGTTATCGGAGACGGCGACGAAAACGCCCTGCTCCTTCTCCAGCACCGACTCCACGTACGACTTCTTCGCCGGCTCGGTCGGATGCAGCATGTTCCAACGCCGGGTGCGCAGGGCGTCATTGCGCATGAGCTTGTAGCTAGTGGCGCTCCAGACGTCGGCAGACACGCCGAACCGTTCCGCCAGGATCTCTTGCGCCCGCAGCGCCTCGCGGATGATCGGCCCGCTGCCAAAGATATGAGCCTTAAGCGCCAGCTTCTGCGGCCCCGGCTTGAACTTGTAAAGCCCCTTCAGGATGCCATCGGCGGCGCCCTCGGGCATGGGCGGCATCTCGTAGTTCTCATTGTAGAGGGTCAGGTAGTAGAACAGGTCCTCTCCCTCCACATACATTCGGCGCATGCCGTCGGCGATGATGACCGCCAGCTCGTAGGCGAACGCCGGATCATACGTCGCCAGCGTCGGGATGGTGCTCGACAGGATCAGGCTGTGCCCGTCCTGGTGCTGCAGCCCCTCGCCGTTCAGCGTCGTGCGGCCGGAAGTCGCGCCCAGCAGGAAACCCCTCACCCGCATGTCCCCGGCCAGCCATATCAGATCGCCAATCCGCTGGAAGCCGAACATCGAGTAATAGATGTAGAACGGCATCATATAACGGCCATGCGTCGCGTAGGACGTGCCCGCGGCCACAAACGACGCCATCGAGCCCGCCTCCGTGATCCCCTCCTCGAGGATCTGCCCGTCCTTCGTTTCGTTATAATAGAGCAGCGATTTCCGGTCCACCGGCTCGTAAAGCTGCCCCTTGGAGGAGTAAATCCCCACCTCGCGGAACAGCGCGTCCAGGCCGAACGTGCGGGCCTCGTCGGGTATGATGGGCACCACCTGGGAGCCGATGGTCTTGCTGCGTATGAGCTGCCCCAGGATGCGCACAAACCCCATGGTCGTGGACATCTCCGTCCGGGCAGTGCCTTTGAGCAGATCACCGAACGTCTCCAGCTTGGGCACTTCGAGCGCCTTGGCCTTCACGACCCGGTGCGGGAGGAACCCGCCGAGCTTCTTCCGCAGGCTTAACAAGTACTTGGTCTCGGGGCTTTCAGGCGGCGGACGGAAGAACGGCGCCTCCGCAATCTCGTCGTCGCTCACTGGCACGGCGAACCGCTCGGCGAACTCGCGCAGCTCCTTCTCATTCATCTTCTTCTGCTGGTGGGTGATGTTGCGGCCTTCGCCCGCCTCGCCCAAGCCGTAGCCTTTGATCGTCTTGGCCAGGATTACCGTCGGCTGGCCCTTGTGCTCGACCGCGGCCTTGTAGGCGGCATAGACCTTGCGCGAGTCGTGGCCGCCGCGCAGCAGCTTGTGAATCTGCTCGTCGGACAAATGGTTCACCAGCTCCAGCAGCTCAGGATACTTGCCGAAGAAATGCCTGCGCGTGTAGCTGCCCGGCTCAACCGAATACTTCTGGTAATCGCCGTCCACCGCTTCCTCCATCCTCTTGACCAGCAGCCCGCTCTTATCTGCTGCCAGCAAGGGGTCCCAGGCTGAGCCCCAGATCAGCTTGATGACATTCCAGCCCGCGCCCTGAAAGGCGGCTTCCAGTTCCTGGATGATCTTCCCGTTGCCGCGCACCGGGCCGTCCAGCCGCTGCAGGTTGCAATTCACCACCCAGATCAGGTTGTCCAGGTTCTCCCGCGCGGCCAGCGTCAGCGAGCCCAGCGTCTCCGGCTCGTCCGTCTCGCCGTCGCCGATGAACGCCCACACTCTCGGCTCCTCGCCGTTGACGAAGCCGCGCGCATGCAGGTTGCGATTGAACCGCGCCTGGTAAATGGAGAGCAGCGGCCCCAGCCCCATGGACACAGTGGGGAACTGCCAGAAATCCGGCATCAAGTACGGGTGCGGATACGAGGATAACCCGCCGCCCTCGGCCAGTTCCTGGCGGAAGTTGTGGAGCTGCCCCTCGTCCAGCCGCCCCTCCAGAAACGCCCGCGCGTAAATGCCCGGCGCCGCGTGCCCCTGGAAATAGACCATGTCGCCGACGAAGTCCTCCGTCCGCGCGCGGAAAAAGTGATTGAACCCGACCTCGCAAAGCGTCGCCGAGGACGCATAGGTCGAGATGTGCCCGCCCAAGCCGCTGTGCTCACGGTTGGCATTGACGACCATCGCCATGGCGTTCCAGCGCACGAAGCTCTTGAGCCGCCGCTCCATCTCCCAATTCCCCGGGAAGGGCGCCTGCTTTTCGGCGGGGATCGTATTGATGTAAGGCGTGCTAACGGCGCGCGGCACCTCGACGCCTCGCCGGCGCAACCGTTGCGTAAGGCTGCCCAAAAAGCCCGCGGTCTTCTGCGGCCCCTGGTCCTTCAGGGCGTGTTCCACCACGGTTTCCAGCGACTCCAGCCACTGCTCGTCCTCCGTCTGTTCCGGCTGCGGCAGCACGAGCAACTCCGGCCGCGCATCCTTCGGTAATGTCTTAGGCAGTTTCACTTTGTTAATCAGGCGCTATTTAAATAAACTCTCCCGGTGCCCGCGTCAAACAACGCGAACCGCCGCCCGGCAATTCCCGTCTTGGCCACGGTGTGCGTAAGGCAGACATTCCTGGGACAGGCGGGCGGCTACATACCGGCTCCATAGTATAGCACGTGAAGCTCTGCGACCTAACCCTGGCGACGCCGGAGGAAAATCTTGCCTGCGATGAGGCGATGCTGGATTTCTGCGAAGCGGGTGGCGCGGACGAGCTGCTGCGCTTCTGGGAGCCCCGGCAGCACTTCGTCGTCCTGGGCTACGCCAACGAGGCCGAGCGAGAGGCTGACCTGTCCTTCTGCCGGGCACACCGCATCCCCGTTTTGCGCCGCTGCACCGGCGGGGGCACCGTCCTCCAGGGGCCGGGCGTGCTCAACTATTCCCTGATTCTGCGTTTCGATGGCGCCGGGCCGCTCCACAGTATT
>Ga0181530_10003897_pt1 | contig 16240 bp, 14 predicted proteins | sample PEATcosm2014_Bin_42_FD_119769 | JGI IMG/M metagenome (GOLD analysis project Ga0181530, IMG submission 119769) | Peatland microbial communities from MTU Mesocosm Facility, Houghton, MI, USA - PEATcosm2014_Bin10_60_metaG | ecosystem: Environmental > Terrestrial > Soil > Wetlands > Peat | place... | reverse complement strand
TAAGACTCCCATCACGGTCGCCCACGGCGACGGCATCGGACCGGAAATCATGAACGCCACGCTCCAGATTCTGGAGGCGGCCGGCGCGGCTCTTGACATAGAGACCATCGAAATCGGCGAGAAGGTTTACCTGCGCGGCAATACGACCGGAATCGAACCCAGCTCCTGGGAGTCCCTGCTGCGGACGCATGTGTTTCTCAAGGCGCCCATCACCACCCCGCAGGGCGGCGGCTTCAAGAGCCTCAACGTAACCACGCGCAAAACGCTGGGCCAATATGCCAACGTGCGGCCATGCGTGTCCTATTACCCGTTCGTCGACACCAAGCATCCCAACATGGACCTGGTGATCGTACGCGAAAACGAAGAGGACCTGTACGCCGGCATCGAATACCAGTTGACCCCGGAAGTGACCTCGTGCATCAAGCTCATCTCGCGGCCGGGCAGCGAGAAGATCGTGCGCTACGCCTTCGAGTACGCGCGCCGCCACAACCGCAAGAAGGTCACCGTCTTCATGAAGGACAACATCATGAAGATGACCGACGGGCTGTTCCACAAGGTCTTCGACGAAATCGCCAAGGAGTTTCCGGATATCCAGAACGAGGCCTGGATCGTGGATATCGGCGCCGCCAAGATGGCCGACGGCCCGGAGAATTTCGACGTGATCGTGATGCCGAACCTCTATGGCGACATTCTCTCCGACGTGGCCGCGCAGATCGCGGGTTCGGTCGGCCTGGCGGGCTCGGCCAATATCGGCGACAAGTGCGCCATGTTCGAAGCCATCCACGGCTCGGCGCCGCGGCGTGCCGGCCAGAACCTGGCCAATCCCTCGGGTCTGCTGCTGGGCGCGGTGCTGATGCTGGTGCACATCGATCAGCCGGAGGTGGCCGAGCGCGTTCACAACGCCTGGCTGCGCACCATCGAGGATGGCATTCACACTTACGACATTTTCACCGAGGGTGTGAGCACGCAAAAAGTCGGGACCAAGGAATTCGCGGCCGCCGTGATCGCGCGCGTCGGTCAAAAGCCGAACCGGTTGAAGGCGGTGAGCTATGCGCGGCGTCCGGCGGCCAAGGCGGCGCGCGCCGCGACGGACCTCTCCACCGCCGTGGAGCTGAAGGGCATCGACGTCTTCGTGTACTGGCCTTCCCGCGATCCCAATGGGCTCGCCGCCGTGGTGGGCAAGTTGGCAGGCGATGGGCTCACCCTGCAAATGATCGACAACCGCGGCGTGAAGGTATGGCCGGCGGGGCGGGCGGAGACCTTCTGCACCGATAGCTTCCGCTGCCGCTTTATGGCCGAAGGCGGCACCCAGATGACCAAGTGCATCGACTTGCTCTCGCGCGTGGCCCAGGCCGGAATCGAGATCGCCGCCACGCAGGCGCTGCACACTTTCGATGGCCAGCCGGGCTTCTCGCTTGCGCAGGGGCAGTAGGATAGGAACATGGCCGACACGCCGCTGGTCGCCGTCATCATGGGCAGCAAATCGGACTGGGAAGCGATGCGCCTGGCCGCCGAGACGCTAGCCCGGTTCGACGTTCCGCACGAGTGCCGCGTGCTTTCGGCGCACCGCACGCCCGTGCAGACGGCGGAATACGTGAGCCAGGCCGAATCGCGCGGCATCCAAGTGGTGATCGCCGCTGCGGGCGGCGCCGCGCACCTGGCCGGCGTCTGCGCCGCGCATACCCTGCTTCCGGTGTTGGGCGTGCCGATGGAAAGCGCGTCGCTGAAGGGCCTGGATTCGTTGCTCTCCACCGTGCAGATGCCGGCCGGCATTCCGGTGGGGACGCTCGCCATCGGCTCCGCCGGCGCGCGCAACGCGGCGTTGCTGGCCATTGCAATCCTGGCCGCCAACCGGCCCGCGTTACGCGAAAAACTCCGCCGGTTCCGCGAAGAACAAAGCGAGAAGGTACTGCGCGAAACCCTGCCGTAGGTGGGGCATGCTTTAGAGGGACTTGCAAAACTCCGTGTTTTTGCAAGTCGGCGTTTGGACGGGTTTTGCAAGTCCAACAAAACATGGTAACCGTGTTTTTGCCGCTCGTCCGTTTTGAGCGAAACGGCTATTTTTGCAAGTTCCTCTTTAGCTTGCCCGTGTGTTTTCCTTTGGCCTGCCCCAGGTTTCCCGAGCCGGCGCAACTACCCTGCGCTGATCTCGCGCACCCGCCGGACACCGCCATTCCCGGCCCATCGCGGTGTGCGTGCTATCATTGGTTTGGAAGACCTTGCTGGAGGAATCGGCATGATTTTTGGAAACTTCAGCCCCCAGGAGTTCATTTTGATCTTCCTGGTGGCGCTCATCCTGTTCGGTCCAAAGAAACTTCCTGAGATCGGACGGAAGGTCGGCAAGGCATTGACCGAATTCAGGCGCGCCTCCAACGAATTGAAGGCGACGTTTGACCGCGAAATGAAAAACCTGGAGGCTGAAACGGGAATGAAAGAGGTGGTCAACCAGTATAAGTACGATACTTACAACTATGACTACTCTTCTTACGACACCACCTATGATGGTGCGTACGTTGCCCCGTCTTTAGAGCCAGCCGCTAACCCATCCACTGCAAGCGCATCCGCAACTGAGGGCGCTGAATCACCCGTAGTTGTCGCACCGGAAGGAACCATTGCTAACTATCCGGCGACGGAACACGCGGGGCCGAGTTCCGGACCCCCGGCCATTGACGCCGCCGGAGATCAGCCTCTCTCTCCGTCTTCGACAAACGCGGAACAGCAAGCGTAACGAATGGACTCGTCCGAAGAACAGATGGGGGGCGGCAAACCCCCGCGCGGCTCCACGCCTGCCGGTGGGGGTGCGCTCGAGAGAGCCCGGCGGCGGATGGGAGGCGGGCCGCCTCCGCCACCTACGGGCGACGAAGAGGAAGGCATGTTGCGCATGTCCTTTCTCGAGCACCTCGAGGAATTGCGCCGGCGAATCATCTCGGCCCTGGTCGGCCTCGGCGTGGCCTTCCTCGTCAGCTTCCTGTTCTGCGATCAGTTGTGGAACATCATCAAGCAACCAGCCGTGACCGCGCTGAAGACGCTGGGCTACCCGCAGCGCCTGGTACAGACCACTCCCATGGAAACCCTCAACATTATCTGGTTCAAGCTGCCCCTGGTGTGTGCCATCTTTATTTCTTCGCCGTGGTTGTTCTACCAGGTGTGGGCTTTCATATCTCCCGGACTGTACCGCAAGGAGCGCCGATGGGCCGTGCCCTTCATCGTATCCTCCGCGGGGTTGTTTATTCTGGGCGGCCTATTCGCTTACTTCGTCGCTTTCCGATACGCCCTTACTTTCTTGTTGGGTATGGGCTATGGCAAGAGCGTCGAGCCCTTCGTGTCGGTCAGCGAGTATTTCGCCATGTTTGTCAACGTGGTGTTGGGCATCGGTCTGGTATTCGAACTTCCCGTGGTTATATTCTTTCTAACATTGCTTAGGATTGTAAGCCCGTCATTTCTAATCAAACATAGCCGTTATGCCATTCTGATCATCTTCATCCTAGCCGCCCTTGTCACGCCATCGCCCGATGCGTTCAACATGATGCTGTTTGCGCTACCCATGTGCCTGTTGTTCTACTTGGGAGTATTCGCGGCATACATACTAACGCTCCATCGCGAGAACCGGCGATTCCCGTGGAGGACCACCATTATTATCGTTATAGCTGTACTATTGCTACTGGGCGTTGGGCTTTATATAGCCATTACTCGACATGCCATCAGAGTAGTACCGCACTGGCCTTTCCTGCTCCATTAGTAACCATCGGCTATAGAAAAGTGCCATGCTGCTGGGGTAACATCGAGTGGTCGTGAAGGTTACCGCCAGTTGCGGCATTTAGTACGATGGATCTCTCCAAAGCTCTTCAGGAGTTATACGCCGAAAAAGAAAAGTTGGAGCGCGCGATTGCCTCGTTGGAGGCACTGCAGCGCGCCGGGGGCGAATTGCCCCGGCTGCCCAACAGCGGCAAACGGCGTGGCCGCAAATCAATGAACTTGCAAGAGCGCGCCGAGGTGTCCGAGCGCATGAAGAAGTATTGGGCGAACCGGCGCAAACACAAGCAGGAGTCCCGGCACTCGGACGAGCGCCGTTCCTGAACTTCGATGCCAGCGCTCGCGCCGCCCTCCCGGCAGTGCGTAGCGCATTGCGGACGATTTGGTATCATAGTGAACGGAAGCGAAGTTCGTGGGCGACTAGCTCAGTTGGGAGAGCGCTGCGTTCGCAATGCAGAGGTCGGGGGTTCGAGCCCCCCGTCGTCCACCAGATTCATCCAGCTCCAGCAGCTCGCGGATCTGAGCAGATGCGAGATCCGGAGTTGACTGATGCCGGCTCCCGACGCTACAGTAAGGGTGTCCTTCTTCACTTGATCCCGCCCGTCCCCATCGTCTAGCCCGGCCTAGGACATCGCCCTTTCACGGCGGTAACGGGGGTTCGAATCCCCCTGGGGACGCCATCTCAGCAAACCGCCGTCACGTTCCGCCCGTCCGGCTATTCGTTGTGCAACGCCTCCATCGGATCGATGCGCGTGGCGCGGCGCGCCGGAATGTAGTTCGCCATCACCGCCACCGTCAGCAGCAACGCGGCGACTCCAGCCATCACGCCCGGATCGAGCGGACCTACGCCGTAGAACAGCGCGCGCAGTCCCGACGCCAACCCGGCGGCGCCGGCCATGCCGGCCACCAGACCAATCAGCGCGGTCTTGATACCGCTCCGGATTACCAGCGTCTTGAGCTGCCCCGGCGTAGAGCCCAGCGCCATGCGAAGTCCGAACTCGCGCGTCCGCTGGGCTACGCCATAGGAAACCACTCCATGGATCCCGAGCGCGGCCAGCAGCATAGAAATGCCCGCGAAGATCGCCAGCAATATTGTCGACATGCGAGGCGCCGTATCGGCCAGCGACAGATACTCGTCCATGCTGCGGATCTGAAACACCGGCTGGCCCCGATCGACCGACCAGACGGCCTCTTTCACGGCTTTCACCACCGCCCGAGTCTCTCTCGCCGTGCGCACCGCCAGCGCCATTGCCTTGTCTGGAATCTGTTCAAAGGGCACGTAGATGGTGGGCTCCGGTTGTTTTTCCAAGCCATAATGATGCACCTGGCCCACGATGCCGACGACTTCGCGGAGTTCGCCCCACAGCCGCATGCGCCGTCCGATCGGATTCCCGCTGGGCCAATATTGGCGCGCCAGTGTTTCGTCGATCAGAATCACCGGCGGTGCATCGCTAACGTCGTGATCGGAGAATAGTCTGCCCTCGAGCAGCGGGATTCCCATCGTGGCCGGGTACCGCGGGCTGATGCGCCGGAAGTCCGCCACCAGCGATTGCCCCGCCGGCAGCGGGCGCTCTTCGATCGTGAAGTATTCCCGGTCGTTTTGCTGTCCGAGCGGCAGCACGCCGGTCAGGCCGGCGGATTGTATGCCGGGAATCCGCTCCACTCGGTCGAGTACGTGCCGGTAGAAGTCGGCCTGTTCGCGATCGCTCTTGTAGAGATTGTCGGTGGGCAGGCGCATGCGAAACGTCAGGACATGATCGGGCCGTATCCCCGGATTCACGTGTTGCAGATTCACGAAGCTCTTCATGGCGAGTCCCGCGCCGATCAGCAACATGGTGGCCAGAGCGACCTCTCCCGCCACCAGGAAACCCCACACCCCGGTCCGGCCGGGCGATGGAGAAGACGTTCGGCCGCCTGCCTTCAATGCGTCGTTCACGTCGGCGCGGGCGACAAACAACGCGGGGATCAGTCCGAAAATCAGCGCAGCCCCGGCTGAAATCAGCAGCGCAAAAGTAAGCGCGCGGGCATCCACCGCAATCGCCGGCCGCACGATCTCGGCTCCGGCCTCCGCCATCGGAAGCGTGCCAGGCAGCACCGCGTTCAGCAGGTCGACACCCCAGACCGCGAAGAAGACTCCGAGCGCGCCGCCAACCAAGCTCAGCAGCAGGCTCTCGCTCAGGATCTGCGTGATCAGGCGGCCGCGCCGCGCGCCTAATGCCGCCCGAATCGCCATCTCCTTGCGCCGCCCGGTGACGCGCGCCAGCAGGAGACTCGCCACGTTCACGCATGCCAGCAGCAGCAACAGTCCCACCGCTCCCAGTAGCAGCAGGAGCGCCGGTCGAATGTATTCGAAGAGCGCCTGTTTCATCCCGACCACGGCCACGTCCCAGGTTGCCAGCCGTGGCGTCTGCGCATCGATGCGGCGCGCGATGGCGCTCAACTCGGCCTGCGCCTGGGCGAACGTGACACCCGGCTTCAGGCGGGCGATCACGCCGAAGTCATGATCCACGCGGGGCTTGGCGCGCAGTTGCGCGATCGGCCATGGCACGTAAAGATCGGTCGGCAGCGGCTGCCAGAAATCCGGAGCCAGCACGCCGATCACGGTGTACGGCTCGCTGTTCAAGACAAACCTTCTTCCGATGATGTGCGGGTCCGCTCCGAAGCGGCTCTTCCAAAACCCGTTCGTGAGCACCGCGAAAGGGTACCGTGCTTGGCCCGCTCCCTCCTCCGCCGTAAATCCGCGCCCGAGAATGGTGCGAGCCCCGAGCATCGATAGATAATTCGTGGTCACGCGCAGACCCACCGCCTGCTCGGGCTCGCCCTCACCGGTCAGCGTGCCCGTGCCGACCTCGAACAGCGTCATGTCCTCGAAGGATTGGCTCTGCTCCTTCCAATCGAGGAAATTCGGCGCTGACGGCCCTTCCCGCTTAATGCCGTCCTTCAAGTCCGTCTCCCAGATGAACGCGAGGCGATCGGCGCCGGGGTACGGCAACGGACGCAGCACCACCGAATTGACGACGCTGAAGATGGCGGTGTTCGTTCCGATGCCGAGCGCGAGAACCAGCAGGGCCACGATGCTGAAGCCCGGCGCCTTGCGCAGAGTGCGCAAGGAGTAACCCAAGTCCCTCAGAACGGTGAGCATTTGCCAGTCAGTAGTGCAATCCGCGATCCGTTCGAGGGACCCGTGCAAGTGATTGAAACTATTGATCGTCGTTGGAGTCACGCCGGCCGCGAGTGTCCGCTTCCGGGAATTATTGGTTGGACTTTCGTGAAAAGCCGGGCCGGGCATGCCGCGGGTGTTTTGGCACTAAAGCAGGCTACGCCTAGCGGACGGCCACGGGCATAGTCCCAGTGGCTTCGATCACAGCCTCTTCGATCGATTGCGCTACCTGCGCCGGCGGCTGGGCGCCGTCCACGGTGTGGACCCGCGCGTACCCGTACCACTCCAGAATCGGACCAGTGAGCTGGCTGTAGGCATGCAGCCGGTCGCGGATGACGGATTCCTGATCGTCCTCGCGCATGAGCAACCCCGAACCATCGTCGTCACAATAACCCGCGATGCGCGGCTGTTGCGACTGCAGGTTATAGATTTTGAGGCACTTGGGACATTGGCGGCGGGCGGTCAAACGCGCCACGAGAACGCTGTCCGGCACGTCCAGGTGGATCACCACCGGCTCTGGCAGGCCGCGTTCGGCCAACAGCTTGGCGAAGTTCTGCGCCTGCGGCACCGTGCGCGGGTAACCATCCAGCAGGAGGCCCCTCTTGCAGTCCGGCCGCGAAATCCGGCCGGCTACGATGCCGTTGACAATGTCATCGCCCACCAGGCCGCCGGCCTGCATGATGGCGCTGGCCTGCTGACCCAATTCCGTTCCTGCTTTGCACTCAGCGCGGAACATTTCACCAGTGGAAATGGCTGGAATGTTGAATTTTGCAGCAAGTGAAGTCGCTTGCGTGCCTTTACCACAGCCCGGCGGTCCAAAAAGCAGCAGAATCACGACAGCCTCCTGAACCCGAGTTTAACATAATTAGGTCTGAAACTGCCTAATTGGGCTGAATCCTTCCGTCGGGGCGGAGGCGGAGGCGGAGGCCGCGCCATTCGACTGTTTCACCGAAAAGTCCGCCGACCCAGATTGCGCTGCCGAACAGATCGCGGACGGGGATGAGCGCCGCAATGCGGGCCGCATACGGGTCGTCCAGAACCTGGGCGGCGATCCAGGTGCCGGCGGCGATGCGCACTGCCAGTGCCGGAATAGCGGCCCACCATGCTCCGGCCAACATTGCCACTATGCTCCACAACGTGGCGTGGGTGACAATCGAGCCGCAGTAACCGGCAAACCGCGAGACGCGGATGGTGCGCGCCCACCGCAACTGATGCCGCCAGACGTCGCGCCACGAGCCGGCGCCCAGGTTGGTTTCCACCACCACGTCCGCGAAGGCGATGTGCAGTCCGAGTTGGTGGATGTGGCGGCCAAGCTGGTAATCGTCGGCCAGGTAATCGAAAATGGCTTCGAAGCCGCCGGTGGCGCGCAAGGTTTCGGCGCGGAAGACCATCGTCGAACCGAGCGCGAATTCGGCCACTCCCAAGAGCCGGGCCACCAGGACGCTGGGGGCGAAGTCGGTCGCGATGCCGAGCGCCTCAAGGCGGGTTGCGGGTGAGCCGCCGTGAGCGCGATAGAGACACGTCACCAGGCCGTTTCCGGCACGGCCAAGCGGCGCCACCACGGCGGCAAGGTAGCCGGGCGGAACGAAAATGTCGCCATCGTTCACCAGCAGAATCTCGTGCCGGGCGTGGCGCGCCAGTTCGGCCAGCACGCCGGCTTTAGCGTTGGGCGCGGTGGTGGCCACCACGTGAAGGGAAATCGGCAGGTCGGGAAACTCGAGCTGCAGGTTCGCGACGTCTTCAACGGCGGAGTCGCCGGGGTCCGTGACGCCGAACAGAATTTCAAACTCGGGATAGTGTTGCGCCGCGTGGGAGCGGATGCAGGCGTAGAAGCCGGGATCGCGGCCCTGAATGGGCTTGAGGATGGAGACGGGAGGCGCATACGGCGATGGCTCCGGCGTCCGACTGCCCCACCGCGCCGCGGCGACCAGCGCCAGCAGATAGTAGGCGGCGGCCGCCAGCGCCGGGATTGCCAGCAGGATCACAGCGACACCAGCCCTACACCACAGAGGACGATGGCAGCGCCCGCCCAGCGCAGCCAGTTGACGCGCTCCTTCAAGACGTACTTGGCCAAAACCGTTTCGATGACGTAGGTGACCGCGGTGACCGGGACCGCGAAGCTGAGGTCCGTGAACGACAGCAGCCCGAGGTAGGCAAAGAACGAAACCGCCATCGCCACCACCGAGCCGATCACGATGCCGTTGCGCGCCAGCGTGCCCGCCGCGCGCCCGAGAGCGCCGGGGCGGAAGTCGCGGATCTCGCCATGGCGGCGCATGCCGATGGCCTGCAGCACCTCACCCACGCTGGTGGAAGCCACGATGATGGCAATCAGCAGCCACTTCATGAGGGCCCCTCCGATTTCCCGCGCCAGGTCTGCGGCGCGCTGCCGCCACCCACCAGCGCCACCCCGGCCATGATCAACAGAATGCCGGTCCAGCGCGTGCCGCTGATCCGTTCCTCCAGCAGCCAGCGGCCGACGAACGCCACCAGCACGTAGCCGAGCGACGTCACCGGCAGCACGTAGCTCAAATCCGCCCAGCTCAGCAGCGTCATGCGCGACAGCAGCCACACGATCAGCAACGATACGCCCAGCGCCACCCACGGCCGGAACAGCACGGTGATGTAAGAGAGCGGTGAGGGAAGTTCCGCGGGCATGCCGCGTTTGAGAAAGAAATTGCCGAAGACCTGCGTCAGCACAACAATAGCGGCGCAGGCCCAGGTCTTGCTGCGCAACCGCGCGGTTTCCGGGGTCATCAAGGGGGCTAATCGCCGGAAGAAACCGGCTCCGGCGTCGCGGCCTTGTGGCCCGCCACGAACTTCTTGCGCTTGGAGCGAAGCGCCATGTATTCGCGTGCTTCCTTCGTGAGCCGCCGCCGCTCGCTCGAATTGAAGATGGCCTTCCTGACGATGCGCCAGATCACGCGCGCGCGGAAGAAGTACTCGCCATAGAATCGCTCTACCCAATCGACCAGTTCGGCGCGGTCCAGACCCGGGTAGATCACGACCGGCAATTGGTGGCCGGCTTCATCGGTGAGCGCATCGATGGTGAGCAGATCGTTCTTCTTGGCGTAATTGTAAAACTCGGTGCCGGGATACGGATGGGCGATCGAGACCTGGATGGTATCCGTGTCCATCCGCTTGGCGAAATCGATGGTCTTGCGGATGGTGTCCCGCGTTTCGCCGGGCAGGCCGATGATGTAGTCGCCATGCACCTTGAGGTCCAGCTTCTTGCAGTTGGCGGTGAAGCGCTCGGCCATTTCGATGGTGGCGCCCTTCTTGATGTTTTTGAGGATCTGCTGGTCGCCCGATTCGTACCCCACAATCAGCAGCCGGCAGCCGGCTTCCTTCATCGCCTTGAGCGTATCGTAATCGGTGGTGACGCGCGACGTGCAGGACCACGTGAACTTCAGCGGCTTGAGCTTCTTGCACAACTCGATGGTGCGGTCCTTGCGGTAGTTGAAGGTGTCGTCGTCGAAGAAAATTTCCTTGATGTTGGGGAACTGCTCGATCGCGTGGCGGGCTTCCGCGGCAACGTCGTCGGCCGACCGCAGGCGCCAGCGGTGGCCGGAATGCGTCTGCGGCCAGAGGCAGAAGGTGCATAGCGCCGGGCAGCCGCGGCTGGTGTAGAAAGCGATGTAGGGGTTGAGCAGGAACGGGACGTTGTAACGCGTGACGTCGAGATCCCGCTTGTAGACCTTGGTCACCCAGGGCAGCGCATCCAGATCCTCGATGGCGGGCCCTTCGGGATTGTGGATGATATCCCCGTTGTGGCGGAAGCTCACGCCCGGCAACTCGGCCAAAGGTTTTCCCTTGGCGTAATCGGCGATCTGATAGTCGAACTCGCGGCGCACCACAAGATCGATCGCGGTGGTGGAGCGCAGCGTCTTCTCCGGCTCGATGGTAACCGGCGGGCCGACGAAAGCCACCCGCAGCTTCGGGTTCGCGTCCTTCATCATCTCCGCCATCTTGATGTCCACCTGGAGGCCCGGCGAAGAAGTGTACAGCACCAGCAGCTCGAAATCCTTGGCCATCTGGACGGTTTGCGGGATGGAGATCTTGTGCGGCGGCGCGTCCACCACCTTGCTGTCGGGCAGCATGCCGGCGGGATAGCACAGCCACACGGGATACCAGTAGGATTCGATTTCGCGCGAGGCTGGCCAGCGCGAGCCGGCGCCTCCATCGAATCCTTCAAAGGACGGCGGATTTAGAAACAGCGTTCGCATACACCCCCCCACCCGGCGCTGGCCGCCGGCTACCGGGCTTCCTCCACGGCATCGGTTTCATCCAATGCGTAATTGCTGTAGTCGATGGTCAGCTCGGCGCGTCCCACCAGGCGCGTATCCACCACGCTCTCCATTCGCAGCGGCACGGCCTGGCCGTCGCGGATTTCGTATTTTCGCGTGAAGGCCACCCGCCTCACGAACAAAGACGGACTCTTGACCAAGTAACCCGATTCCCGCACCTTGAGGTAGGTCGCGGTGTCGATCCACAGGTCGCCCTTGAAAAGACCTTCCGCCTTGTGCTTCGGCGCCACCTGGAACCAGTAAACCTGGCGGCCGTCCAGTTCGGAGCGGCCTCTGAAGCGGAAGCGATAGTTATCCGGCGTCACCGCCATGGCGGCTTTCTGGTCCTGCTGCACCCCGATTTCGGCGGCCAGGTAGCGGGCAATCAGGTCGCGCTTGACCGTTCCGTCGCCTTCAAACCCGAGCACCTGGTACGTGATCCGGCCCAGCCTGGAGATGCGGCGCAACGCGCGGAGCTTGCCGGTCTTGCTGAGCTTGGGCAGCGCGCCCTGAATCTCCACGTCCATCGTCGAAGCCCTCGAAGAATCCGCCTGGTTCTGCGCCGCCGCACAATAATTGCGCACGATTGCCTCGACGCTGTCGGAAGACTCCTCCGCCATCGCCACAGCACCGAGAAAAAGAACAGGTATGAGAACGCAGACCTTCAAATTGGGACCCCGAGTCGGAAAGGCTTGAATACTCAAGTCTATCAGGGGAGTGGGGATAAGGGCAATCGCGGATGTTGGAGGGTTGGAGGGTACTGTTGGATACGCAGCACCGAATGTGAGTGTCAACCGCGGCGGGGACGTATCTCGAAGTTCACGCCCTCCTGCGCCTGAAGATGAGCGAGGACGCCGAACAAGTTCTTGGCCGAAGGGTTGCCATTCGGCCCGAACATCCGCATGAGGCTGTTGGCCGGGATCGATGTCGCCTCCTCCAACTGCCGAAAGCCGACTGTGGCATTGATATAGTTGCGCAGGATCGCGCGGCCCGTCTTCTCGTCGCCCGAGAGCATGAGTTCGATTGCTTCACGAAGCAACGCCTTGCGGAATCGCGGTTCCCGTTGGGCGCGTTCGCGGATCGTTTCGCGAAAATCCTTGGTCAGTGGCATCGTGTCTTCTCCAGAGCCTTCCTGTTCTTGTGGTCTTCCCAATTCGCCTTTGCCTGGCGGATGTCCTCCTGCTGGCGCTTCTTCATGCCGCCGGCGAGCAGAATAACAAGCCGATCACCGTCCCGCCCGAAGTAAATGCGGTAGCCAGGGCCAAAATCAACCTTGTATTCGAGAACGCCATTACCGACCGTCTTGGCGTTGGACAGGTTGCCCTCCGCAATACGTTCCAGCGCCGTCGCTACTTTAGCCGCGGCTTGAACGTTGAGTGCACGCAGCCACTTCGTAAAGGGGCTCCGTCCAGCGGTGTCGATGTATTCCCGAACGTCGATCACCATTCGATAATAACATATACGTTAGCATTGACCGTCGGTTGGGGGTAGGTAATGAGTGGCCGCTGCGGTTGTTCTAGCGCTTGCGCCTGGTCCGCGCGCCCGCCACAAACGCTCCACGCCCCCCGCCGCAGTCGCCTGCCGCCGTAGTGGTGCTACCATGTGGCTTCCTTGGCCGCCGTCATGGACCACATCCTTTCCATCGTCCTGTTCACTCCGCTCGCCGGACTTGTGGTGCTGCTCGCCATTCCGTCGTCGAATGCGCGGGCGGTGAAATGGTGGGCGAACATCGCCGCTTTCCTCGGCTTCGCGATTTCGCTCCCGCTGGTCTTCTACTTCGACCGCACCAAGGACTATCAGTTCGTCGAACAGGCGCCGTGGATTCCCTCCATCGGCGCCAGCTACCATCTCGGCATCGACGGGTTCAGCCTGCTGCTGGTGATGCTCACCACGCTCCTCGGCCTCATCTCCATTCTCTCGAGCTGGAGCGCCATTCAGGAACGGCTCAAGGAATACTACGCTTTCTTCCTGCTGCTCCAGACCGCCATGCTGGGCGTCTTCATGTCGCTCGATTTCCTGCTGTTCTTCGTTTTCTGGGAAACCGTGCTGGTGCCGATGTACTTCATCATCGCCATCTGGGGCGGCCAGCGGAGACAGTACGCGGCGATGAAGTTCATTATTTACACGCTGGTCGGCAGCGTGCTGATGCTGCTCGGTATTCTGATGCTCTACTTCCAGCACTTCATGCAATTCCGCTCCTACAGCTTCGATATCGCGGAGTTGCTGCGGACGCAGGTGCCGGTGAACATCCAGTGGTGGGTGTTCTGGGCGTTCTTCGTGGGCTTCGCCGTCAAGGTGCCCATGTTCCCGTTCCACACCTGGCTGCCGGATGCGCATACCGAAGCGCCCACCGCCGGCTCCGTAATCCTGGCCAGTGTGCTGTTGAAAATGGGGACGTACGGTTTCCTGCGCTTCTCCTTGCCGCTGCTGCCGGATGCGGCCAAGAACCCCACCGTGATTACCGTGATGGCGGTGCTTTCCATCATCGGCATCGTCTACGGCGCGCTGGCGTCGCTGATGCAAAAGGACTGGAAGAAGCTGGTGGCCTATTCGTCGGTGAGCCACCTGGGATTCTGCACGCTGGGCATTTTCGCGCTCAACCCGGCGGGCATTGCCGGCTCCATCATCCAGCAGATCAACCACGGCATTTCCACCGGCATGCTGTTCCTGATTGTGGGCGTGGTCTATGAGCGGCGTCACACGCGCGAGATCGCCCAATACGGCGGCTTGCTGAAAGTGATGCCGATCTTCACGCTCGTCTTCGGCGTGGCGGCGTTGAGTTCGATGGGGATGCCGCCGCTCAACGGCTTCATCGGCGAAATCACCATCCTCAGCGGCGCGTATCAGATGTCGCACATGTGGGCCTTCTGGGGCGCGGTGGGGATCGCTCTCGGCGCGGCTTACCTGTTGTGGCTTTTCCAACGCACCATGCTGGGCGAGGTTGGTGAGAAGAACCGCGCGATCCCGGATCTGAATTGGCGCGAGATCGCCGTCTTTGCGCCGCTGATCGCCTGGGCGTTCTGGATCGGTCTGAACCCGCAGCCGTATTTTCGCGTGCTCGACCGGAGCGTGGCGCAAATCGTGGAGCGCGTGCAACCCGGTTACTACGAAGAGCGGCACCTGCCCAACCCGCTGAACAATGCTCGGATCAGCACGGTAACCAACACCACCACAATTACTGTGACATTCCGCCCGCAGTCACAGCCTCGCTAAGCATTTACAAGCCACTGCCAAGGCGCCGCTTACCGCCGTGTTCCCAAGCTCTCGATCCAGTCTCCGCCCGCCTTCCGTGCCACAGTAAAAACGGCAGCCGTGGGGCAGGCCCTTCCGCTAAGAACATGACAGCGGAAGAGCGTTCGGCCCGCGCCAAGGTTGCATCCCTCGCTGCGGCGAAGAAACGAACGGCGGACCGTCTGGCACGGGAACGCGCGCGCAAGCGGGCGCCGGACCTGGACAAGGCGAAGTGACGGGCGCCGCGGCTATGCTTGTCCGGGGGGTCAAAGCCGCTATCTGCGCATTGACTCGGGGCGTACCGATTTCACAGTTTTTTTTCGCGTAGTTTTTTGCGCCACACCTTTTGGGCTAGTCAGTTTTCTTGTTTTCTCAGAACCGTTCCTTTCGCCTCGATCAGCCGCGGGAATTGCATGAGGCGAAGGCATCGGCACTCGTTACGACCCTGAGAGGTCGCGTCTCAGCGTACCCGATCGAGCGCCATTTCTGCGTTTCCAGAGAGAAGGCCTTCGCGGACCAGTTGCGCGCACGCTCTGTGACTCGCTCGCAGGGCATCGATGTCGGACGAATTCTCCGCCAGGTCTGGAATCGTGTACCGCGCGCGCTTTCCAGTTATGGACAGCTTAGTTGCTGCATCGGAAAAGGACAGGTCATAGGTGAAGTCAAACACGCATCCGGAATCACTGCTGAATCCAGATCCTTTGTAAGTCTGAGGCGCCGTTTTTTCAAACACGAATAAGATCGTTCGGAAACGAGGAGGGGATTTCTGGGCCGACGTTGGAACATCGCTTAGCCTATACTTTCCGTCTGGTTGCCGGACGATCTTGAATTCCTGCTGGTCGCTGCGCCACAATCCCACGGGGTCCTCTAAGCGCGCGATAGTTTCCTCCGCCAATTGCTTGGCTTCTCTCAGCTCGGGTTGATCGGTCTCAAGAGAGGAACGGGCACGGTGCAGCCGTGAGCAAGAAAGGCGGAGCCGTTATGCCGGCACCTTCGCTTCAGGCCAGTAGCTGAAGCTGCGGAAGCTGGTGCTGCCTGAGCCGGCGGCGAAGACGGCGGGGCGGAGGTCGAGGAATCCGCCGAGGACGTTGTGATGCATGCCGCTGACTTCGGCCGATTCGCGGGTCTTTTGCCAGCTTTGGCCGGGGAGGCGGAAGTAGAAATCGACTTCCTGATTGTCGTTGACGATGCGCAGGGTGGCGCGGGTGGCACCCTTCTGTTGGCGGCTGGGGACGTAGCCGTTGGCTATGCGCACGCCGACGCCCTCGCCGTCGAGCAGGATGCCGGTCGAGTGCTCGGGATCGTAGAAAAGCAGCAGGCCGGTGGAGCAGCCAGGGGCGATCTCGGCGTCAATTTCGACGGTGTAGGAGTGACCGCCGACCGGCGTGGTGAGAGCGGGACTGTCGACCAGCGAACTGCCGCGCGCCTTCAGGTTCAGCACACCCTGGCCGGTCGAGAAGCGCGCCGGGTCGAACTCGTGCCAGAAGGCCCATTGCAGACCGAGTTCGGCGCTCGTGAAGCCGTCCGAGGGGTCGGGCAGGGGTAGTTGGCGAGTGCCGGGAATCGGCATGGGGATGGCCGACTCGGCGGTTGTGCCGGCGGGGACGCGGAACCAGCCGTCGGCCGTCCACTCGATGGGCAGGAGGAGGGCTTGGCGTCCCAGGGCACGATAGCCGTTTTCGTAGGAGTGGACGGTCATGAACCAGCGTCCTTCGGGCGTATCGACCAGGCGGCCGTGGCCGACCGAGAGCCAGCGCGAGTCGCGGCTGGCGGTGTGGACGATGGGGTTGTAGGGCGAGTACTCCCAGGGACC
>Ga0181530_10003894_pt1 | contig 16253 bp, 5 predicted proteins | sample PEATcosm2014_Bin_42_FD_119769 | JGI IMG/M metagenome (GOLD analysis project Ga0181530, IMG submission 119769) | Peatland microbial communities from MTU Mesocosm Facility, Houghton, MI, USA - PEATcosm2014_Bin10_60_metaG | ecosystem: Environmental > Terrestrial > Soil > Wetlands > Peat | place... | reverse complement strand
GTCTCCACTTTGTTCTTCTTGAACAGAAACTCGATGCCTTTCGAAAGCTTAGTCACCACCTTCGTTTTACGCGCCTGAATTGCCGCCCAGTCAATCGAGAATTCCTTCGAAACGATTCCGAATTCCTTGCCGTTCTTGAAGTAATCGTAAACGTCGGCATTGAGGAGAAGGTCTTTCGTCGGTATGCAACCGACGTGCAAGCACGTCCCGCCCAGCTTGTCGTCCTTCTCGACGACCAGCGTCTTGAGACCCAACTGCCCGGCGCGGATCGCCGCTACGTATCCGCCAGGCCCACTGCCGATAATCACGATGTCGTACTTTGCCGTTTCTGCCAAGCCCGCACCTCCTGTCAGGATTCAGGAGTTAGGATTCAGCGAACGTATTTCCCGAATCCTAAGTCGCGGATCCCGTTCAGTCATGTAGCATCGAGTCCACTAGTTGTCATCTTATTACATTACGAGAATTGGTTAAACTGGCAACCAAGGCACAAATCTTGCCGCCGGGATGAATCGTCGAGAGGTCCAAAGGTACTATTGCCCGCCGCAGCACCTGAGTATACATTCCGTTACGGTTGTTCGAAGGAGACTCCAATCGAGGTAATACCCGCCACCAGAATACCTCGGTCGGGGCTGCACGGATGGGAATACGACGCGAGCCGCATCGCTTGTGCTTCGCATAGGGTGCCACACTCCTGCCGCCAGCATCGCGGGCGCACCCTCGAAAGACAGTCCAGGCGCCCCTCGGAGCCCCAGAATCGACGACTTTTGTCCTTGGAGGCAGAATGAAACTCCTGCTTTCGCCTCGGGTGCGAACCCTTCCCGTGATCGCGTTTATCTTGTTGTCAGCCGCAACTCTTTTGGGGCAAACGGCTGCCGTCCCCGCCCGCGTCACGCAACCTGTCGACCTCGAGAACGTCGTCACGTTGCAGGGTAACACCCATCCGCTGGCGCGCCCTGAATTTGACCAAGGCGCTGCGCCGGACAGTCTGCCCCTGCAGCGCATATTGCTCGTCTTGCAGCGCTCGGCGGAGCAGGAAAGGACGCTGCGGGAATTACTCGATAAGCAGCAGATCAAGTCTTCGCCCAACTATCACATGTGGCTCGTTCCGGAGCAGTTCGGGCAGCAATTCGGCCCAGCCGAGGCCGACATTCAGGCGGTGACCGATTGGCTAGCGTCGCAGGGCTTCGAGGTGAACCGAGTGGCCGCCGGGCGCACGGTGATCGAGTTTTCGGGCACGGCGGGGGCGGTGCGGCAGGCGTTGCACACGGAGATCCACAAATACGTGGTGAACGGTGAAGAGCATTGGGCCAACGCGAGCGATCCGCAGATTCCCGCCGCGCTTCAACCGGTGGTGGCCGGATTTGCTTCGCTGAATAATTTCCCCCGACATCCGACGATGAAACGCGTGGGGGCCTTTTCACGGTCAAAGGCTACCGGCGTGGTGAAGCCCCTCTTTACTTACCCTTCCGGCAACGGGGCGAACTACTTTCTAGGACCGACCGATTTTGCCACTATTTACAATGTCTTGCCGCTCTGGAAAGCCAGTCCGCCCATCGACGGTACGGGGCAGACGATTGCCATCGTGGCCGAAACCAACATAAACGTCCAGGACGTGGCCGATTTTCGTAACGTCTTCGGATTGCCCGCCAATCCCCCCCAAATCATCCTCAACGGCCCTGATCCCGGGATCACGATGGACGAGACTGAATCTGACCTGGACACCCAGTGGTCCGGCGCCGTGGCGAAAAATGCCACCATCGACCTTGTGGTTTCCGAGTCAACCGAGACCAGTCAGGGGGTGGACCTTTCTGCGCTTTACATCATCGACAACAACCTGGCGCCGGTGATGAGCGAAAGCTACGGTTGCTGCGAGGCTTACATGGGCACGAGTGGCAATGCCTTCACGAGCGCCCTCTACGAGCAGGGCGCTGCCCAGGGCATCACCATCATTTTGTCCACGGGCGACACGGGCTCCGCCGGATGTGACTATGGCGAGGCTGTGGCTCAGAATGGCCTGGCGGTGAGCGGATTGGCTTCAACGCCGTTTAACGTTGCATTGGGAGGGACAGATTTTAACGACGTCAACTCCTGGTCCACATATTGGTCCAGCACCAACAATACAACCACCCTGGCCTCTGCCCTGTCGTACATTCCTGAGATACCGTGGAATGATACCTGCGCGCGCAACGGAAACGCGGGCGACTGCGCCTCAGCCGGCAGTGATCCCCCCGGGATAGACCTCATTGGCGGCAGCGGGGGCGCCAGCAGTTGCGTCATATCGACTTACAATGGCGAAAGCATAACTTGCACCGCGGGCTATCCCAAACCTGCCTGGCAGAGTGGACCGGGCGTGCCCAACGATGGCGTCCGCGATATCCCGGATGTGTCGTTGTTCGCCAGCAACGGCTTCAACGGCACTTCCTATGTGGTGTGCGAGTCCGACTCTGTGCAGCCTGCATCAACATCCTGCAATCCGGCTGATCCCAATTGGGTTTTCCTCGGTGTCGGGGGAACGTCAGCCTCAGCGCCTTCCTTTGCCGGCATCATGGCACTGGTCAACCAAAAGACGGGGCAGCGGCAGGGTAATGCGAACTATGTGCTGTACGCGCTGGCTGCGCAGAGCGGCAAGAGTTGTGCCTCGAGCGCGACCATGGCCTCTACCGCCAAAACTTCCGGCTGCATTTTCTATGACGTGACCACGGGCAACAACTCCGTGGCGTGCCTAGGCGGCTCGCCGAACTGCAGCAACGCGACGAGCGGCGGTTACGGCATGCTCGAGGTTAATCCTCCCACTGATTCCAGCCCCGGTTGGATGGCCACCTCTGGATACGACCTCGCCACCGGACTCGGTTCGGTGAATGCCGCGAACCTGGTCAACAATTGGACTTCTGTCAGCTTTCAGCCCACCACGACGACATTGTCTAACCTCTCTCCAACCACCACTGCTCATGGCCAGCCGGTCAGCTTTACAGCCAGCGTGGCTCCTGGCACGGGGAGCGGCACACCCACTGGCGATGTCTCAGTGATCGCGCAAACAGGCAGCAGTTCGAGCGGAGTCACGGCGATCGGCAGCTTCCCCCTGAGCGGCGGGAGCGTCTCGAGCTCGACGAACCTGCTCCCCGGTGGGACGTACAATGTGACAGCGCATTACGCGGGCGACGGAACTTACGGTGCGAGTGACTCGGCGGCGGTCCAGGTCAGCATAACTCCCGAGGGCAGTCAAACACGTATCGCCTTGTTGACGTTTGATCCCGTCAGTGGTTACGAGACAAGCTCCAACGCTACCTCGGTGGTATACGGGGCCTCACTTAACATCTTGCGCGTGGATGTCACCAACAACTCGGCAGAGGGTTGCGCTTCTTCCGTTCCCTACGGGTGTCCCTCCGGGCAGGTGACGCTCACTGACAACGGCCAACCGCTCGACCTCGGTGGTTACACGCTGAACAACCTGGGCTACGCCGAAGATCAGGCCGTCCAGTTCACTTTCGGGGCGAACAAGGTTGCCGCCAGCTATTCCGGTGACAGCAGCTTCAACGCGAGTTCGTCCGCTACGGATACCATCACGTACATCCAGGCGCCGACCACAGTTACACTGAGCGGCCTGCCCTCGACGGCCACCATGTCGGCTCCGATCAGCTTTACGGCAACCGTCAACACGCAGAGCTACAGCGTTGCCCCAACCGGTACGGTGCAGGTTCTGGATGGGGGGACGCCGGTTCAAGCCACCGTTGGAAGCATCACCTCGACGAACGGTTCGAATTCAGGTCCGGCGTCGCTGCAGATACCGCTCTCCATCAAGGTGAGCGCAGGCGTAAACAGCATCACTGCGCAATATGCCGGCGACACGAACTACCTCTCGTCCACGTCGGCTGCCAGCACGGTGGCGGTGGGCGACTACAGCTTAGCGGCGAATCCGTCCACGCTCAACATTTCGGCGCCGGGGCAGTCCGGGAGCACGACAATCTCGATTACTCCTCAGAACGGATTCACCGGAGCAGTGAGTCTGAGCTGTGCGAACAGCTCGCCGGGGATGGCTTGTACAATTTCGCCCGCATCCGTAAACGTAACTGGAAGCTCGCCCGTGACCGCTACCCTCACCGTTACCACTACCGCCGCAGTGAATTCTTCGGTGCTGCCTGCGCAGCGGATTGGCGCGGACGGTTCGCCACTTTCGCCAAAGTGGGTGGCGCACGCCCAGCCTGTTGTGGGCGCGGCACGTCCGCGCACGGCAGCCTGGGGTGAAGGCATAAAGCGTTATCTGTGGGCGGCCAGCGAAATAGTACGAGAACAGGCAGGGCGCCAGCGCTACATGTTCCTGGCTGTGTTCCTGCCGCTGATTTTGCTGATCGGCATGGCCAAAGCGCGTCGTCCGGCATGTTTACTGCTTGCGACGGCATTGCTGGTGGTAGGAATCTGGGCGGCTTGCTCGGGGCCATACGCCAGGGACTTTTCCCCGAGCATCAGCCTTTCATCGGCCAGTGTTGTGTTTGGCCAGCAGAACGTGGGCTCGACCAGCGCGCCACAGGTCGTAACCCTCTCGAACACCGGTAACGGGTCGCTGAGTATCGCGAGCTTGGCAGTGAGCGGCACGAACGCACGAGATTTTGCTCAAACGAGCAATTGTGGCGGCGGCGTCGCAGCAGGGGGCAACTGCACCATCACGGTCACGTTCACGCCCTCGGCGGCGGGATCCCGCAGCGCTTCGCTCACCGTCAGCGATAATGCCAGCAGCAGCCCGCAGACCATCAGCTTAAGCGGCACTGGGCTCCAGCCTGTGGTCAGCCTTTCGCCAGGCAGCCTCACGTTTGCCCAGCAGAGTACGGGTAGCACGAGTATGGCGCAGAGCGTGACACTTTCCGATACAGGTAATACGTCGCTGACCATATCGAGCATCGGGCTCAGCGGGGCGAATGCTGCAGACTTCGCCCAGACGAATGATTGTGGCAGCGGTGTCGGGGTGAGTGGCAGTTGCACAATTTCGGTGACCTTTGCCCCCTCGGCGGCAGGCTCGCGTAGCGCTTCGCTGCTCGTCACCGATAACGCCGGCGGCAGCCCGCAGACCGTGAGCTTGAACGGCACAGGGTTCACTCCGGCAACCACTATAAGCCTCTCGACCTCGAGCCTGGCGTTTGGGCAGGAGAACATGGCCGCGACGACCGGAGCGCAGACCGTCACACTCACCAACACCGGCAAAGTGACTTTGAGCATATCGAGCATTACCGTCGCCGGTGCGAATCCCGGCGACTTCGCCCAGACGAGCACGTGCGGCGCCAGCGTCGCGGCGGGAGCCAAATGCAGCCTCAGCGTGACGTTCGCGCCGACGGCGATGGGGTCGCGCACCGCGTCGCTTTCCATCTCGGATAATGCTTCCGGAAGCCCGCAGTCAGTCAGCCTGACCGGAACGGGGGATCCGCAGGCGACACAACCCGGGAACTATGTCATCGGGTACAGCGCCCAGAGCGGCAATGACGCGCATTCCGGACAGCTTAATGTGACCGTGCAGTAGTTTATTAATCGGGCGCCATTGAGGAATGCCCCTCTCTGGACGTGTTTTGAGGTGCAACGTCGCCGCCCGCGCAAGCATCATCTTGGCTGCTTATCCGGCCTGCTATGGGTGCGAGACTCCACCTTAGCGAGGCAGCATCCCACCAGGGTTGACGTGTCCACTAAAACTTAAGGGCCATTGCAAATCGAAACGGATGGGTGTACTGTCCCGCACCGGGGTCCCAAGAAGGAGACTCCTAAATGAGGTAATACCCGTCACGACAATCAGTCGTACGCGCTGTCCGCCTCCCAACTCACCAAAGTGATGTCAAGGTGCAGGAAACCGACGCTCAGATGACAATCCCGCAGGCGCGGATGGGAGAAGCGCATTCGCTGCGCACCGGTACGGAGAGCGCCACCTAAAACTCTGGAGGCAGCATGAAACCCCTGCGCTCCCTTTCCGTACGACTCATCGCCATCATCGCGTTGATCTTTCTCTGCTCAATTACAGCCATCGGGCAAACGCCCGCGACGCGCGTAACCCAACCCGTGGACGCGGAGCAGCTCGTTACGTTGCGGGGAAATACCCATCCGCTGGCAACGCCAGAATTTGACCAGGGCGTTGCGCCCGACAGTCTCCCGATGCAGCGCATCCTGCTGGTTTTGCAACGCTCGGCGGAACAGGACGCGGCGTTGCACGAACTGCTGGAAGAGCAACAGACCAAGTCGTCGCCCAACTATCACATGTGGCTCATCCCGGAGCAGTTCGGGCAACAGTTTGGCCCCGCCGATGCGGATATCCAGGCTGTAAGGGATTGGCTTACGTCGCAGGGCTTCGTGGTTAATCGAGTGGCCACCGGCCGCACGGTGATCGAGTTTTCGGGCACGGCGGGGACGGTGCGGCAGGCATTGCACACGGAAATTCACAAGTTCACGGTAAACGGGGAGGAGCACTGGGCCAACGCGAGCGATCCGAAGATTCCGGCGGCGCTTCAGCCGGTGGTTGCAGGTTTTGCATCCTTGAACGATTTCCCGCGGGAACCGGGAATCCAGCGCCTGGGCGCCTTCTCGCGATCAAAAGTCACAGGGGAGGTGCATCCCGCGCTCACCAATACCTTTAATGGCGGGACGCAATACGTGCTTGGGCCAACCGATTTCGCGACGATCTACAACGTACTGCCGCTCTGGAAAGGGGGCATTGACGGAAGCGGGCAGACGATCGCCATTGTTGGCGAGTCAAACATCAATGTTGACGATGTGGCCTCCTTTCGCAGCATGTTCGGCTTGCCGGCAAAGAGCCCGCAGATCATCGTGGATGGCGTCGATCCGGGAATCACGGGGGCGGAAAGCGAAGCCGATTTGGACGTGGAGTGGTCCGGCGCAGTGGCGCAGAACGCAACCGTCGACCTGGTGATTGCTGAACCCACCGAGTCGACCGCCGGAATTGACCTCGCATTCTTGTACGTCATTGACAACAACCTCGCGCCTGTGATGAGTGAAAGCTTCGGTTATTGCGAGGCTTTCCTCGGTGCTGGCGGGAACGCGTTCGAAGCAACCACTCGCGAGCAGGGCGCCGCTCAGGGCATCACGATCGTTAATTCCTCGGGCGACGCCGGCTCCGCCCGATGCGACCAGACGAGCGGCGCAGTTGCGGCGCAGTATGGTTTGGCAGTCAGCGGACTGGCCTCAACACCTTATAACGTCGCCGTGGGAGGTACCGACTTTAACGACGACAACTCCTGGTCCCTGTATTGGTCGAGCACGAATAATCCCACTACCCAAGCCTCCGCCTTGTCATACATTCCCGAAATGACGTGGAATGACTCCTGCGCGCGCACGGGGCTTGCGAGCGACTGCGGGTCAGCAGGAAGCGACACGCCCGTAGGGATAGACCTCGTCGCCGGGGGCGGCGGTGCGAGCAGTTGCGTCACATCTACAGCCAGCGGCACCAGCATAACTTGCACCGGAGGATATCCCAAACCTGCCTGGCAGACTGGAAAAGGCGTGCCCAACGACGGGGTTCGCGACCTCCCGGACGTGTCCCTTTTCGCAAGTAACGGAATGACTGGCAGTTTCTACGCAATATGCCAGTCCGACGTGACACCAGCCGGATACGCGACGTGCGACCCAAGCAGTTCCGCCTGGTATTTCGAAGGCGCCGGGGGAACCTCCGCTGCGGCGCCGACCTTCGCCGCCATCCTGGTGTTGGTGAATCAGAAAACCGGCGAGCGGCAGGGTAATGCAAATTATGTTCTCTATCCGCTCGCCGCCAAGAGTGGCGCAAGCTGTACGTCAAGTGCGAGCATGGCATCCACCGCGAACACTTCTGCCTGCATTTTCTACGACGTGGTGACGGGCAACAACTCGGTAGCCTGCCAAGGCGGCACGCCGAACTGTAGCAGCACAACGAGCGGTGCCTACGGCCTTCTCCAGGTGAACCCACCCACCAATAGCACGCCGGCTTGGACCACGACTGCCGGCTACGACCTGGCCACCGGCCTCGGCTCTGTAAACGCCGCGAATCTGGTGAACAATTGGACTTCCGTCAGCTTCAAACCTACGACGACCAAACTGGCTAGCCTTTCGCCCACCACCCTCACGCATGGCCAGTCGGCGACATTCACTATCAATGTTGCCCCCGGCTCGGGGAGCGGCACGCCCACGGGCGCTGTCTCACTCATCGCGCAAACCGGCACGAGCTCAACCAATGTTACGGGCATCGGCCCCTTCGCGCTCAGCAATGGCGCTTTCTCCGGCTCGACTGACATGCTCCCCGGCGGCTCATATGGCGTGACGGCGCATTATGCGGGTAATGGAACCTACGGCGCGAGCGACTCTTCCCCGGCAATTCCGGTGACCGTCGAAAAAGAAAGCAGTCTGACACAAGCCGAAATCGTGTCATGCGACCCCACAACGGGCGCCTGCACCGCCGGCGTGAGCAGTGCAAGCGCCGCCTCCACCATCATATTGCGCACCCAGGTGACTAACGCCAGCGGCCAGTCCTGCGCGTCTTCCACAAGCGGAATTCCCGTCTATGCATGTCCCACCGGGACCGTAACCGTCACGGTAAATGGACAGCAGCCCGTCGATTACGGCGCCCCTTCGAGCAGCACGCCAGGGACCTATATCTTAAACAGCCAAGGCTACGCCGAGGATCAGTTCATCGAACTCTCGGGGGGAACGGACAGCATAGTGGCGAGCTACTCGGGCGACAACAGCTATAAAGCGAGCACATCTCCCGCGAACAACTTCACCTTGACTCTGGCTCCGACGACGATGGACATTAATGTGCAGCCCACGCAGACGTTTGCGAGCGGCCAGACAGCCTCTATCCAGTCCTACGTGTACTCGAAGAGCAACACCTTCCCGTTGGGGGGAACCGTCACTTACACGTTGGGGAACACAACCCTTTCCGGGACGCCATTGATCTTCCAGGACCCCACTCTCCTTGGGTATCAGGGGTTGCAAGTGATGCTGAGTACGCCGGTAACCGGGCTCGGTACCTATACCCTGACCGGGCATTACAGCGGCGACAACCATTACGCACCCGCGACATCTCCGCCTCTACAGATCACTCTTACCGACTTTACTGCGACCGCAAATCCTTCGAGTATCAATATCTCTGCACCTGGCCAGTCAGGCACTGCGACGATCACCGTTGCTCCCGTAAATGGATTCTCCGGGCAGGTCTATATATACGCTCCCACAGGCTGCCCTACGGGAGCTTCCTGCACGCTTTCGACCTCAGGATATTTAAACGTCAACAGCACCACGTCTCCAACATTCACCTTAACCGTAACCACGACCGCGGCCGCGAGCACAACGCCGCCCTCCCCGCCACGAACGGCTCCGCCGAGTCATCGTCCGCTGGTGCGGTGGCCTTGGGTTTTGGCGGAGTTGCTGGCAGTGGCGATGCTGATAAGCCTGGCTGCAACGTCGCGGCGTCCGGTGGGGGTGATGCTGGCAATTGCGTTGCTCTTGGTTGGGATTTGGGTGGCCTGCGGAGGGGCAGGTGGAGGCAGCGGCGGCGGTGGCAGTAATCCCCCTTCCGGCCCGGCACCCCAGGTAAGTCTGACGCCGGGCAGCCTCGCGTTTGGCCAACAGGTCTTGGGCTCGTCCAGCCAGCCGCAGGCTGTGACGCTTACCAACACTGGAAATGCCAGTCTGAGCATTTCGGCCATCAACTTTGAGGGTGCCAATCTCGGAGATTTTGCAGAAAACAACAACTGTGGCAGTACCGTTTCCGCAGGAGCCAGTTGCAATATCAAAGTGACCTTCACACCGCAAGCGAGTGGGAGTCGGTCCGCCACTATGGCAGTTTACGACAACGCCGGTACCGATGCGCAGATGGTTGCCGTGACCGGTCAGTGCCCGACGCAGTCCGGAAGTATAAATATCAGCCCCTATTCGATCAATTTTAACGATGAATATGTGGGCTCGACTAGTTCGCAGCAGAGTGCAACGGTTTCAAACGTTGGCAACACCGCAGTGACCATTTTGAATATCACTCTCACCGGTACCAACCCTGGAGATTTTGCGCAGGCGAGTACTTGCCCGGCTAGCCTTGCGGCGGGATCTAACTGCACGGTAAACGTAATCTTCAAGCCAGCAGCGACGGGGTCGCGCAGTGCTTTTTTAACGTTCACCGACACCGCCGCCAACTACAACGCCGAGTCAGTGGGGCTCTTCGGGACAGGAATCCAGACATCTTCCACCGTTACCCTTTCTCCCGGCAGTCTCACGTTCTCGGCGCAAAATGAGGGCGTCACGAGTCCGGCACAGATTGCGACGCTTACCAATAACGGCAGCACGGCCCTCGCCATCTCGAGAATCGACACGGAGGGTGGGGATTATTACGACTTCGCGGAGACAAGTAATTGCGGCAGCAGCCTGGCCGCGGGCGCGAGCTGCACCATCAGTGTGACGTTTCTTCCAGCAGGTGTTGGCTTGCGCACGGCGTCTCTCTGTGTCTACGACGGTCCGACTGGCACTAGCGAACAGGTCGCCAGCCTCAACGGTACCGGGCTACCGCCCGCTACGCCGCCAGGGACGTACACGGTCGCCGTCCAGACGGCGAGCTCCGGTGACGTTCACGTTGTGAACGTTCCCGTGAATGTGAAATGACCGGGAACCACACTTGTCGGAAGGAACTTCTGCGTGACCACTGAATAGTGAATAGTGAATTATAAATTGTAAATTATGAAATAACAATTATAGTAATATCAAATAGATGTCGCTGTCCGCGATCACAGACTTTATAATTTACGATTTATAATTCACCATTCACCATTTACCATTCACTATTTACCCCCGCCTCAAAGCGTCTTGGCCACAACGTTCCAACCGTCGATCTTAACCACCGGCTTGCCGGAGCGCAGGCGGCGCTTGGCATAGGATGCGGTGATCTCGCGTTTCTCGCCCGGCAACAGCGAAATATAGTTATCCGACCAGAGAATGGGCAGGACTTCGTCATCGCCGCCCCCGCCTCCTTCCTCAAAACCGAAGCGTGCTCCCTCGGCAGCGACTTTGAAGTGAACGAAGAAAGCCAGGCCGCGGCTGGGGTTCTCGACGGTAATCCGCGTGACGCCTTCGTCGCCGTTCATTTCGGACTGCGCCGTCGCCTGCACGTCGACTTTAGGCAGCCCCTGAAGCGCGGTCAGGTCGGCAAACGTCTTGGTGGGGGTGACGTACCATGTCGAGCGATCCCAATCGAGCACGTCCGGCTGGGTTGACAGCCAATAGAAGTTGCTGCTGACGTTCTTACCTGCCGCGTCGTTCAAATCAAGGCGCACAAAGTAAGTCTTCGAGAGGTCCGCAAGCGCTGGCAGGGCAAACACTCTATTCGTGCTGTCCGGCCCAACGTCGAGGGTCGCGTCCTTGGAGAACTTCGGCGACATGTCGAAGTTGTAGACTTTGGCGGAGACTTTCATCCCCGGGAACGCTTGATAGTAAGAATTCACCACCACGATCGACTGGTCGTCATACGAGTACTGGACGTGAAGGTATTCGCAGCCCTTCTTGGCGCCAAAATAGGAGCCGCCTGGGCGCAGGAAGTAATCGTACAGGTGCCAAATCAAGGAGGGCCATGAATTGTCGAGCATCCACTGGATGACGCCCGTGGAGGTGTACTTGTTGCGGCCATAGGCTTCGAACATGGCTCGCTCGCCTTCGTAGGCCAGGACCTGGGCCTTCAGGGCATAGTCTTCGAGGCCGGTGGCTTGTCCGTAACGGCTGTTAAGGGCCTCCGTAAACACATGGACGTCGCGGAAAGCTCCGCCGCCGGCGTGGTAGTCCCAGGTGCTGTTGATGGGCCAGAGTTTATCGGAAGGCAGGAAGCGCTTCAGGCTCTCGACCGGGGGAACCGCGGGGCCGGGGCTGGTTTCGGTGTTGAACCCGTGCGCGCCGCCTCTCTCTTCATCTTTATCGAGCAGCCAGTAGGAGGGGGCGACGTATTCATAAGGGCCAGTCATCTTCAGCCCGGTCTTGCCGCTCACGCTGGTGGGCTTGGCGGTGGCGGAGGACTGGTAGGGATTCGGCCAGTTGTATTCCTTCAGAATCTGGATGTAGGTCTGCTCAACTTTCTCCACGGGCGGGTTATCGCTGCCATTTAGCCAGTCGAGCAGGCAGGCGTGGCTGCGCAGGCGGCGAATCTGGTCTTTCAGGGATTCGGCGGAAACCACGAAATCCTCGCTCTTCCAGTCGCGCCAACGCTCCCAATGGTCGCAGCAGCACCAGCCCGCCAGAACCAGGATGCCCTCCCGATCGCAAATGTCCAGGAAGTTCTCGTCTTCGAGTTTGCCCTCGAGGCGGACAGTGTTCAGGTGCATGTCCTTGACGTATTGCAGTTCCGCCTTCTGGCGGGCCGGGTCGGCGCGCAGCAGCATGTCGAAAGTGTAGCCCGCGCCGCGAATCAGAATAGTCTTGCCGTTGATCTTGAAGAGGCGATGACCCTTGGCGTCGAGGTCGGCGGTGATCTCCCGGATGCCGAAGGTCAGCGGCCGGGCATCGGAAATCTGGCCGCTGGTTTCGAAACTGAGGTCGAGTTGGTAGAGGTTCTGCGGCCCCAGAGCGTAGGGCCACCAGATCCGCGGATTTTCGAGCGCCAGTTGCCGGAAGCGGTCTGGGGAGAAGCTGACCACTTTGGATTCTTTGGGTTGAAGCGAAACGGGCGTCGAAAACTCGAGGGTCTCGATCTTGCCCTTCAGCGTGCCTTCGACAGGCTGGTCCGAGGCGTTGTGAAGCTCGGCAGTGACGGTGAGTTGAGCCTTGTCGAGCGAAGGCAAATTCAGCTTCGAGATCACCTGCGGGTAGCGCAGGCTCACCGGTCCGCTGGCGGCGAGATACACCTCACGCCAGATTCCCATGTCCTTGTCGGCAGGGAGCGGGTTCCAATCCACGAAAGTTATCGCCAGGTCGTCCGGCTGGGGCGGGGAGATCTCCACGGCAAGCGTAGCCGTTTGGCCGGGAGTGACGTAGCGAGTGACGTCAAACTCGAAGACCCGCCATGCCCCTACCATCTTGTCCGGAGAGGCGATTTGCTGTCCATTCAGCCACACGCCGGCGCGGTAGTTGATGCCGCTGAAATGCAGCCAGACGGTCTTTCCGGCAAACTCCTGCGGCACTGGGAATTCGGTGCGAAACCACCAGGGCACGCGGAAGGGGCTGCCCGGCGGCATGGGGACACCCGAGAAATTGGTGCCCACGGCGTAGGATGTTCCCGGAATCGCTCGCAGGTTTTGCCCCACGTAAGGGTCTTCGAAAACGCGTTGGCGAACTAGCGCGGCAACGACCGTCGAGGGCACGCTCGCCCTGTACCAACCGGACGGCGTGTAGGCGTGGGTGGAGACGACCTCACCCGCAGCCGAGACATCGGCCGAGGATTGAATCGCCCAGCCGTCCTTGAGAAACAGCGGGCCGCCAGAGGCCGGCGCAGACTGGGCCAATGCGGTACTGCCGCTGGCGATAAAGAAAATCAGTGTGAGTGCGAATCCAAGCCTGTTCATGCGTGAATTAATCCCTGAAGGTTGTGGACGCATCGGACCTCCTCGCAAATCAAAGGTGAGGAGAATATCACTCGCGGGGAGAATTTGGAAGGGTTAGCGCTAGCGCGCTATAGCGGGTGAGACGCCCGCACCAAGGAGTAGGGGGGCTCGCGAACGACCCCTACTAGCCGACACACTGTCCTTTTCAGATTCAAAGGCTTTGCTTCGTTTTGTGCAAAATACGCTCTTTTCGGGGTCTTTTGTGCAAAACGGCACTCGAAACGTGCATCGTGCCAAGCCTACGCGGAGGTTATGTGCTTTATTTTCAGCAAGTTCTTAGCTTCATTGCCGCGCTATCGTATAACTCCTTTGTTTCCAGTTACTTCTTAGCTTCGTTCCGTATGGCCCCATTTATTTTCAATAACATACTGGCTTCGATCGTAGTTTTTTTATTTCTTCCAATCCCGCGTTTCCCTCTCGCCTCGACCCATCCGCTTTGCCTCGCGCCGCCCCGCGTCTCACGCCGCGCCCCCAACAATGTGTCCGGTAAAATGACCATGATAATAGGCTATCATACCTCCCTCCGCTTGTCAAGCGGAAAATGCGGAGAAAGCTGAAATGTCGGTCAGTCAATGAGTCTAAGAGCGAGTTGGTAGCGCCAGCCGGCCCACCACCGGTTTTCAGTGTGCCTTTAGGTTTGCAGGGTTATGATAGAGGCGTGCAACCCAACCACCCTTGATTATGCGCGTGCTCATTGTAGAAGACGAGAGAGCGATGGCGGAACTTCTCAAGAAAGGGCTGGAGGAGGAAAACCACCGTGCCGCTTTAGCCTTTGACGGCGCGCAGGGGTTGGAGCTGGCCAAAACCTATGAGTTTGACGCCATTGTGCTCGACCTCATGCTGCCTCGAGTGGACGGCTTCGAGGTGGCGCGGCGGCTCCGCCATGGCGGGAATCAGACCCCCATCCTGATTTTGACCGCGCGCGACGCGGTGCCGGACATCGTCAAGGGCCTGGATCTGGGGGCAGACGATTACTTGACGAAGCCGTTTTCATTCGAGGTGTTCCTGGCGCGTCTGCGCACGGTGGCGCGGCGGGGTTCGGGTCCGCGCCCCACATGCTTGCGAGTAGCTGATTTGACCCTCGACCCCGCGTCGCGCCAGGCCCTTCGCGGGCGGCGGGAGATCCGGCTCTCGCCCACCGAGTACCGGCTGCTGGAGCTGCTGATGCGGAAGGCCGGCCGGGTGGTGACCCGCACGGCGATTGTGGAAGCGGTTTGGGGCCTCGAGAACGACGTAGAGGAGAATACGCTGGACGCCTTCGTGCGATTGCTGCGGGGCAAAGTGGACAAAGGCTTTAGCCCTAAGCTGATACAGACGGTTCGGGGAATCGGGTACTGCTTGAGAGCAGATCCTAAGCTATGACCGGTGCTTGGCCGAATTAGTTGGCGAAGTTCTTTATGGAAAGGGGAAGGGCGGGGCTTCAGCCCCGCCGCCACCCTCGGGAGGTATAGAGGGGGCTTTAGCCCCTGAAGCTCGGTGCTTTCAGGGCCTAAAGGCCCACTCAACTCCGCGGCTCCAGGCGGCGGGGCTAAAGCCCCGCCCTTCCAGGGGTCACCTGAAATTGCGCTCCTTATACCAACTGGTCACTGTCCTGCCTCTACGCATCCGGATCACGGCCTGGTACTTCGCCGTTCTGGCGACGGGATTCTGCGCCTTCGGAGTGGTTGCGTATTACGCCATGCGCGGCAGCATCCTGGAAACTGTCGATGAGAACTTGCAGGACCAGGTTCAGGGGATCCGTGAGCTGATCGAGCGAGACTCCGGCAAGGCTGACTTGGAGCGCGACCTCAAGCAGGACGAAGAAATACGCGCTGGAAGCGATCTCCTGCAGGTCTCAGATCCTGCCGGCGAGTGGGTTTATCGTTCCAGGACCATGGCGCACTTCGGCCCTTCGACGCCTGGTGAAACCCAGACTTCTATCACGACTCAGCAGCCGAACGGCGTGCCCTTGCGAGTGCTGGCCGTTCCTGTGGAAGCGGGCGGCAAGACTTATATCGTGCAGCTCGCCTACCCGCTGGACGACTTTAATGAGGCGCTGAGTCGTTTCCGGCGAGTCCTGGTTCTGTCTTCTCCCCTTCTCCTTTTGTTGGCGTCAGCGGGGGGCTATTGGCTAAGCCGGCGCGCGCTCGGACCCGTGGATCAGGTGACGCGGGAGGCGCGCAGCATCAGCGCGCAGAACCTTTCCAGCCGTCTGGCAGTGCCGCGCACCGGAGATGAACTGCAGCGCCTGTCGGAAACGCTGAACGGCATGCTGGAACGGCTGGAGCAGGCCTTCCGACGAATAACCCAATTCACCGCCGATGCTTCTCACGAGCTGCGCACTCCCGTGGCTCTGATGCGGACGCGGGCCGAAATCATCCTGCGGAAAACGCGAACGGAAGGGGAGTATCGCGAGACGCTTCGGCAAATGCTCGAGGATCTGCAAAGGACGTCTTCGCTCATCGAGAATCTGATGCTCCTGGCTCGCGCCGACTCGGGCGCCCAAGCCCTCGGGCGAGTGCGCCTTAACATGGCCCAATGCATTGAGGAAGCCTGCCTGGAAGGACGAGCTCTGGCGGATACAAAACAGATTGGTCTCCAGGCGGAGTTGCCGCAGACCCCGGTATGGATTAATGGCGACGCCAACTCGCTGCTCCGGCTGTTCGTAATCCTGCTCGACAACGCCGTGAAATATACGCCGCCCCAGGGCCGCATTAAGGTCTCTTTGGGCTCGAGTAACGGGACTGC
>Ga0181530_10003891_pt1 | contig 16258 bp, 10 predicted proteins | sample PEATcosm2014_Bin_42_FD_119769 | JGI IMG/M metagenome (GOLD analysis project Ga0181530, IMG submission 119769) | Peatland microbial communities from MTU Mesocosm Facility, Houghton, MI, USA - PEATcosm2014_Bin10_60_metaG | ecosystem: Environmental > Terrestrial > Soil > Wetlands > Peat | place... | reverse complement strand
GTGTGGCCGTTATTGGCGGCGGCTGCCGGGCCGATGGTGTTGATTGGGGCGGGGCTGATGTTTTACAACGCGTTGCGTTTCGACAATCCGCTGGAATTCGGGCAGCGCTACCAGTTGCCGTTAACCGTACACCAACAGTTCCGATTGCGCTACCTGTGGTTCAATTTCCGGGTTGGATTTCTGGAACCGGCGCGCTGGACTGGACGTTTTCCCTTCGTGGATAACATTGTGGCGCCTGCGACGCCGGCGGGTTATGGCAATCTTGAGGAGGCGTATGGCGTTCTGACCAATCTTCCGCTGCTGTGGCTGGCGCTGGCTGCGCCGTTGGCCTGGCGGAACCGGACGGAGGAAGCGGGGTCGAAATTGCGCTGGTTTTGCGGGGTGCTGGCGCTGCTGTTCGGGATGTGCGCGCTGCCCATCGTTCTGCACGATTCCGTATGCATGCGGTACGAAATGGAGTATGCGTCCCCGCTGCTGTTGCTGGCGGCGGTTGGAGTGTTTGGTTTGGAGCGCGCGCTGGCCGGCCGGCCGGCGTGGCGGCGGGCCGCCCGGTGCGGTTGGGGTTTGTTGCTGGCCTTTACGGTGGCGTTCAACCTCTTTGCGAGCTATAAATCCAACGCGGACGACCGCCAGAATTTTGGATATGCGCTTCTGGAAACGGGCAGATTGGACGAGGCGATCACCCAGTTCCAAAAGACCCTGCAAATGAGGCCCGATGGCGAGACGGCCCATAATAACCTCGGCGTCGCCTTTCACCGGGCGGGCAGGTTGGACGAAGCGACAGCCGAATACGACAGGGTCCTGCAACTGGATCCGGACTCCGATATCGCCCACGACGATCTCGGCGACCTTCTCATGAAAGAGGGAAGAACGGACGAAGCGATCGTCCATTACCAAAAGGCCGTGCAACTCAAGCCGCACATCGCGCTCACCCGCCGCAACCTCGGCGACGCACTTCTGAAAAAGGGCAGATTGGACGAAGCGCTCGCCCAATACCAGGAGGCCGTGCAACTCAAGCCGGACTACACGGACGCCCACTCCGAACTCGGCATCATTTTTGCGCGCGAGGGCAGAATGGATGAAGCGCTCGCTCATTTTCAAAAGGCCGTGGAACTCAAACCCGACGCGGCGGACACCCGCCAGAACCTGGCCAATGCTCTCGCGCAAAAGGGGAGATTGGATGAAGCCATCCTCCAATATCAAGAAGCTCTGCAAATCAAGCCGGACTCCACAGAAGCCCAAATCGGCCTCGGCAACGCTCTGGTGCTAAAGGGAAAAGTGGAGGAGGCGATCGCTCAACTCCAAAAGGCGCTGCAACTCAAACCGGCCGATCCGTCCATCGAAAATCCTCTGGCCTGGCTCCTGATCACGGCTCCACAGAGATCGTTGCGCAACGGCGCCAAAGCGTTGGAACTGGCCCGGCATTCCAACTTGCTGACCGGCGGGGAGAATCCCGTCATTCTTCACACCCTGGCCGCCGCCTGCGCGGAAACCGGGCGGTTCTCCGAGGCGGTGGAAACGGCGCAGCACGCGTTGCGCCTGGCCGAAGCGCAATCCAACACCGCGCTGGCCGGGGCGCTGCAATCGGAGTTGAAACTCTATCAGACAAACAGCCCGTTGCATGGCCCGTAAGAACCAAAAAGGGGACGTTTCCCGCTTGCAATTGGCCGGGGGTTGGCTCATTTTGCCTGCTCCGCTCTCTGAATGAGCGGGAGGAACAAGAACGATTTATGGCATCAGCAAACGATTTACGCAAGGGCATGGCCCTGAATTACAACGGCGACATCTCGGTGGTGCTGGACATGCAGCACCGCACTCCGGGCAATTTGCGCGCCTTCGTCCAGGCCTCCCTCCGCAGCATCCGCACCGGCAAAACCTCCGACGTCCGCTTCAGCTCCACCGAAAAACTTGACGTGGTGCCGATGATGACGCGCAAAATGGATTTCAGCTACAAGGACGGCGAGGATTATGTTTTCTCCGACCCGGAGACTTTCGAGACGACCACGCTGGCCGCCGAACTGGTGGGGGAGGCGCGCAATTATCTGGTGGAGAACGGAAGCGTGACGGTGACGTTTGTGCAGGACAAGGCGGTGCTCGTCGAACTGCCCTCCAGCGTGGTCTTAAAGGTGGCCGACGCGCCGGAAGGCATTCGCGGCGATTCCTCCAGCAACGTGCAAAAGGCCGTCGTCCTGGAAACCGGCATCACCGTCCAGGCCCCGCTCTTCATCAAGACCGGCGAGAAAATCAAGGTGGACACCCGGACCGGGAAGTACATGGAGAGAGCGTGATAATCGCGATGTGAACAACAGCGTCACGGAATTAACCGATCAGTTGATCGCCTCTTATGCGCGCGTCGGCGGGATCAACCATGTGGACGGCAAGAACCTGCCGTCCAAAACCGCCATTGCCGCCATCACCCGCGATTTGCTGCGCCTGTTGTTCCCCGGCTTCTTCGACGAGACCTCCATCCATTCTTCCGAGTTGAAAGTCCTGACGGCCACCTTGATGGATTCGGTCGCGGCAAGATTGGAGGAGGAAATTTGCAAGAGCCTGGAATACGCCGCGGCGGAAGACGCCGGCCCGGACGGCCCGCGCCAGGCGGCCCGCGCGCTGACACTGGGCTTTTTGAGCAAGCTGCCGCAAATCCGCGATTTGCTGCACACCGACACCGAGGCGGCCTACCAGGGCGATCCGGCCGCCTTGAGCACGGAAGAAGTCATTGTCGCTTATCCGTTCACCGAGGCCATCGCCGTGCAGCGCCTGGCCCACGAACTGTACCGGGAAAAAGTTCCGCTCATCCCGCGCATCATGACCGAATGGGCGCACAGCCGGACGGGGATGGATTTGCACCCCGGCGCGCGCATCGGGTCCCATTTTTTTATTGACCACGGCACCGGGACGGTGATCGGGGAAACGGCCGAGATTGGCCGGCATGTGAAGATGTATCAAGGGGTGGGCCTGGTGGCGCGCTCGCTGGCGGGCGGCCAGTTGCTGCGCGGCCGGAAACGGCATCCCACCGTGGAGGATCACGTCACCATTTATGCCAACGCCACCATTGTGGGCGGCGAGACGGTCATCGGGGAAGGCAGCACCATCGGCGCGAGTGTTTTCCTGACGCACAGCGTTCCCCCTCATTCGCTGGTCACTTTCGATAAAAACGATGTCAATGTCGCCCAAAAAAACAGGCCCGGCACGGCCCTGGATTATCAGATTTGACCGGAACCTTGCCGGTCACTTTTTTGGAGTGGCGGTTTCCCGTTCTTGCTCCTAATCTTAATCTTAATCTCCGTCGTGCAATTGGACTGAGATTAAGATTAGGATTAAGATTAAGATTAGGATTAAGACCAAGACCCGAAAAAGTGCAATGCGCCCGGCGGGGAACGGGGTGCGCGAATGTCGTAACCTTTCCCGCGCCTGTGGCTCTGTACAGATGAAGTGTTGACGATGGACACCATGCGAAAATGCGCGATTTGCGGCAAGCCGCTGCGAACGGCTGTGGCGGGGACGGTCTGCCTGGAGTGCCAGCGCAGGCCGGGCGGCATCGCAGCGGCCCGGGCGACACCCGGCGCGGCGCCGTTTTCGCCGCCGCCGACGGAGGAGATCGCCGAGTATTTTCCGCAACTGGAGGTCTATGAGCTTCTGGGCATCGGCGGGATGGGCATGGTGTACAAGGCGCGGCAATTGAACCTGGACCGCCTGGTGGCGCTGAAAATCCTGTCGCCGGAACTGAGTTCCCAGCCGGCCTTTGCCGAACGGTTCTCCCGCGAGGCCAAGGCGCTGGCCCGCCTGCACCATTCCAACATCGTCTCCCTTTATGATTTTGGCCGGGCCGGCCCCTACTATTACTTTCTGATGGAGTACGTGGACGGGGTGGACCTGCACACCTTGATCCAGCAAAAGGAACTCAAGCCGCCGGAAGCCCTGCGCATCGTGGTGGAGATTTGCCACGCGCTGGAGTTTGCCCATGACGAGGGGATCATCCACCGCGACATCAAGCCGGGCAACATTCTGCTGGACAAAAAGGGGCGCGTGAAGATGGCGGACTTCGGCCTGGCCAAGCTGGCCGGGACCGACGGCCAGCGGCTCCCCGCCATCACGCTGGCCACCGGCATGATGGGCACGCCGCAATACATGGCCCCCGAACAAATCGAGAAGCCGTCGGAGGTGGACCAGCGGGCCGACCTCTATTCGGTGGGCGTCATCTTGTATGAAATGCTGACCGGCGAGCTGCCCCTGGGCAAGTTCCCGCTTCCATCGGAAAAAGCCCACACGGACGCGCGCCTGGACCAGGTGGTGATGCGCGCCCTGGAAAAGGAGCCGGGCCGCCGCTACCAGCACGCCAGCGAGATTCTCACCCAGGTCGAGGCCTTTTCCGCCCCCGCCACCGCCGCCGTCCGCACCCGGAAGCTGGCCGTTGTTTATCAAATTGGCATGGTGTGCGCGCTGGCCGTGGTCGCCGTGCTGGGTTACGAGCTTTACGACCGCGTCTACAGCGTTTCCAACGCGCCCGTCGTTTCCACCAATGAGAATAACACCGTTCCTCCAGGCAATCCGGCCCGGCCTGTCCGCACCTTCGTCCCGGATTATTTCACCAACACCCCGGATGGCCCGAGCATCGCGCGGCGCGTGGTGTCGCAATTGAACCTGGAGCCGGACCAAGTCCAGGTGGCCAATGCCATCATTCACGCCAACAGCCGGGAGTTTTCCCAGATTCAATCCAATTATGTCGCCCATACCAAGGACGCGGCCGGCCATGTGCATCTCACGGAAAAGCCCCTCTCGGAGCAGGACCTGGCGCAGGTCCGGTCCTTGCGCGATCAACTGTGGAAGGAACTGGCCGGCATTTTAAGACCGGAACAACTGGAAAAGGCCCGGAGGCTGCCCTCGGACCCCTTTGACACGCGTCTGTTTCCCATCAACACCAACCAAACGACGAGCCTGGAACTGTGGAGAGACAGCCGCGGCGAGTACCATTACGTGCAAGATTTGGAATCCGCCCGCAGCGGAGAAACCAACCTCACCAGCGTCTCGACCAATATCAACATCATCCCTCGCGCCTACCAGCGCTACTTGAATGATGATTAGCGCCAGATTGAAGACAGCCGCCGCCTTGCTCGCCGTCGTCCCGTTGCTGGCCGCGCAGAGCGACACCAACGCGCCCGGCCCTTTCCCCGTCAAAATCCAGGTGGACGCCGGCAAGACTACAGGCGAAATCCATCCCATCTGGCGCTTCTTCGGCGCCGACGAGCCGAATTACGCCTACATGAAAGACGGCCGGAAACTCATCGGCGAACTGGGCCAATTGCGCCCCGCCGGCTCGGTCTTTTTCCGCACCCATAATCTGCTCAACTCCGGCGACGGCACCCCCGCCCTCAAATGGGGTTCCACCGGGGCCTACCACGAAGACGCCGCCGGCCGGCCGGCGTATGACTGGACGATTCTGGACCGTATCTTTGACACTTACCTGGAAGCCGGCCTGCGCCCTTACGCGGAAATCGGTTTCATGCCACGGGAGATGTCCACCCATCCCGATCCATATCAGCACCATTTCGGCGAATCCAACGCCGGCTCCCTCTTCACCGGCTGGAGCTACCCGCCCAAGAATTACACCAACTGGGGCGAACTGGTCTATCAATGGGCCAAACATTGTGTTGACAAATATGGCGCCGGCGAGGTCCGCCAGTGGTACTGGGAAACCTGGAACGAAGCCAACATCGGCTACTGGCACGGACGGCCCGACGAATTTTACAAACTCCACGACTTCGCCGTCCAGGCCGTGCGCCGCGCCCTGCCCGACGCCAAAGTGGGCGGGCCGGACACCGCCGGATCGGGCCAGCCGTTGCGCAATTTTCTCGAACATTGCGTGCGCGGCGCCAACGAAGCCACGGGCGGAGTGGGAACGCCCATTGATTTTATTTCCTTCCACGCCAAAGGCTCGCCGTCGTTCACCGCCGGCCATGTGCGGATGGGCATCGCCAACCAACTCAATGCGATGAACAGCGCTTTTCGCATCATCGCCGCCTTTCCGGAATTGAAGGCCAAGCCCATCGTCATCGGCGAATCGGACCCCGACGGCTGCGCGGCGTGCCTGGGCGGGGCTTACGGCTATCGCAACGGCCTTCAGTTCGCCAGCTACACCGCCGCCTGCTACGCCCGCGAATCCGACCTGGCCGACCGATACGGCGTCAACCTGGAAGGCTCCTTGACCTGGGCTTTTGAATTCGAGGACCAGCCGCTCTTCAGGGGCTTCCGCGTCCTGGCCAGCGGCGGCATTGATTTGCCCGTCCTCAACGTCTTTCGCATGTTCAACCGCCTCGGCGGCCGGCGCCTCGCTGTCCAAAGCGACGGAGCGGCGGCTTTGGATGACATCCTGCGCGGCGGAATCCGGGCCAGGCCCGACGTGGCGTCGCTGGCCAGCCTCGACGGCAAAACGCTGTGCGTCATGGTCTGGCACTACCACGATGACGATGTGCCCGGCCCCGACGCCGCCGTCGCGCTCGAAGTCAACAATTTTCCCGCCGCCGCCGGGCCGGTGCGGATGCGGCATTTCAGAATTGACCAGGAACACAGCGACGCCTACGCGCTCTGGCAACAGATGGGCCGCCCGGAGAAACCCGCCCCGGACCAATATGCGCGGCTGGAAGCGGCCGGGAAACTCGCCTCATTGGGCGCGCCGGAGACGATAACGCCGCAGGACGGCAAGGCGTCCGTGCGTTTTGCCCTCCCGCGCCAGGCCGTTTCGCTATTGGTGTTCGAATGGTGAGGGGGCCTGTTTTTGGGGGAGTGCCTTATAGGAATTATAGGAGGAATAGGAGATATAGGAAGTATGTTGACTATATGTCCTATACTTCCCATTCTTCCCATACTTCCCATCTTTCCCATCTTTCCCATAGTATGCTATTTTACCGCCGCCCCCTGTCCCGAGGTCAGGCTCAAAAACACCTGTTCGAGCGTCCCCCCTCCCCCGGCGCTGGCCTGGCGGCGCAGGTCGCCGGGAGCGCCCACGGCCACCAATCGCCCCTGATGCATGATGCCCACCGTGTCGGCCATTTCCTCGGCGACGCTGAGTTGGTGGGTGGACATCAGAACGGTGCAGCCGCGCCGGGTGCGCTCTTTGAGAACGTCCTTGACGACGCGGCTGTGTTGCGGGTCCAGGCCCACCATCGGTTCGTCAATCACAAACACTTCCGGGTCGTGCAGCAGCGCGGCGGCGATGGCCACCCGCTGCCGGGTCCCGTGCGACAGGCCGTCAATGGGTTTGCGCGCGAATTCCTCCAGGTTGAAGCGCGGAATCAATTCGCGGGCCGCCTCCTCCAGGCGCTCCGCGCTCATTTGAAAAATCTGGCCGGTGAACCGGAAGAATTCCCACGGAGTCAATTTGTCATAGAGAAACGGGAAGTCCGGCACGTAGGCCATGCGGCGGCGGGCTTCGAGCGGCTCGCCCTGGATGTCGAAGCCGGCGACGCGCGCGGAGCCGGAAGTGGGCTTGAGAAGCCCGGCCAGGACGCGCAGCAGGGTGGTCTTGCCGGCGGCGTTGGGGCCGAGGATGGCGAAAAACTGGCCCCGCCCGACTTGGAGCGTCAGGTCGGAGACGGCCACCAGGCCGCCAAATTTCTTGGTGAGATGAAGCAGTTCGATCATCCGTGGAGGGCGGGCCGGAGCGCCTGGTTGCGCAGCGAAATGTCGCGGGGAAGGTCCACGCGCAAAATTTCGCCCGCCCGGCTGACGAAAATCTCCACGCGCTGCCCCAGGAGGAAGGCGTCGAGCCGGTAAGCCCGCGCACTGACGCCGCCCAGCCGGATATGATCCTCGTGGGCTTCCCACTCGATGCCCTGGCCAGCCACGCCGGGCAGGCTTTGGTCCATGCCGAGCACGCCGAGGGCGAAGACGCCGCCCATTTCTCCGAAAAGGGTCTGGGGATCGCGCAGTTGGGCGAACGTCCAGGTCTTGTCCCAAACCGTCTGGCCTTCGCTGACTTTGAGGGTGATCTTTTCGGACTTGGCGACGGCGTGGACCTCCCAGACCCTGGGCCGCATGGTGGCGCGGAAATGGAAGTCCTGCCAGACTTTGTTGGTGTCCAAGGCGAAGGCGATTTGGAAACGGACATCGTTGCTGCCTTTGTAGAGGAGCGCGCCCTCGAAACTCAAGGTGTAACCGGTGAGTTTTTGCTCCACGTTGCCGGGCTGGTATTCGTCCGCGAGGATTTTGCTGCTGATGAGCGGCGAATCTGCCATGCCCGCCGCCCAACGGCCCACGCCGGTTTTGACATCGTGATCATAGATGTCGAGCGGGGAATCGTCCGGCGCGGTGAGGATTTTATCCCAGACGGCTTCGGCGGGGAGGGCGCTGCCAAAGACGCCGTGGCCGCCCGTCTGCGAGCGCCAGAGCAAATAGTTCATGGACAGCCAGAAGACGGTGACACCCAGGAAGAAGAGGCGCGAGCGCATCAGGGCAAATTCAAACTCTGGCCGATGCGCAGGCGGGTGGGGCTGACGTTGGGATTGACGGCCAGCACGGCGCTGGCCTTGAGGCCGTAACGGGTGGCGATGGAGTATATGCTGTCCTTGGCCTGCACAACGTAGGTGCGGGGATGCGAGGCGTCGGTGGCGGCGGGCGGGACGCGGGCCGTCACAGCGCCGGCGCCCGTTGCGGCAGCGGGCGTGAGAACGGGAGCAGCATTGGTTGTTGGCGCAGGAACGGGACCGGCGGCCAATGTGCCGGGGGCTTGGGCGGGCGCGGGCGAAGGCGCGGGCGCGGGCGCGGGGAGCGTCGGAAGGCTGCCGGCGCCGGGGTGAGTTCTGGCTTCGTCCAATTGCCGTTTCAGCAGGCGGTTCTCCTCGGTCAGGGCATAGACTTGACTCTGGAGACTCTGGCTGTTGGGCAGGGGGAATTCTGTTTCGGCCAGCTTCAGTTTGCAGCCGCGGATGCGTTCGCGCACCAGGGGCGCGCGGATGGAATTGGAGTCCAGGAGGAGCAGGCGTTCGTAGTGGTAGATGGCCGCGGCATAATCATTGATCTGGGCGTCACAAAGGCAGCCCATTTCATAATGGGCCGCCGCGGAACGCGGGTTGGTTTCCAGCGCCTTTTCAAACTCCTCCGCCGCCGCTTTGAATTCCTGGCTCTTGACCAAATCCCGGCCCCGTTGGAAGTGCGGGTCCCGTTCCTCGTCCTGATGATTGTCGTTTCCCGGGAAACAGCCGCACACACCGGCTGCCGCCAATATGAAAACGGCGCAAAACAAAATAGGCCGCAAACATTTCATGCCACAGAGAATAACCGATGCCCCGCCAAACGTCAAAGCACTTTGATTGATAATGTGCAAATCACGGGACAATTTGCCTGTTGACACTCTCCCGCCCCTTGCGCAGGATTCGCCCGCAATGAGTGCGGGCAAGAACCAATTCACCCTCACCCGCGCCGCGTCTGAATCGCCGGCGCGGCTTAAACCGCCTATTTCATACCCTGCGCGAAATGCCTGCAATCTGGAGCGCCGACTTGCAGTCGGCTTTGGGCAAGCAATGACACTGAAAGCCGATTCAAAATCGGCGCTCCGAACTTCAGAGTATGAAATATCCGGGTTAAGGGAAATCCCATCAAATAACCACTAAAGGAGAACCATAAGATGAAACGCGCATTTTCAGCAATCCTGTTGGCGGGCCTCGGCCTGCTCGTCTGTTCCACCCTCCAAGCAGCGGCCGGCGCGCGCGGCGCGCGAGGCGCGCGAGGCGCGTCCGGCACCGTGCCCGGGCCGGCCGCGGCTCCGGCGCCCCCGGCCGCGACGGCCGCCACGCCCCCGCGAGCGGTGCTGCCATCCCCGTCCGGCTATGTCACCATACACAATGATTTCTTCTGGGTGGATCAGAATGGAAATCGCATTGCCACGCGCAGCGGCTGTATGTGCCAGTTCGGAGACCAGTTCTGGTGGTACGGCGGCGGCGCCCCGGGCTACGATCAGACCGCTTATGAATCCACCGATCTGGTCCATTGGACCTACAAAGGCGTGGCGCTCCGCACGGAGGCGGACGCCAACCGCATGGATGTGCTCTACAACGACACGACCAAGCAATACGTCATGTTCCTGAAGTACGAGGGAAACGCCGCTTTTCTTGGAATCGCCACCGCCTCCAAACCCGAAGGCCCCTTCACCTTCAAGAGCCAGACCCTGGTGGACGGCGCCAAAATCGGCGACACGTCCATGTTCAAGGATGACGACGGGAAAGCGTATCTGTGCTACGTGTGGGACAACGCCGGGCCGAACCGCCAACACGGCATCTACCGGATGTCCCCCGACTATCTGACTCTCGACAAGCGCATGTATCTATTTGACATCCGCAGCCGCGAAGCCCCGCACATTTTCAAACGCAACGGCCTCTACTATTACGGCACTTCCCGCACCGCCATGATTACCTCCACAGCCACCACTTATTACACCGCCACCAATCTCGCCGGCCCCTGGTCGCCCCCGCGGGTGTTGTCCACACCCGGCTCGGATAATTCCTGGGATACGCAGTGCGATTTCGTGTTCCCCATCCACGGCACGCAGGGGACGACTTACGTGTATGACGGCGACCGCTGGATCCATACCGAGGCCCGCCAGGGCGACTACCCCTGGCTGCCTTTGGAATTCAACGGCGATGTGCCGGTCATGAATTATTACCAGGATTGGGACATCAACCTGGCCACCGGCGCCTGGCGGAAATTCGATCCCGCCCGCAACCTCGCCCTGAACAAGGCCGCCACCGCCTCCTCCGCCCTTCCCGCGCATGACGCCACGAATGTCACCGTTGCCACGACCTGGCAGAATTACATCAATTACCGCTGGGAAAGCGCCGCCGGCGACCCGCAGTGGATCATGGTGGACCTGGGCGCGCCCACGGACATCAACCGCGTCATCCTCAAGTGGCACACCGATTTCGCCAGGGCCTTCAAAATCCAGCTCTCCACTGACGCCGCCGCCTGGACCGACGTCTTCAGCACCACCCACGGCGCCGCGTATTCCGTGACCGACGAGACCTTTCCGACAACCTCCGCCCGGTATGTGCGCATGTACGCCACGCAGCGAGGCACGGAAAACGGGTGTTCCCTGTTCGCTTTTATGGTGCTGAAAGATTAACTGTCAACGCCGGCCGAGGGGTCACTTTCCTCCGTTTGTGCCGGGGGAAACCGGGGACTGGCCGGAGATAGAGTTCGACTGGACGACGATTTGGACCAGATTGGACCCGATGACCACCTGGAAAGAATTGGATTGCCCGGCAGGGGCGGCAGTGCTCGCGGCGGCGTTGGTCGAGCCGGAGCTTGAGGAGCCGCCCAAGTTAATCCTGAATTGAATCAAATTGGTGGGGAGTCCAGTCAGTTCTTTCAGCGCCGTCAGAGGAAAGCTGCTGGCCGCAAGATACTCGCTCGGTTTGTTCAACGTGGCGGAATAGGGAATGCCCTGTTGAAGAAGGAAGGAGGCGGACTGGCGGACTCCGAATGCCCGGTCCACGCCCAGAAACAGGCGGGAGCCTTTGTTGGGCAGCCACACCACTGTTTCTTGGTGGAGCGAAGTCTTTGGATCGTCCCAGCTAATGTGGTATGGTTCAAGAGCGCGGTAGAAAATGCCGTTTGAAAGCGAATCACAACTGCTGTCTGGCTGCCTCTCGTCTCTCCAAAAATCCTCCAGCGAGACTGTGGCCTTTGAATTGCCCAAGGGAAAACTCTGAGCCGTTTCCTTGGCGAATGGGTCCACCATATAAATGTTGGTGACATAATATAAGAATTTATATTCTTCCGGAGCATTGGTGGAGGCAATGCGCACGGCACCCGGAAAGGCAGCATTAAGAGCTTCGACAACCGCTGCCATAAGATTACTAAGGATGCCCAGGGTTTGATCCGTATTGGTCAGGGCCACGCTTTGAAGAAGCCCGTTGGTGACTTTGAGTTGTATATAGTCATCCGCCGCCGCGCTTGGGGTCATCTGGAGAACGTATCCGGCTGTCCGGTCGGCGGCCAAAATCACATCGGGAGAAACAGACAGGACATTGGTTTCAAGCTTCTTCGTCGTTAGATTGGAAACGGCCTCCATTCTCACCGTGAATTTCAGCCATCCCATCGGGAGGAAATAAGCCAGGCCGGAATTGGCCGTCTTTGGATTCAACCGGGTGGACCGGATGACGCTGGATTCGCAGCCAACCAGAACGATAATCAGGCCCGCCAAAGCGAACCTGAACGGACGCGGGATTTTGGATAATAGTTTCATAACATTCCGAAAGACAATCAGCCGAACAAACACGCTGCCGCCCGCCGGCATCCGGCAAGCCCAAACTCGTTGGGCTGCATCCGCCTTCTGCCGGACGCCCCGGAAGAATCCCCCGCAACACAAGCCGTGGAATTCCTTCGACCACAGCCACTATCACGCGTATTTTCGTCCGTCAACAGAGAAATTCACTATGCTCCCTGGGCTGGACGAGATAAAAGTGGGGGCTGGCAGGCCTCGGGCGGCTTCGGCGGGCTTTGCCCCGAAGGGACATTCTGACAATAGCCCGGCGTTTCAACGCCGGGGGACGGATTTGGATTCCACAAGTCCCGAAGGGACGGCTGAATATCACCGTTGAATCAGCCGTCCCTTCGGGACTTGAGGTGTGCTGCGAGAGACCCGGCGTTGAAACGCCGGGCTATTCTCATCGTGTCCCTTCGGGACAGCCGGACCGAGCGACTATCGAGGTCTCTTGACATTGCAGCAGCCAGGCTACAATTAGTGATCAAGAAAACGCCTCAAATCCTCAAAACCCACTTTTATCTCCTCCCCCTGCTCCCTGCCGGGGCTTGACAAAAATTAGAATCTATGATTGAATAGTCAGCGTGAGAAACGAAGGCAGAGTCAAGGGGCGCGGACGGGGGGAGGCGTCAAGCCGCATTGCGGATCGCCGGCCATCCGCAGGGCCGGCGAAGGGGTGCGAATTTCCGCCTCCGCTGGAGCTTCCACGAAACCTCGTAGCGGAGTGTCCCTGGAATAACTATACAAAAAAGTGGCAGCGGCGTCTCGCCGCTGTTTGCCCGCTCCAGCCGCCAGCCACAGCGGCGGGACAGGAGACCGAACACCCATGAAAGCCTTTTGCCGTTCCGCCGGCTGGATTTTGAGCGCGGGGATCGTTTTTGCCGGCGCAAGCGCGCTGGCGCAAACGAACCGGCCGATCTACACCGACAACCTGGTGAACGGCTTTTCCGCCGGCAACAACTCCGGCTTGACCTACAACATTGCCAACACGAACACCGCCGACGTTACCAACGCCGTTCACTCCGGCTCCTACTCCATCAGCGCCACCATTACCGCTTCGGGCGGATACCTTTCCTTTTCGCACGGCGGCTTCAACTCGGCCCCGTACGGCAGCGTTCAGTTCTGGATCAACGGCGGCACCAACGGCGGCCAGAACTTGAAGGTCTATGGCCTCCTGAACGGCGGCACCCAGACCGCTTATGTCCTGCAACCATTGCCGACGAATGACTGGACGAATGTCATCGTGACCCTCGCCGCCCTGGGCTGTTCCAACAAAAACAATTTCAGCGGCTTTCGGATTCAGGATAATTCCGGGGGCGCGCAGCCGGTTTTTTATGTGGATGATGTTTATATCGGCGCGTTGCCCGCCCCGGCGGCGGTGCATTTGAGCATTTCGGCCGGCCAAACCAACCGGATGACCGATGCCCGGTGGTTTGGCGTCAACACGGAGACCTGGGACAGCTACCTGGGCAATTCCGCCACGCTTCCCGCCCTGACCAACGCCGGGATTATGAACTTGCGCTGGCCGGGCGGCTCCGGCGCGGACACGCACAATTGGGCAACCGACATTAGCGAGGAACAGACTTTCAATCACATCGCCACCAATCTCGCCCCGGGATCCCAGGCTTTCATCACCGTCAATTACGGCAGCGGCGACAGCAATATGGCGGCGGGCTATGTTCTGTTTGACAACATCACCAACCATTGCGGCTATAAGTACTGGGAGGTTGGCAATGAGTGTTACGGCGGCTGGGAGGAAGACACCAACATCCCCCCGCAAAATTCCCACACTTATGCCGTGAAGGCGGCGACCTACATCACGGCAATGAAAGCTGCCGACCCGACGATCAAAGTCGGCGTGGTGGCCTCTCCCGGCGACTACACTTACGTTAACGGCAACACCAATGGCGCCACCAACCTCGTCACTGGCGCCGTCGTTTATGGCTGGACGCCGGTGGTGCTGGCAACGTTGAGGCTCGCCGGCGTGCAGCCGGATTTCCTGATCCATCACGTCTATCCGCAGTACACAGCGGAACCGCTTCCGGCTTCGCCGCCGCCGCCGGCCCAGGCGGACAGCGACATGTTCCTGCTGCAATCCACCAGCAACTGGGCGGGCGACGCGGCGACCTTGCGGCAGGAGATCGAACAGTACTTCGGACCGGCGGGCACGAACATCGAAATCTGCTGCACGGAGAATAACAGCGATTCCAGCAACGGCGGCAAACAACTGAGCAGCCTGGTCAACGGCCTCTATGAGGCGGACACCCTGGCGCAATTGATGCAAACGGAAATCAACTCGTATATATGGTGGGACCTTCGCAACGGCATGGGCAACAACGGCGATGTGGACCCCTCCTTGTACGGCTGGCTCCAGGAGGGGGACGAAGGACTGATTACGGGCGCGAACAGTTGCCACCCCGTCTATTATGCCATGCGGATGCTGCAATACTTTGCGCGGCCGGGCACTGCCATCCTCAAGGCATCCAGCGATTACCTGTTGGTTTCCGCTTATGCCTCCCGGCAGACCAACGGCGCGCTCTCCGTGCTGGTCATCAATAAAGATCCCGCCGCCAATTTCAACGGGCAGCTCAACTTCACCGGCTTTTCGCCGGCCACAAACGCCGTGAGCCGCACTTACGGGGAGTTCCAGGACAATGCCACCTCCAGCAACCTGAGTGCCGCTTTGCAAGACATCGCCGTGACCAATATGACTACAGCCAGCAACCTGATGAGCTACTCGTTCCCGCCTTACTCGCTGACCGTGTTGACCTTCTACCCTTCGGGACTGATCATCACCAACCTCTACACCCTCTCGGCGCAGATGCCGATTGGAGATGACTGGAACACCGCCAATGAGTGGAGCGACGGCAATCCGGCCTCCAATTCCGCGGCCCTTCCAGGCTACAATCTGTATGAGGTGCTGGCGAACGCGCGGCTGCGCAGCCCCGCGACCGGGCCGGCCGCATTCCCCGGCGACGAGTTGAGGATTGAGGGGGACGGCAACTACGTGGATCGAGGAAGCGCCACCATTGGGGAAATCCGGTTCAAGTCCAGCCCGACGACCCTTCCCAAACTGGTCCTGAACGGCGGACAGGTTGACCAGTCCATGGGCGGCGGCGCCGGCATCCAATGCGTGATCAATGGAGAAATGGACATCCTTGCCAACGCGCCGTTCTATGTGGACTCGGCCAACGACGCCGGCTACACGATCAACGCCTGGCTGACCGGTGCCGGACAAGTTTCACTTTACGATCTTGGCTGGGAGATCGGCAACGGGAACACCATGAACATTGCCGGAGTCAGCAATACTTTCACCGGAACGTGGAACGTGGTTGAGGGGACACTTCTCGGCACCGGGACCAACGCATTGGGAACCAACGCTATCACCGTCGGCGCAACCGGCGCGCTCGAAACGGCCTACAATATCAACAATTCCCACGGCAGCCTGACCCTCAACGGCAGGATGCTGCTCCACCAGGACGACACTTTTCAAACCGTCAGCATCGGGGGAGTGGCCGTGTATGCGGGAACCTATTCCTTTGCCTACCTCTCGGCCCGCTATCCCGCCTTCTTCCCGGCCGCCTGGCCGCTCCAAAGCGGCTCTTCTGTTTCGACCGGGTCCGGAAGCCTGACGGTTTTGGCCGGCCCGTCGCCGCCGGCCATCGTCATACAGAATTTCACCCCGACAAACCTGGTGTTGAGCTGGTCCAATGGCGGATTGGGGATTCTCTGGCGGGCCACCAACATCGAAGGGCCCTGGTCGTCAGCGGCCGGCCTCAGTTCGCCTTACACCAACATCCTATCCCCCGTCGCGCCGCAATGGTACTTCAGGTTGCAGACTCAATGAAACCATTTCCCGTATGCAATGGCGCTCTTTCAAGATCGAATTTGCGGCGGTCATAGACCGGATATTTCATAGTCGCACCCGATCTCGCTGGGTAGCACAGGCGACTCGCCTGTGCCGGTCGGCGACTCGCCGACCGGAACCTGGAGTGACAGACT